>Ga0209829_10001081_pt1 | contig 23014 bp, 31 predicted proteins | sample C_140205_EF_Meta_FD_187311 | JGI IMG/M metagenome (GOLD analysis project Ga0209829, IMG submission 187311) | Freshwater microbial communities from Lake Croche, Canada to study carbon cycling - C_140205_EF_MetaG (SPAdes) (version 2) | ecosystem: Environmental > Aquatic > Freshwater > Lake...
TCAGGTCAGCACTGCGCAGGTCAGCATTGCGCAGGTAAGCACCACTCAGGTCAGCATTGCGCAGGTAAGCATTGCGCAGGTAAGCACCACTCAGGTCAGCTTTTTCTGCCGTAGCTTGTTCAAGCGCGTGGCGCATTGCCAAACGACTAGCCACACCATCCGGTACATTGCACTCAAACAGGACTTTTGTGTTATCCCAAGGCGATACGATTTTTTTTTTCACGCTGCACCTCCAATCTTGGCAATGATTTCACTAAGATCAGGGGCTTCCCATGTTCCCAGTTTGCCTGACCTATCCTTGGCAAGCCATAGGCCATCGGAGTCGCACATCAAGGCGCGTTGGGTGTTGCCCTCGGCATCCTTTTCAACCCGCAGCGCCAGCACTTCGTCAAAAAAGTAAGGCAAAGCCTGACCAGTCTTGTTACCTGGCATAGATGGGCTGTAAAGTACGCGACCCATCTCGTCTTGGGTCTTTTCCAGCTTGGCGGTCATCAGAACATGGCGACCAGGCACATCGCGGAAAGCGCGGATGATGTCAGCCATCTGTTCCTGCATAGCGCCATAGGCAGCGCGTGGGTCTTTATTAACCTTCTTTTCATGGTTCAGACAGACCTCAGCAATCTCGCTGATGGAATCAAGGGCTACGCTCTTGTAATCTGACTCAAGCACCCAGCTGTAAGCCTCGCGTAAGTCGTCCATACTGGTGATCTCCAGATACGGCAAGTCGGCGTCTTGGATAGACAATAATCCACCCTCGGCAGACAATACAACGGGGCTTGGCAACGTCTTGATTAGAGTTGTCTTACCCGCACCAGCCTGTCCGTAGACAAGCAACTTAACACCATTGGCACTAAGGCCGCCAGTGCGCTTTAACGATATAGCCATATGGCTCTCCTTCTGTTTGCGCTTCCGTCTGGACTCAGTTCGAAGCGTGGCTAGATCATAGCATAGTTCTGTGCTACAGTGTCAACAACTTTTTAACAAATATCTATGGCAAACCTAGCAAATATCCTTGGCGGCCCTTGGTCACCACCAGCAGAAAAGCACGTTGATTCCCCTGAAGACCAGCTAAAAGACGCCATGTTAAGCGCAAATTTGAAGCCACCGGATGTGATCCACCTTGACGGCAAGCTGCACCGCTTTAACAGCGGCACCAAAGGCGAGAAAGGCCACGATAAACCTGGCTGGTACATAGCCTTTAATGATGGCGTACCGGCAGGACGCTTTGGCTGCTGGCGCTCAGGCGTAGAGTTGACTTGGAAGGCAGAAATAGGACGCAGCCTCACGGTGGCCGAAGAGATGGCGCAGTCTCGTAGACTGTCAGAGGCCAAGGCCCAGCGTGATGCAGAGCAAGCCAAAACCCGCGAAGTGGCTGCGCAGACCGTGGAAATTATTTGGTCAGAAGGCGGCGCAGCAAGCTCAGAGCATCCTTACTTAGCAAAGAAAGGCATCAAGCCACACGGCGCACGGGTGACGGGTGATGGGCGCTTGATGGTGCCTTTGTACAACGAAGACGGCGAACTTTGCAGCATCCAATATATCGCCGGTGACGGTGACAAAAAGTACCACCCAGGCGGTCAAACCGGCTCTATGTTTTGGCTGCTAGGCAACACAGAAGACGCCGATACGCTTTACATTGCCGAAGGCTTTGCAACTGCAGCCACCATTGCCGAGGTGACAGGCCAGCCCTGCGCGGTGGCTTACAGCGCCAGCAACTTGGTGCCGGTAACGGGAATCCTGAAGGAAGGCCACCCGACGCTAGACATTTGCATCGTGGCTGACCACGACGCTAGTGGTGTGGGGCAACGCTACGCTGAGCAGGCCAGCGCTAAGTATGGGGTACGCATGACAACACCGCCCGTCCTTGGTGACGCTAATGATTACGTCCAAGCGGGGCATGACCTGGCTCTGTTGCTCAAGCCGTCAACTTCTGAATACAAACTCAACAAATTTATCATTACAGCTTCGCAGCCTGCACCGATCTCATGGCTTGTAAAGCACTGGATTCAGGACAAGGCTTTAGTAATGATTCACGGCCCTAGCGGTGGCGGTAAGACGTTTGTGGTGCTGGATTGGATGCTGCATATTGCCAGTGGCAAAGCCACTTGGTTTGGTCACAAGGTCAGACCCGGCAAAATTGTTTATTTGGCAGGCGAAGGGCATCATGGTTTAAAAAGCAGGCTTGCAGCTTGGGGGCATAAAAACAATATTTCCGATCCTAGTTTTTGGTCATCTGAGGCTGGATGTGACCTCAACACCGCCGACGGCTATTTGAAGGTGGTGGAGGCTATACGGGCGCTCAAGATTAAGCCCGATGTGATTACAGTAGACACCTTGCACCGTTTCATGGCTGGCGATGAAAACAGCGCACAGGACGCCAAGACCATGCTAGACGCCTGCGCAGCATTGATGCAAGAGTTTGGCTGCACGGTAATTCTTGTTCACCACACGGGCGTATCCGAGGAAGCCCAACACCGCGCTCGAGGCTCTAGCGCATGGCGTGGCGCTTTGGACATTGAAATTAGCGTGATACCAAGCAAACCAGGCAAGCCAATGGAGATTGTTCAGCGCAAAAGCAAAGACGCTGAGATGGCGCAGACCGTGTATGTTGAATTGGAGTCGGTGGCAATACCTGGCTGGCTAGATGAGGATGGAGAGCAAGTTACTAGCGCCGTGGTTGTCAAAGGCGAGACACCAGAAGCAAAGAGCAAAGGTGATGCACTTGGGTTCTCGTCATTTGAACGCGCATGGTTTGCTACTGGCGCAGAAGATAGGGGCGGCGCACCGTACCTTACTCGAAGCGCATTCTTTGAGTGGGCTGGCATCAACGGCCTTGGTTCCCAAGACACCAAGTACGCCCGACTCGCGAATTACATTTCTTTAGACCTTAAAAAGGGCAAGTACATAGGGCCATTGGTTGATGCTGGATTGATTGAAGTCCATGAGAACGGGTGGATTGTGATTGACGCAGGCCAATCAGCAGGAATGATGTTGAAGAAAAACAGTTGACACGCTAAGAATTGTGATAAACTTTTGGACATGAACAAACTTACCCAACTCAAAGCCAAGCTAAAGGCCGCGCAAGCGGAACTAGCTATTCGCACTCGGACGCAGAACACTGCATCTCGGGCTTACAACAAAGTAACGGCCAAGATTGCCGACTTGGAGAAAAAAATTGCTGACCTGGCGCAAATTTCAAAGTGAACTGCCTAATTACAGCGAGGCTGACTTGTGGGCCTTGTTGCAAGAAGAACGTGCCAAACATAGGCGCGTATCCATGCTGGAGCGTATTCACCAACGCTATTGCACCCTCAGAGCCAATCGGGAACGATTGGAAATTTTAAAAGAAGGAAGGAAACCATGACATTACAAAAAATATCAAGAAGTGAGTACGATGCAAACGAAATGATGGCGCTGCAAGCCGCCAATGCCAAAGCCGAAACCAAACGCTGGGAAGAAATAGCAGTGCAGGCCAGTAAAGCGCACGAGCCAAAAAAGGATTCGGTGTTTAGCTACATCGCCAAGTTCTTTGCCATCATTGGCATTTACGCCACCGTGTGTTGCTTTTTAGGTTATTTTTGGTACAGGAGCGCAGCATGACTTGGCCCTTCCCACCATTTCCGATGCCGGTGCCAGCTAACGCGCCGCCGGTTAAATTTAATCCTGAAAACTACGAGGACGCATTGATATGAAGATCACAATCGAATTTAATCTCCCCGAAGACGGGGACAAGTACCGAAGCACAATCAACTCGGGCGCTGCTTGGGATGCCTTGCAGCAAGTCCACTACGAACTTAAACAGCATCTGAAACACGATGTTGTATTGAATTTGGAACAGCTACTCGCCTTTGTATCGGAAACTATATCAACATCAGACCAAGGATTAGAACTATGAAACTCTATAACGTGCCAAGAAATAGCAAGATCATGCTAAGTGATGGTGTGGTTCTCTTATTCCACCATATTGATGGGATGTACAGCGTGTGTACAGATGAGAACGGCGACATATACCACATCAGCGCCAGCGAAGAAGTAACAATAAAGGAAGATAAATGACAATGAAAAAAGCAGCCATGCGTGTAAACCCAGTATCTACGCTGGAATCGTTCACCCCGACGACGGGTGACAAGGAGATAGCCAAGTACCGCACTGGCTTTGTGCCAAGCAAGAAAGACCCTGACGCCGTACCACCTCCGAAGATGAGCGTGTGGGATAGGGGTGTGTACAAGCCAGACCACAGCGGGTATGTGCGTGCTGGTGTGAACGACTTTTTGAAACTCAAGAGCAGGGGGATGTGATGACTAAAGAAGTATTAAAGCTGGCGCTGGAGGCGCTGGAAGCAGCAGAAATTGATGGGAATTGCCAATACGGGGCAACGGAAATTATCCGTAAAGCCTTAGCACAGCCAGCGCAGGAGCCGGTGGCATGGCTACTTTATAACGGGGAGCGAACAGAGTCTTTTTGGATGGACAAAGGGGACGCATACGATTTGGAAATGAGACCAGAACATCGCTGGGAACCCCTCTACACCACCTTACCCCAACGCCCGTGGGTAGAGCTGACGGATGAGGAAATCGACGCAGTATGTGCGCAACTGGGGCTTGCACAACTGGCGCCGCGAAAAGTCGCCCGCGCCGTATTGGCTAAATCAAAGGAGAAAAACAATGGATAAATATCAGTGGCTGCTCGATAACGCAGCAAAGTGGAGTTGGAATCCGTCAAATGCATATAAAAACGTCTCCGGTTTTGCACACAAAGGAACTGGGTATGCAGGATATGCACTTGACGAAGCCGTCTGTTTGGCAATGGATAAAGACGCAGCGCAGCCAGCGCAGGAGCTGGTGGATGATGTTCGTGGGTTTTTGGCTGCACGGCTAACTTGTTGGCACAGGCTTACCCAAAAGGAATCAAACGAACTTGTGGCGTTATTTGAAGTAAAGCCACCACAGCGCCCGTGGGTAGGGCTGACGGATGAAGAAATACAACAAATTTATGAAGAGGCTTACAAAGTTGCGCAAGGCAGGCGGCTTGAGGTTGCATTTGCCCGAGTTGTCGAAGCCAAACTCAAGGAGAAGAATTTTGACTGAACGAGACAAAGAACTAAGAGATCAAGCAACTCTTTTTGAAAATGACGCAATCAACTTAGCAATTTTCGCCGACCTCATCCGTGCCGATGAGCGTGAGGCGATTTTAAAGCTGGCAGATTCTTTGGGTTGGGTCAGCGTTGATGACATCCGAGCAAGGGGGAACACATGACCGAACGACCAATTTCTGAATTTGGCAGCGCGCCTATCAAAATGGAGGGTGGCATCTCCAACCCAGACGAATGGGTGTTTGAATGCAACTGTGGCAAGTGCCAAGAGCTGCGTAAGGAATGGCAAGCCAAGTACGAAGCCCAGCAAAGACAATTAAAGGGGAACACATGACCGATCAACGCTACTTTGCTGACGGAAAGGAGTTCTTGTACCCCCACGCCGGAGATGCGTTAGCACCTATAGATACTAAAGTGCTTTTATTATCTAAGGGTGGTATTTGCACCGTGGGCTTTTGGGGTGACTGGTGCCTTGGCTGGTTGCCATTGCCAAAAAGAAACAAAGAAAAGGAATTAAGTGAGAAAGTCTAACCAGCTACGAATACGCGCTTTACTGCGCGGGGTTGAGGATGGACTTACGGCGACCGAAATAGCGGTACGCATTGACTCAGACCCTCGCGCAATTATTAACTCCCTGAAGTGTATGCCAGACGCTTACATTGACAGATGGACACCCGCCTCATATCAAAAAAAACATAGCGCCGTATGGTGCGTTGTTACCCCGCCAGCTAACTGCCCTAAACCAAATGAATGACCTACCAAACTTTGCCGCTTGGAGCAACGAAAATTTAGCTAACTTTGCACGGGACTCTTACATTCGTATGCAAGAACAGCAAGAAGCTATTGAGCAATACCGTCAAGACCTTAAAGACGCTATGAAGGAGTTACGCAAGCTGACTAGCAAGTGATTGAACCGAAGAAACCCTATTAAACCAACCTCTGCCAAAAGTAAAGTAGGTAGGAAGGCTTTCAAGAAATTGAAGCCTTTTTTCGTTGTACTGTGCAATCACCTCAAAAGGGCTAAAAGCCTGTACAGCGGCCAAAGTCTTTGGGCCAATAGAACCATCCTGCCGTACTCCTACAAGCTCCTGTAGCCACTTTGCAGCCCTTCCAGGGCCACTATTGATGGCAGCATCAAACACAGCGTAGTCCAGACCTGACGGAAGCAGGTCGCCAGATACTTTGTCCCAATACTTGCGCTTGTACAAAGGAGCCACCATAGCGGGTGTCAGAGCACGCATATCCGCCTCTGACACTGGATGGCCTACGTACTCTTCCCAAGTCGCTTTAGTGCATCCTAAATTGGTCATGCCGCCAGGGTCTTTGGGGTCGTTTACAAAATTTCCTTCCGAGGCTAAAACGTAAGAAAGTGCAGTTTTAAAATTTGAAATCATGGTGGTGTAAGATGTTTTTGCGGCATTTCGCCGTGCTAATTTTTGGAGAATATTATGATGTTTACTGTTACGGTTGACTTTAACAAGTCTGGCTATTTTGAGTTTGCTACAGAGTCAATTTTTGAACTTGCTGAAATGGCAAAGATGTTGGGAAGCCTGGAAGTTGTTGATGAAGACGAAGACTTTGCTGATGACGAATTTGACATTCCAGAAGAGATCGCTCAATACTTTGACGATGGAGAAGAGTATATCTATGACGAAGACGCAGAATGCTACTGCTGGTACGACGAAGAGCACGAGGCTTGGTATTGGCTGAACATTGAAACCGGCGAATGGTTGCTGGTGGAAGACTTGGAAGGCGTTGAAGTTGAGCAAGAATAAAGCTCTATAAGAACAAATGTCCGATATATATTACATATATCGGACTTTTTGTTCTTTAAAGGCCACTTACATCAATCACTTCACCCCTAAATTCCACTTGACCCTCGCTCCATTTGTGTACCAATTCGGGCCACAATAGTTTTCCATCTTTGAATGTTAGTACGGCAAAGCCAGATCGATGGTTCTGTGGGTTTTCTTCAGCGTAGTCAAACTGTGGGCCGTTAATCTCTGCAAGAGTGCCCGTATCCACGCCAAAACGGTTGCCGTTGTAGTCTGCATAAGGCGTAACCTTCAAGCTGTGCAAATGACCCGTTACGATGCTTTTACCAGCCCCTACGGTATTGTTGTGGGTAGCATGGATGCCGCCTTTGTATCGGTGTTTAACAATTACATCTTCTGTCACCCAGACCGACATACAGAATTGCCACTCGGGGAAGTGGTCTTCTAACTTGAATCCTGGTGTTTGTACGTATTGCGGCGCATTGGCTGCTAGACGCATTTCAAACCTAGCGTCATGATTGCCCATTGTGTACACGAGACCAACATTGTGGCGTGATTCTTTTGCAGCCACCACAACTTCACCTAACATTTCCTTGCAGGCTTTGAGTTCGTCAATCACACTCGGTGTTCTAGTCCAGCCCAGAGGTGGATGGCGAGAGATAGATGCACCGTCAAAAGCATCGCCATTGCAAATAACTGCTTTTGGTTGTAGCTTTTCAATCGCCCACAGTAAACCTTGAAAAGCAGTAGTCCGTATCCCAGGCCAGAAATGAGCGTCAGAAAAAACAATAACGGTTCCATTTTCAATCCCAAGTTCAGTCTTTGGCCGCACAGGAGAGTAGGTGTACCTTGGCTGATCAAGGGCTTGTACGGGTCGATTTGTTTCTAGCTTTACGTTTTGCGAGACTTGGATGGAATTTCGTTTTGCGTAAACGGCTCTCTCAGAGATGCCAGTAATCTTTGCGATCTTTGTGGGAGACTGGTGTGTGTTCCACAACTCAATAAATTCCTGATCTGAAATAACAGCTTTCATGTTAGTCCTTTAGAGCAAACTTCAGGAACTTAACATATTTACGTTACTTTGATGCTACGCCGTTTATTTTTTCAATTGTACGAAGTCCACCAAGTCCAAGCATACCCATAAGAACGGGAAGCATTTCGGTAAGATTGGCGGGAGATAGATCAAGAGAATGTCCAGCCAATGCCAATCCAACTTTAGCAATCGGCAAGCCAATCCAGTTCCAGCCACAAGCTGCGCCACAGACCCAACCAATAAATGGACGCCAGCCCGAGACAAACACGCTTGGGTTTACTGCCTCTGCTTTATTGGTATCAATTTGTCCTTGTACTACCATTACAGCCGCTGCAAGTTGCTGTTTGTCAGCTTCAGTCTTGTCGGGCCAAATTTTGTTGATGGCGGTATTGACTAAATCAGATACAGCGCCTAATCCGGTAATGTCCATTATTTATCCTGCTTTGCGTCAATTTTGTCAAAGATTTTGTTCATCATTTCTTTAAGTTCGCGTATATCTTGACGGTAATCATCTTTAGCAACGTATTCTTTAGGCAAGTCTTCTCGCAACTTAGCAAGATCAAACTTTAGTTCTTTGACTGCCGACCATAATTCTCTGGCAAACCAGCCAAGAACTGCCATTATGGTGCTAAGGCCAATGTTAAGAATTTGTTGGTAGTCCATGATTTTACTTTGCTAAAGCGTTTTGGTTTTCTTGCTGAGGAGCAAGGGCGTTAACTGGTTGCTCTTGCCTTGTGGCAATTCTTGCCGAAATTGTACCCGCCTTACCCCAAGATGCGGGATCAGCTAACACGCGAAGGACTTTGCTTTTTTCGGCTGTTGGCAATGTATTTAACATTTCTAATGCGCTTTTTCCAGAAGCCATGCCTTTTTGCATTTCGGCAAAAATCTTTTTATTAAGGCGCTTTTCTAAGATGTCTAATGTTAAATTGGCCGCTGTAGTAGCGCGGTTTAAAAAACTTGGAAAGCGCAAGCGAAATGAATCTTCGCCAATTACTTTTCCAAGTGCTTCAGTACCGGCAGTTGCCGCCTCTTTCATTGAAACCGTGCGCTCAACATTACTTGCTACTTTTTGCAACGTGGGCATCTTGCTACCCATCTCTTTAAAAATGTCGTAACTGCCTGGTCCAAAAATGGCTTCTACAGCATCTGGATTATTACCCCGAACCAATTTGACATATTCGTTTGGAGCGTTTTCAAACAACTTCGCAGCTTGTGCAGCCATTGCTTTTTGGTCAATAGCCTGCATACCTTGAGAGTACGTTTTAAGGTAATCTTTCCAGCCTGTACCGCCAGCGGTTTCAATAGCGTCGTCAATAAGTGGTCTAACTTCTTGCAACACATTGCGCGTTACTTTGGCGCTAATCTTGGGATCAGTCTGCCCCATGATTTGCATGATGCGCTCGTTTATACCTTCTTTGCGAAGGGTGTAAAGATCATGAGCGTCAATAACTCCACCACCTTTTTCGGTCAAATTCGCAATGTCATCTTTAACGGCTTGCAACACTTTGGTCATGTTAGAACTAGCACGAAGTCCTGGCGCGGAAAGTTTTTGGTCAATTGCTGCTGTAATGCTTCCAGCATCCAATGGTCTTAAACCATGAGCCTCAAGACTGCCAATTTGACGTTCAATAAATCCAGCCTCGGCACGGCGTTGCTTGGCAATATCTGCAAAAGTGTCTGATGTTGCTTTCCACTCTTGTGAACGATCACCAGCAGTTAAAAAGCCAGGCTTTCCTTTGGCTGCGGTTGCCGCTTGTTGAGCCGCTTCTGTACCGGCATGAATACCCGACACGCCAGGTGCCGGTGTTCCAGCCGCACCAGAAGGTAAGTTTGCGGGCATACCTTCACGCAACGCATTTACCATGCTTGCTTGGCGCTGTTGCATTTGTGGAGTCAAACGATTGGTTGTTTGAGCAGCTTGATTGGCCGCTTGCAATTCAACATTACGCATTTCAGCGGTTAATTGATTCAATCGTTTAATGGATTGCTCATAAGCTGCCCGCATTTCTGTTTCATTGCCGCCTTCGGCCATGCGTTGCAATTGCGACAGATCATCTGCCGCCTGACGTTTAAGTAACGCAGATGCATCATCTGTTTTGCTAGTCATAGCCCCAAGGGCTTGCCAAGCGTCTTTTTGAATGCCCGATGTAGCTTGCGCTGCCGTAACGTCAGAAGGAGAAGCCATTAGCGCGGCACGAATAGCTCCAATCCGATCACCCGCAACATCACGCGCAATTTTTCCAGCGCCAACTTGTGCCAATTTGCCGCTAAAAGCATCAGTCAAAAACCCTGCACTTTTAGCTAGTCCCTTAACAATAGGAGGCGCTGCAACAGCTAAACCCGCACCAACAGTTGTGCCAGCACCAATTTCGTCAGGGTTGGTAAGCGCCGCAGTTGCGGCACCAGTTACGCCGCCACCAACAACTCTTGCGCCAATATCAGCAGCGCGGGTAGCTAATGGAACGCCTTTGGTAACGGGAATGCCTGAACTAAAACCAGACGACCGCAAAGCATTGACAACTGGATTAATTAGGGTTGGCGCATACGGCGCTACTGCTGCCAATGGCCTAGCTATCACGCCGCCAATAGGCAATGTTCCAGCAACTTCACCAGCTAATTTTCCGCCACCATAAGCATAAGATTCTGGCTCTGCGCCCATGCTTTTAAGCGCCTCATCCATTGCCATGCGTCTAGCAGTATTTTCTTCTGCGGATTCAAAAGGACGTATTAAACTAGCGCCAATTGAACCCGCACCTCTTACCGCACCGGCTGCAACATTACCTAAAAATTGACCTGTTTCTTGAGCAAAAGATTTACGTGGACCAGGAACGCCGCTAGACGGTGCAACGGGTTTTGCGCCAAAAGTTTGAGATGCAAATGCTTCAACTTGAGCAGGCGTTGCGTCATCTGGGCCTTCAAAGACGTGTATTGCACCGTCTGGGCCTTGAACACGATATTTGGTAGCCATTATTTTTTGCTTTCTGTGCCAAGGTATTTGAATCCACCGGTTCCTTGCGTAGCAGCAGCAGGTGCAGCACCCGTTCGACCAGCCTTTAATTGCTTGGCAGCTTCACTAGGCGAGGTTTTAGCAATATCCATCTCTTGACCCATTACGTCAAGAATAGCATTGATCTGACCATTCGCGTAATTTGAGTTGATGATCTCACGAGCATGATTTTTATCAGATACCGTTGCCACACCATTTGGATTAATTGCTCGGGCGTAAGAGTTAACCAGCGCATTAATTGCGGTGTTAAGTTTGACAATTTCAGCTCCGCCAGTGCCTTTGTCAACAGCATTTTGAATTGAGTTAATAGTTGGATATTGAGTGCGATTAACTTTACTTGAGTAATCGCGCACAACATCAACCATTTGACCGGCCTCATTTGCAGCGGTAAGAATCTTAGCGCTTTGCGTTCCTAAAGCGCGAGAACCTGCACCAGCGCCAGCAGCCTCAATGCCCAATTCTTTGATATTGACCGTGGGATCGGAAAGAAGGGTGTTGGCAATAATTTTTGCATTACGTCCGTTTACTTTTGTTGGATCAACACGGCCTTCAATAATAGCTTTACTAATTGCTGCATTTTCAGCGGGATCAAGAGCAGCACCTTCACGAGCAAGCCGATCTTGGGCCACTTTAAGTTGGCCTTGGGACACTCCAAGTTGACCTTGAGACACTTTAAGCTGCCCTTGTGATACTCCAAGTTGCCCTTGAGAAATTTCATTTTGTAATTTTTGATAAGGTGTTATTGGAGCAGTTCCAACTACATCTCCAGTACCTTTTAACAAACTTCCACCAACAACATGAACCTTGTTGTATTCATCAACTTGTTTCTGCAAACGCGCAGCTTCAGCTTGTGCAAGAGGATCGTTAAATTGACGCAATTGTGCAATCTTTGTTTCAAGAGCTGCTACAGGGTTTGCTGCTTGTGGCACAAGAGCATTGGTTGCCGCCATAGGCGTTGCTACCCGTGAAGCAAGGGCATTGGGCATACCAGATATATTATCCATGCCAAACGTACCTGAACCCAAGCCGCCAGCCATTGGTGCGGGTGCTTGCTGTGCAGGAATAATCTGTTGATTTTTTAAATAAGTTTCGTATCTTTCACGCTCATTAGCTGCTTGAAGCATTGTTTGAGCAGACATAATTAGTTGAGGATTTTTTTGCGCTAATGCAAAATCGTAGAAGCTACTTGCCATTTCTTTGGGCGAACCAGTTTTCCCATTGGCAGAACTTAATTGGATAAATTTGTCCAAACTTTCTTGTTTGGTTTTGTAATCCGCAAGTTCCAATTGGGCTTTTTGCTGCTGCAAAGCCCCAGTTTCCATTTGTTGCTTGTTAGCAAGTAATTGTTGCTGTGCAAGTTGGTTTTGCTGAGCTTCTTGCTCATTAGCTTTTATTCGACCTGAAATATTTATAGGTTGCAAAAGTTCATAATTTACGGCCATGATTTATTCCTTAACCAAACAAACTGCCAAAATTGGGTTTTGTTTTATCATATCTATCAAAAATATCTCCATAAGTAGAGGTATTAATTCTTTGTGCATTTATTAAAGCATTGGCTTGTGTATCACCAGCGCTTGTCATTAAGTTGCCAACATTTGCCCCGTAAGTTCCAGCTTGTGCGCCAGCACCAGCAGCAGCATTTTGACCAGAAGTCATCAAGCTACCTAATGGAGTTAACTGATTTGTTCGATTGGTCTGGTAGCGATTGAATGCGTTGTTGTACTCTTGAGATGCAGAGTTTTGCGCGTAGTCTTGCAAACCTTTCATGGTCTGACCTGAAACCAAACCTCCGCGACCAGCGGCCTGATGCCCAAGTTGCTTCATGCCTTCGCTTAATCGGAAAGCATAGCCAGGGTCTGCTTGGTAGTCAGCCATGCTGAAATCTCTGCCATACTTGCCGTAGTCTCCAGCACCAGCATTCCCGCCAATTCCAAGCAATTCCATCAATCGGTTTTGACCCGTAAGACCTGCTTGTCGATAAGGCGAACTTAATTCAAGTTGCTTATCAAACATTTCCTTTTGAAGTGCTTGAGCGCGTTCAGATGCGCCTACTGAAGCATCACTAGCTTGAGATGCAGCTTGACGATTTTGAGAACCGCTAAAAAGCGATACTGCGGCAGGTATGATAAATCCCCAAGGCATAGCTTACTCCTTTAAACTTTCAGCCAATGTGTGCATTTCGGCATTATTACCGTCAACAATTAACACATTGTCTATTTCATCCATATCGGTACATTCAGTTGCATGAATGCAATACCAAACTACATCAGTAAGCGATTTTACGCCGTGATGCTTATTTGCCTCAATTGTCAAGCAAGCTGGTGCATTAACAACAGATTTAACACCATCAACAATCAATTCAACTGAGCCACTTGCCAACACGGATAAATGATCGTGTTTGTGTTTGTGCTGTACAAGTATGCTTCCCGCTGGAATGCGTGTTTCTTTAGCATAAACACCCGCGCCAAAATGGTGGCTAATCATATTATCCCACTATCCAAGCTGTACCGTTATCAAACACGGGAATAACTACTGCACCACCGCCAACTACAACAGACCCAAAAGTTGGAGTTAAAGCATTCGTTACCCAAGCCCTGCGTCCTTGTGTCCCTGCTGCTGGCAGCGTTGCTACAGTGTATGCAACTCCTGAGCCTGTACCACCACTTGCTACACCTATGGGGGTATTGAAAGTCCAATTGCCGTAGGCGTTGACAGTTGTTCCAAAAATTGAACCAACCGTAATTGCGGTAGTAGACCCGCTGACACCACCCGTACCAATGTTGACCGTCTTGGTGCTGCCTGAGATGGTTGCGCCATAGGCAAACTGCATTGTGCCAGTAGCGGTAGATGACCCCACCGAAATGGTGGCGCTGCTGAAAGTTTTAATGCCACTAAGCGTTTGCGTTGTGGATAGATCGACTAGCGTTGAGCTTGCATTTGGCAGCGTATAAGTGCGAGTTGTGCCAGTAGTGATACCAGACAATTGAAATTGAGCCTGCTTTGTATTGTCAAGGTTGTCTTGCAACGTGAACAGCGTGTCCAACAAAGTGACCGTGTTGGTGTTATCCAAGGTCTTATTTTTCAAAGTCTGAGTATCGGTCAGTGTTGCCACCGTATTGTCAATGGCTATTGTCACATCACCCGTTGCGCCAGATACTGTAATGCCTGTGCCTGCAATATTGGATAGCACACCCGTATTAGCCAAAGAAATTGCGCCAGCACCATTGCTGACAGAAATCCCCGCGCCAGCAAACAATGTTCCAAGGGAATACCCTGTACCATTGCCAATAAGCAATTGGCCGTTGATGGGGGTTGCACCAAGACCCGTGCCGCCACTAGCTACTGGAACAATGCCAGTGCCGTTACCTGTAATTGAATACACATTGTTAAACCACAAAAACCATTGTGGCGAAACCATGTTTGTCTGCGGGTCCAAGAAGGGGACGCGAGGCGCAGGAATTTGTGAATACGATGCGGCCATTATGCGTTTGTCGGTGAGATTAACAATTCAGCACCCATAATGGCAATTTTTACAGGGTCAGTACCAGAAATTTCATAAACACGGTCACGAATTTTTTGAGTCATACCAAGCCTGCGCCAAATCGTGCGGTATCCGTATTGACCGATAGCCCCCATCTCGCGCCAATGCTCGTTTGACCAAGTGTGACCGCCATCATCTGACCAGCGCAGCATGGCTTCTGGTGTTGCGCCTTGACCATCATTTAAGCCAACACCAGTTTCACAATCAAGTTGCAGGCTGTGTTGGGCAGTACGTTTAAGGTTATTTTGTCCTGTGGGCAAAGCACGCCATGAACGCAACCATTTTTGAATCTGTCCGTTATCAGCGTAAACATTTAGGTCAAACGTGTAGATGTTGCCGTTTTCAAAGTCGCCAACAACAGTGTTGCCACCAAAGTTACATTGGCAATTGCTGCGGTGGCGAGTAAATTCACCATCAACAAACCCAGCACGTTCATGCCAGGCTTGAGTAGACACATCGTAAACCCATGTAGCATTGGCGTTTGGGAACGTCAACACATAGAAAGCATGGCCTTCTTGCTGGTAAGTGTAGGCAAGCGCATTAGCCAGATTGCCGTATTGGGCAATAGCGTATTCAATAGCATGGGTGGAAACCCTAAGTGCAGCGTATCCGTTGGCCTTGTAAACAATACCCTGCCCACGGGCGTCTGTACCTAGCCAAAACAGCGTATTGTCGAGCTTGGCCACCGAGTAAGGGGCTACACAGCCAATTTCATTAAAAGCGCCTTGAATGGGCGTTAATGGAAAGTTGGCAAGTTTAGCGTTGTACCAAACTTCAGTAGAGTCTGTACCAAACACCCAAAGCTGTCGATGGTCTGCATTGATTGCAACTACGCCATCAGGTGAGCCATCGGCGCTAGAAAAGAACAAAGGGTCAAACACCAACGGATAAATGTAGTCGCCGTTGGCTGGGTTGATGGTGTCGACCGACCACAGCCGTTGACTATTAGGTTCGTTAAAAATGAACTGAGTGTCCAAATAACCAACGGTCACAGCACCAGGAAAGTTAACGTCTGTAATTTGGTTAAATTCGTTTGTTGGTTCGTAATAAGTGTAGCTAGGGCCGTTACACGCAAAAAATAACACTGCGCCATTGTCAGCAATAGACACAGGGCCAGTACCAGATACATCGCCAATCTTGACGGGTGTAGAAGTTAATCCAGTAAGTTTGTAAACCTCAGTGCCAGACACAACGTAGAAGTCGCTACCGTTGGTTTGGTGCGACCACAATGCACGAATAGGGCCAGTGCCTACGGTTTGAAGAAAGTTAAGACCAGGCGCTCGATTTAGAAATCCAGCTTCTTTGCCGCCCTCTGGAACAATCTCAGGAAACAAGTTGACCATGCGGTTATCCGCAGCGTTAATACTGCGTGCAACATACGATGCGCCAAGAATTGGCGTTTTCATTAGTAGTTTCCTGCGTAAATGTTGAACCGTTGGCGAGTAGCAATCAGCGAATACGGCATTGACATAATATCGTCAGGATTGTTAATGCGTTTTAAATTACGCTTGCTGGTCATAGCAATGCGCTGCACTTGTGGGCTAGGTTCAACGCCAAACTCAGGTGCAAATTCCATCGCCAAGTTGTAGGTAAATGCACGTAAGTAACCTGGCGGAAAAAGAATCTGAGTCGCCAAATCAGTAATTTCACCTAATTCTTGTACGCTAATAAAGTGCCACTCCAAATCTCTTGTGGGCTTGGGATAGACCGTCATCTGAATGTTGGGGTACTCCATGTTAATCCACATCACTTGTGGATAAGTAGAAGTTACCGTTTTAACGGCAATGCCGTCGTACTGCTGCTGGTTAATAAACTTGATGCCAAAGCTGACGTTAGTGCCTGGATCGCGGTAGTAAGTTGAATCGTCTAGCAAGACGGGGCGAATGCCATTAAAACCGCCAATGCTTGCGCCAGTTGGCCCAAGGTGACGTTGAATTTCACCAGCAGGCCAAGTAAATGTTTGGTCGATTGTGTTAAAAACCGAAAGGCGCTCAGTATTCCAACTGTCAATCATCTGGTTTAAAGCAACCAGCGCATCTTGAGATGTTTCAGCCGATGGCGTTTCACCTTCAGCTAGGATGCCAAGAAGTCGGAGCGCCCGATTTATCTGGTCTGCTGCGGTGTAAATTGCCATGTTAAATTTCCTCTGTTACAGCCTTGCGCGTGTATTTGCGCTTAATGTTTAGCGCATTTATTTCTGATTCAGAAATTGGGGCTGGTTCATTGGGATTGTACCGCGACCAGCCGTTTTGTTCATCAAATTCGGCTTCAAGTTCCATTGTGGCAACTTTTCGACCGTGAATGGGGTGCATTAAATAAATGTTCATACTTAAAAAGGGGGCTTGTGGCCCCCTTATTTTTACGCGCCGTGGATGATTGCAAAATTGATAATGACAGCTTCAGAGTATGAAGTAGCCGTAGTCAAGTTTCGCAATGTAATCAAAGCAGAGCCAGCAGCCAAATAAGACACATACGTTGTATACGCCCCAGCAGCACTACCAGTGGTATTGCTTGAAACACACACAATGATTGTGTCATTGATAGAAATCAAACTGTTTGTCAAAATAAATGACACAGCAGTAGAACCAGCCAATGCTGCGGCGTTCATCGTAATGCGGCCAGCAGACTTGTTCAGAGTTACCCCTGTAGACTTGTCTGTCAACTGCGTTACAGCACCTTGTGCGGCAGCGGAATAACCAATTTCAGTTGTAGCGTAAACAGTAGTGCCAACAACTGTAGATGGCGTTGTTGCGCCAATTGGACTACCATCAACAGTACCGCCATTTACGGTAGTACCGGCGGTCAATTCAGGGTCGCTATACGCAACACCAACAGGTTTTGTATTTGCCATAATTGTTTCCTTAAAAAACGGGGCCGAAGCCCCATTTAAATTTAAGCAATCCGGTACACGGTGTAAGCAGCATCGCCTGTCTTGCGGAACAAGAACTGCGCTGCACCACCAACACCTGCGGAACTACCAGTAATAGCAATAACCAAGTTGCCGACCGTAGTAATGCCAGTGCCAGCAGCTACAGTAATCAAGCCGGTTGAAGTACCCAAGTTGATAATTTTCAATTCAAACGTGCTGTTGATTTTGGCGTTGGTAAGCACAGCGTCAATTGCAGCCGCAGTTGGAAGCGTGTAGGTTGCAGCCGTGGTAGACGGATTGCCCACCAAAACGCCACCAGTAGTTTGTGCAACGGTCAAAGTGGCCGTAGCAGTTGCAGTTTGAGGCGCTGCTTGAACGCCCATAACGATTTCATTGACGTTACCATCGGTAAACTGATAACCGCCGCCAGAATTAGGGAGAGCCATAATAATTTCCTTAAAAAAATGTTACGAAAGAAGGGGCCGAAGCCCCATTCAAATTAGCCCCAGATGCGGCAAGCCATTTGAGGACGGATGGCGCTGAAGCCATACAGAACGTCAATACGGCAAGGCATACGGTCGTTGTTAATATCGTACTGACGCACAACACGCAAGCTGATACCGTTATGAACCGCACGGGCAGCCATGTCAACACCTTGAGGCAGCAACAGGTCAGCCGTGGCAAACGTGATAGCGTCCTTGTGGTAGACCAAGTTTTGTGCGTAAGCAGTAGAAGCAGCGCCCACAAAGGTCACGGCTTTGCTGTTTTGCGGCAGGATGTTCACGGTAGCCAAAGCATGGGCCGCCGAGTACATAGGAGCCACAGTCACAGTCCAAGTGCCGGACACAGCGGTAGCCGCAGCCAAAGCAACAAACTGGAACAAAGAACCAGTGGTTTCACGGGTTTGTGGGTTGACAGCAAAGCAATCAGCAATAGTGAACACATCGCCAGCAGCAATAGTAGTGGTCACAGAGCCTTGGGCCAAAGTCAAAGTTGCCGCGCCTTCAGAGGTTACAGCAGCGCCAGTAGTCGTGGAAGCCGAAGCATCGCGTGAACCAGTGGTGTGCTGCTTGATTGACTGAGACATATTGATTTCTTCAAAGCCCAATACGCCAGTACCCATCATGCCGTTCTTGAACTGCTTGCTGATAGTGTCGGTGGGGTTGAACAAACCTTTCATGCCTTCAACCAAACCAGCGTTAGCGGCAGGGTTAACGGTAGCGTAGCGAGGCGACATAACAGCAGCGTTTTCGTTCAGTTTCTGTTGGGCTTGCAACAAAACCAACGAAGTGCCAGGAGTAGTACCAGGTGTACCAACGGTGTTGCCGATGGTCTTGTACGCATTGGCAACGTCAGCATCAATGCTGGCAGCCAATTGGCTGATACGAGGCTTCAACACACGGTCTGCAAAATCGTCCAATTGCATGGTCAATTCAGCGGAGGTAAAGTTAACACCAATGTGTTTTTGATTGGCAACAGACAAAGTGGTGAATTGTTCGTTGTCGTCCTGAACTTGCAGAGCAGCACCGTCAGTGACCAAAGCGCGGTCAGGCAAACGGATACGCAGTGTAGAGCCGATTTTGGCACCTTCTACGGCGAAGCTGTCGTCGTACTGGCGGTTTACGTTACGGGTGAGTACTAGGTTGTTCTCAAGAATTTCGAGAGCCTTCCGAGTAATCATGTCAATGGTTAGGATTGAATTAGCCATAAAAAGTCCTTTGAAGTAAAAAAGTTAGCGGTTTTGCGCTTCCCACTTCTTACGCTGTCTTGCTCGTTCAGCTTCAATCCACTGCGAGTCCGTCATAGTCTTGGTAGACCTTGGATCAGTAGTGTCAAAAGCTGGCGATCCAGAAGATCGTGCAGTAACAGGCGAAATCGGTGCTGGCGCCGAAGTTGTACGTTTCATTGGAGGTTCAGAAGCTAACTTAGCCTCAATCTTTCCAATCTCCTTTGCCTGCATAAAAGGCGTCAGACGGGCGATACGATCTGCATCTTTTGGGTTTGAGCCGAGGTAATAAGCTAACTCTGGCCCAATGTCCGAAGATTGAATCGTCTCAGCCATCACGTTCGTAATGCTCAGTTTAGGGTTGTACGCGACTTGTTCAAAATCATCGTATTTGTCCCGCGCTGCTTCTTCACGTTCCTGATAACTTTCGAGAACTTGCGACTGGTGCTTTGCAGCTTCCCGCTTGGCAATCAATTCTTCTGCCTTCTGATATGCCAATGCTTCCGCATAGGCTTCAGGGTTTTCAAATTGATCAACCGTTTGAGTTGCTGGAGCCTTTACGATTTGCGTTTCCGCAGCACGTTGCGCGTATTCTCGCTCTAATTTCCGTCTTTCTTTTGCAATGCGTTTTTCAAAAATCTCCTCAATATCGGATTTGGAAAATTTTTTTTCCTCAGCCTCGTTGGGTTGATTCTCGGCTACAAGTGCGCTTTCAGGCGCTACAGGCAATTCAGAAACGGCCGCCGTTTCTGTAGCTGACACGGAGTCAACTTCCGCTAAGGTTTCTTCTGACATTTATTGAATCCTTGGATTCCCTGGTGAACGCACCAGTACGTTTGTCGGCATTATGCCTTATTTCTCCGCAATTGGTTGCGTTGTGATAATCCGCAGCAACGTGATTGCCACCGCAATGCCGCAGCCGACAAACATCTGTTGGATAGGCGTGATGGGCAGCAGGGCAACGTAGCCTTGCACAATAGACAGCACGGCCAGCAGCAGGGCGAACCAGACGGTGCGGGATTTTAGGAGTTGTGCAAGAGTTGCCATGTGATGATTCCAATGGTTGACCAGAATGTGAGTAGGGCTAGGGTGATGCGGAGGTAAATGGTGCGGTTGGTCATGTCAAATACTTCACAGATGTATAAACAGTTTGAGTACCAATACCGCTTTGCGTCACTCTTACAGCATTACCAACCAAAGTTAATGTGCAATTTGCGCCGTTTTGTTGCCAAAGAATTTTAGGCACACCGGCATTAGATGCCAATGTAGCAACCGCAGTGTAAGCAACACTTGCCGCCCTAACGGAACTTTGTACTTGAATCTGGTTATAGCCAGCCGAGGGCATGGTGAAAACCGTTGTTGTTACACCGTCTGCTGCCGAAACACTTAGCAAATTTGACCCGGCAACCAAGAAGTTATCCCAGGCTGCCGCCGTGCCGCCCAATGGCGCAATTGAACCAATGTTATTTTCTGCCAAAGTCACATTACTGTACTGAGCGCCAGCGCCAGACACAGTGGCAAATGTTGTGGCGGTGCTATTTACCGTGTTTCCATTAATGTTGATATTTTGAAAGATGTTTGTGCCACTACCAGTAAGCGGTTTAAACTGAAATGGCAGCGTAACCCCAGCAAACTCATTGTTTGAGGCAACCACATCACTAACAACAACTGAGTACGTTGGATCAACTGCAAAAATTACCGCTGGCGTTGAATTTTGTTCAAACGTGTTTCCGTTAATCACGGTGTACTTGTTGCTGGCGTCAAAAGTTGACGCGCCAAAGGTGTTGCGCTGCGCGTTTAAAAACAAAGAGCTGTAATACGTTGAGGCGCTGGCAAAAGAATTTTCAAAAAAATTTCCGTTGATGATTGCATTGTTAACACCATCAAGCCTAACACCACCTGTTAGCAGATTAGCCGCCGATTTAAACGTGTTGCCAATTAGTTTTAACTTGTTAAAAACAATAAACCAACAGTTTTGATATAAGTTTTCGCACAAACAGTTATTAACTGTTATGTAAGCATTAATGCTGACGTTGAATGGGCCAAATGCAAAACCTAATTGGTTTACTCGCCCTGTTCCTGTAAATGTTCCAGAAGCGTTGTATTCACCTTTGGCTATGCAGTTATCAAAAACTACATTGGACGAATACAAGTTAGATGGGTTAGTCGTTGCGTTTGAATCATAGAGAAGAGCGTAGCAGGTATCGCCTGCGCTAAACGCATAGCAATCCCTGACAATTACTCGCGTCCCAACCCCTTGTGTGGCATCCCCGTTGTAGCAGCGCTCAAAAATACAACCAATGACTTGAATGTCTACCGTATCTGTTTGGCTTAATCCCCATTGCAGCAAATTTGCGCCAACATCGTGCAAATACAAACGTTCGTATTTGGTTTTTCCAACGCGATACATACCAATGCAAGAAAGCGTGTTTGAAGCGTATGCATTTCCGTTAACTTCAAAATCTCTCAGAATTATGTTTAAATTGACATAACTTGACGTAACGTAACTGCTGTCTTGAATAATTCGGCCAGATGTTGCGCCGTACCATTTCAAAATAGACACACCCAACCCAGCGCCAAACAGTTCCGTATCTCCGTACACCGTTAATGTTGACGTAATTCTGTATGTGCCTGGAGGTAGGTAAATTCTGCCTTTTGCATTAAGAGCAGCCTGAATAGCAGACGTTACGTCAACGGTCGCTGTTCCCGCTTTTACATCAGAAACCTGCGCTGCGGTCATAAAGTCAAAAACACTCACACTCTCCCGCAACTTAGTCTGCACAGTCGTAGCCACCGCCCCTGTGCCTGCGGGGATGTAACTTACGGTTGCTGCGTTTGCTCCACTTACATTGTCATAAGTTCCAATTAAAACATTGGTAGATGTGTTGACAACAAATTTATAGGAAGAATCAATTGGCAACCAAATTTGACCGCCAGGTACACGGCCTGCCGAATCTAAAATGATTGGGTTAGTGTGGGCAACATTACCTGCGCTAGTCGTGTAAGTAGTGGCTGATGTAGTCGTTCCAGCAGAATAGGTGTACAACTTGCCACCTGACAATATGACTCCACTATTGTTAAAAAATTGAGTAGCTACGCCACCGACAGGAGAAAGAGTAACAGCAGGCATGTTGAATCCTTATGCGCTTAGCGCAGCAACTTTAGCTTGAAATGCTTTGATACGTGCATCAAGAGCAGCTTGATCGGCAGACAATTTGACTTCTTTGTCATCAAGGCTTTCTTGCGTTTGTTGCTGGTGCATTTCGCGGGTGTCAGATGTTGCTTCACGCACTTGCACCGCTTTTTCACGCTCTGCGCTAGATGCCTCAAATGCTTTTGCGTTATCAGCCAATGATTTTTCACGGGCTTTTAAATCATCTAACTGAACTTTGGCTTTAGCTTCTTTTTCTTTAGCAGAAGCAACCATAGTAGCAGCTTGATCTTTTGCAGCAGCCAGTTCACTAGCAGCTTTAGCGCGGTCTGCTATGGCATCTTTTGCAGCAGACAAAGCGCCTTGACGGACAGCCAATTCATCGCGCAATGCAGCCATAGTAGCCAAGTCAATTGGCAACTGTTTGGTAAAATACTCGATGTAGTTCAATGCGGGGGTATCGTTAGAGATTTGCATTTTGACCTCTTAGGAATAGTAAGTGATGTTGAGTTTTGCGCCTGCTGTCGTCTCAATGAACTGAATCTGAGAAAGATCACCATCGTATTGCAAGGTAACACCAGAAGCCAAGGGCATACCAACGGAAGCTGTAGGAGCCACGTTGTCATCGCGCCAGCGCACGTTTTGTCCCTCTGGAGTAATGATAGCAATGCGAGGTGTACCAACAAGTCCAGTCAAATCGCGGGGTGGTACGGTCAAACGAGTGGCAGAACTCAAGCTAGTGATCTGCTGATAGCCCATTACCGAGGTAATTGCTTTAAGGTTGATAGCCATTAAAATCTCCTTCTTTCGGTAAATG
>Ga0209829_10001084_pt1 | contig 22946 bp, 18 predicted proteins | sample C_140205_EF_Meta_FD_187311 | JGI IMG/M metagenome (GOLD analysis project Ga0209829, IMG submission 187311) | Freshwater microbial communities from Lake Croche, Canada to study carbon cycling - C_140205_EF_MetaG (SPAdes) (version 2) | ecosystem: Environmental > Aquatic > Freshwater > Lake...
TTGCATTTATATATTCTTCTTGTGGAAGATTAGCTACATTACCTTCAATATCTCTATATAAACTATTAGACACTCTTGGTAATACTTCAGATGTTTCTTTATTCCAATTACCCCAATTTATTTCTGATGAAAAAGGCTTAATTTTATTATTGATACTTTGCATACCCTGTTTAATATAGGGCGATATTGCTTCAGCTCCTTTATTTATTCCATAAGGAAGAGCTGCTAATCCTGCATTAATTGCTGCATCTTTATAATCTCCTTGAGCTAGATTAGTGGCAGCATGTGCTCCTGCTATATATGGAAATGCTGGAGTTAATCCTCCTATAGTTTCTGCAGTGGACCATGCATCATCTTTCATTCTTTTACTAAAAGCTTCTTGACCTTCTAGTTCATGACTTCTCACTGCCCTCTCTTGTGGAGTTCTATTTGCATCTTCTTGCAACCATTGTCTCTCTGGTGAAATTACATCTCCACCATCTGCATATTTGTCTAGCCACTTCTTCATTACTTGTAAGAGATTTGTGCTGGTTTCCAACTGTATCCAACAGAACTTTTAGTTTTGCCTGTTACACATTGTCTAATAGATGCAGGATGTACGTTAAATATCTTAGCTGCTTCAGTAGCACTTTGCCATTCTTTTATAAATTTATTATCCATAGTATATTGAATAATTAGTTTTGAATTAGCTAACATTTGACCTTTGAATAATTTTTCTAAATGTTCTTTTGATTTCTTTTTTCCTTTATTTGCTTCTGATATTTTATGTTTGGTTTCTTCAGAATGAATATAGCCTTCTCTTGATTTTATTCTTTTTTGTTTTTCTTCTTTACTCTGAATTCTATTTTTACTTCTTTCTCCTATTTTTTTCTTATGCTCATCAGTAAATATATAATTAATAAAACCATCTCCACCATTTGTCAAATTTGCTAGTGGACCTGCATTAATGTTCAACCTACCATATAATAATATAAACTCTTTTTCTTTTTCTTTAATGAATTCATAATCATTTGATTCTAAAACTATTTCAATTTTATATTCTGTTTTATTAATTATATTATTCCATATACTAGATTCTTTTCTTATTATTTCATAAGCTCGTCTGTATTCTGATTTAATAGAATTATGATTTCTTTTTTGTTTAGTTCCTATTCCTATATAAAAAGGAGTGTTGGTATCCAATCTAATGTGTCTGTATAAGTAATGTTTTTCCATAACTCTATTTATATGAGATCATTGCTGGAGAATAAATAAATCTGCTAACTAAACTCACATCAGAATTATTATCTAATATATGTCTCACTTTTAATGACTTAGCTCTTAGTGTATCTTTTCTAAATGAACGTATTCCATAATCCATGTTAGCTTGGTTTACTATCTTGTCAATAGAAAGACTCTCACAACTTGTTAAGAATAGTTTTTCTGACTTATCCTTTACAACATTCCAGAATGTATTGTATTGATAGAAACTATCACTCTTAGTATATGTAATAGTTTTACTCTCTGTGTTGAATATAGGATAGCTTAAATAAGCTTTTAGATTGTGCATTGGTTTTGGAACTAGTTCTAGTATTCCAGAACTTTGTTGTCCATTATATAATACAGCTTTGTTAAACCATTGATTATCCACTTCTATCTTATCTGTGTAACTAAACACACCTGTACCATCAGGAAGATATTTATATGCTTTTGTGAAGTCTTTTACATTCTGAAGAATCTCATCATGGTAATCATATGCAAATGGATATTCAATAATGTATGGTTCTATTTTTCCGTAATAGTTATTGTATATAGCAATGTTAGTTAAGTGTCTCCACAAACATGCTGTCTTAGTTTCAGTGAATGTTATATTAGCATATTCTATTGGCTTAACAGTAGTGACATTTATAATCTTTGTTAGCTTACAACGTCCAGTGGATTCAATTCTAACCATATCAATATTATCATCTACACTATAACTAACTCCTGCAATGATAGCATCTTTGGTAACATCACTAGCAATGATATTATCATATAAGTCAGATATGGTAAATGGTCCAGTGTTAGGACTGGAGCTTACTAATTTTATGGTTATAATCTTTGACATTTTATTTTATTATAAATTAACAAGCAGCTTCTTCAATGTATATATCAATTACATCATTATTTCCTACACTAACAGTGAATGTACGACTTCCTTGACCATTCATAGTTTGACAAGTTGGTGTAACACTTCCTCCCACTATTCTAATTCTTGTGGTAGTTCCTACAAAAGTGAATGCCCAATCAAATGATAAGGTAAGTAATGGTCCCAATGAATATGTAACATACGTATCTGTTGTATAGGAATCAAGAGGCATTGATTGTATTAATGTAGCATTATATGTTACATCTACAGTGTACGGACTTAAGTAATCAGTAGTAGTGTTATAAAAATTAAATGTTGCTGAAGGTGGTACAAATGCAGTGGTAGTAGTTGTTGTAGTTGGTGCTGCTGTTGTAGTGGTAGTTGTTGTTGCTGCTGTTGTTGTAGTTGTAGTGGTAGGTACTGCTGTTGTTGTAGTTGTAGTTGTTGTAGGTGTAGCAGTTGTAGTGGTGGTGGTTGTTGTAGGTGCAACTGTTGTTGTAGTTGTAGTAGTTGGAGCTATAGTAGTTGTAGTTGTTGTTGTAGGAACTGCTGTTGTTGTTGTTGTAGTTGTAGGAGTAGCTGATGTTGTTGTTGTAGTAGTGGTTGGAACTGCAGTTGTTGTAGTAGTTGTAGTTGGTACACTAGTAGTTGTTGTAGTTGTGGTTGGTGCTATTGTGGTGGTAGTTGTAGTAGTTGGAGCTATAGTTGTAGTAGTAGTGGTTGTAGGAATGGCTGTAGTAGTTGTTGTAGTGGTGGGTGTACCAGTAGTGGTGGTAGTTGTTGTACCTGGTGGCACATCACCACAAGTTATATATCCTTCCAATATACAACCAGTGCTTCCTACAATTGCAGTGAAATCATCACAACATCCATTCATACCAGAATAGAAGAAGTTATTCTCAGCTATATACCAATTAGGAATATAACTGTGGAATGATATCCATGCTTTAGTATTTACATGATATGATAATGTCCAGCTCTTATTACAGAAATAGTTTAAGTCTGATAGATACACTATCTCACGAATAACAATAGGAGCAACAGTGGTAGTGGTAGTTGTAGATAAACTATTACAATTGATTGTTCCAAATAATGTGCAAGGAGTTGGTAGTGGAGTGATGATTCTCTCAATATAGAACTCTTGGGTTACAGCATCATATTTTACATCTTTGTTTATAGGTATATAGTCTAACTTGGATATTATTACTCTGTCGTATTTAGAATCATATACACCATGTAGTCCTATGTCTTTAAAGTTATTATCTACATCTACCTCTGGGAAATATCTTAGTATTTCAAATGCTAAATGGTCTGTGAAGAATCTATTCATTCCAGAACCAAAAGCAGATATATCTACAGCTTGTGTTCCTGATATTAAGAACACTTGTCCTCTTGCAGCATCTATTGTTACTTGTCCTTGTGGAATCTTTAATAAGAACTTATGTTGAGAACCTACATATCCAAGATCTGTTTCTGCAAAATCAATTGGAGGGTTCTCAAACATCTTAGGATTGCCCACATAAGCTGCCTGAGGATTACTTGTATCTACAGTGAGCAGATTGTTATACATTAAACTTTTGTTCTCAAAACGAGCTAATATAGCCCTATTCTGAATACCATCTAATGATGTAAGCTTACCATAGTTCTGAGGAAAATCATAACGTGAAGTAGGTAGATATGTCAACCAGTTGTTCACTCTATTGTTAGCATCAGTTTCTTGTTCCTCAGAATAAATTGTTCTAAATGGAAAGTTTGTAAAACAACTACTTGCTGTCCAGTCTGCAGGAAGATGTGAAAAACTATTTTCTTTATTCTGTTTAGAATAAGTTGTATTATAATAATAAGTGTTGTCTTGAGCAATAGGTACAAAAGATTGTTGTACCCAATCATCAGGAATACTTGTACTTACATGAGGCCAGAAGTCTCCTTCTCTATTATTAAATGCTTGACGTAAATCTAAGTTATACGAACTCTCACAATAGAAGTTTGGCACTCCATATGCAAATGTATAAAAGTATCCACTATAGTATGTAATAGTATTACTTGAAAGAACTTTTCCTGGTGTCCCAGTAGTAGTAGTAGTAGTAGTAGTACTTATGCCACTAATTAAATTATTTGGACAATCAAAATTGTGTGCTTTAATTGAAATAATATTTGCTAATACACCTTGACTATAAGTATAGTCTTTTAATACACTTCTTGCAGAGTGCCAGTATTTAGGATAGGCAACATTACCTATCTCATCATAGAAGATATCACTGTCATCTGGAGCACCCACTCTGTTATCAGTAAAGAATGGAAGTTTAGTTTTAAATGCAAACCTACTAATGAAAGTGTCTCCACCAAATATTGTGTTAGTTTGTGAAACTGAACTATTAACAAGTCTTTGGAATCCTGTATCAACTGTCTCATAAGAATATATTTGTCCCCATTGATTAACTACTTGGTTTTTTAAAGATGCATAATAAGATACCACTTGAATATCTCGTTCTTTGGCAGGAGTGTTGCAATTTCCTATTCCAGAAGCAGTGAATCTTGATACATCAGTTACAATAGGAGCTGATCCACCAGGATTTAAACTAGGAGTGTTACTAGGAAAAGGTAAACTTGGTTTAGTAACCTCTGTTTTTAAATAAACAGAAGACTCTCTTTGAAAGTTATTGATATTATGAACATCACCAACAGCTTGCACTGCAGGAATTAAATATCTCTTTATATCAAGATTACGTTGTTTAATACCAAGATCATTTGGAATCCCTGCCCCATAGTTATAATCAGCTATGGAATTAAATGAGTATGCAAAGTTTCTTCTTGTTATTCCATTTATATATATCTGTAGATATGCCTGATATGCAGTGAACATTGCAGTGGCATTGAATGTTGGAAGAGTGATTGCTCCTAATTGATCAGAACTTTGAAGAGCCAGTCTTTGTGCATCTTCTGTAAGAAGTCTATACTTAGCATTATTTCTCACCTCAACAAAGTGTGCACTACCAGCACCAAACATCACACTCTCAAGCTTAAGGATACTTCCAAGGAAAGGTTGTCCAAAAGATGTCTCAGGAGAATTAAATATCTGTCTGTATTTTAATGTCTCATCTTCAAAAGGTTTTAACTCAGTTGGTGTACATAGAGTTTGTCCTACACTTGCTTTTACATAAATATGTGGAAGTCCTCCTATTACTACAAACGGAAATTTTACTGTTGATATTGTATAAGTAGTATAATCACCAGGAGTCCATGATACATATTTAATTGGAAGAGTACTAGTAGATCCATCAGAGATTCTATCATAATATCCTACAGTTGTTAATCCAAATGTATCAGGATAATACATTATATATGTAGTGTGTGTATTAGCTTGTATAATTCCTTTTCCTGCTAGTATTGTAGGACTAGGAAAACTAGTGGTACATATAATAAATTCTTCTCCTACAGTTGTTGATTCTAGTGTAGAATTATTATTTGTATATGCATCTATATACTCCACTACAAATGGGGTACCGTTGGTTGGTAATTCTGTAACTGTAATTGTAAAATTTCTAGCAGCAGTATTAGCTAAATCACCTGTATTAATAGTGTATGCATTACTTTTATCTAAAAGAAATGGATCTGGATTTAGATCATTATATGGGTAGTTAGGAAAATAAAATTCTTGATCTTGTCTTGTATATTTACCAACATTTCTTAGAATACCCTTTGCAACAATTGATTTGTTTGTATTTCTATTACCTCTTAGAATTTTAAATCCTACAATATCATCTTTCTGTTCAGCAGTTAAACCTGATAGATTTATTAAAGATTCAACTTGACCTATACTTACATTTACACCAATAGGAAATACAGCATCATTACCCATCACCATTGTACTAGGAGATGAGAATATCTTTGATTCATATATAGGAGAAACTAATACATCGGGAAACTTATGATGTCTAATTGGTTGATCTGCAAGATCTCCCCAAAGAGGTTTATTACAAGGATATAATTCTGTTGATTCCCAATATGCAAACTCTCCATTTTGATAAGGTCCTTTATATTTAGGATCAGTTGAATAATCTGGAGAAGTTTCTGTTACAGATGCTGTATTATATATTTCCCAATAAGGACTATATCCTACACCACCAGAGGTATATTTTGGAGATCCTACAAAATCAGCAGCTGTTTCAGGAATAGCAGGACCAGTGTCACTATCATTTTTTATTCTTCCTGGAATATGAAAACCATCTGTTTGTTTACCATTCCTTAATAAAAATGCAATTTCAAATGCATACACTTCATCTCTTAGATATCCTCTAAGATTTGTAGCATTCAGCTCATCAGCATAGTTCTCTATGGATGGTATTCTCCAACTTTGCCATTGAAGATTAATTTGAGTAGCAATACTTTGATAGTTAATTCTATCTATAGATGTAAGTTGATCCCATACAAGAATGTCTTGTACAGCAGTTACATCTTGTGCAATGTCATAATAGGGATATTTCTCAAGTATATCAGCAAGTGCTAATGGAATATTACCAGCATCATTTCCTGTATATGTAATTTGCTTCTGTAAAGCATTTATGAAATATGTTCCTACAAGTCCTACAGTGGATGCACTATTGATTGTTTTAATTACAGCTATATTGAAATACTGAAAGTATCCTGAAGCATCAAGATTTGTTACATCAATAACAATAGACTTTCCAACCTCATAGTTGAAATTAAGTGTTGTAACAAAAGGATCAGCAATAGGAACAGGATTGGTAACAGAATAGTATGATGTATATGCATTACCTACAGCATCACAATATTGAATGGCAAACTGATATGCACCAGCAATGAGAGTTCCACCACTAACAACATCTGCTATTTCTAATTCAGGAATTGGGAAGTTAGGTTGCATCTTAAGAGCATTGCAATTAAGATCATCTGCATATATAGGACTACATAAAGGACTTCCTGATTTTAATATCTTAGGAATATTATCTATGTCTATGTATCTTCTAGGATTGTATCCATCTGTCCAATACACTTCTGTTGTGCAATTGGTTATCTTATGGACAGCTTTATGTATTGGGTGATTAACATTAAAATTTAAACAAGGCGCATTAACAAGCACTCTATATATACAATCATTATTATCCATATATCCAATCTGACTATTTCCTGTGTTAGGACTAGTTATAAAGAATATATGTTTACTCTTTTCAATAATAAAATGTGTACCAATTAAGACATACCCTTCTGGAAAACTTACACATAGCTCATTACCCACCTCATTCTGGTAGTTAATAGAACTAGCATCATAGTTTTCAATAGCAGCATTTAAAGCATAGGTTAGTGCTCCTTTTTTAATCTGACTAAGAGTTTGATCTTGATTTAGACCAATAGCAGCATAATCAAATTCTTGTTTAACATTGCTCTTGTCTCCACCAAGTATATTCTTAATTTGATCTAATTCATTTGCCATAGTTACTAGTTGTTGCGTCTACCATATCTGTTAGTACGATTTGGTAACTCATACATATTGAGTCTATTTAGATCTTGTTTAATCCTTCTTTGCTTCTCCCAAGAAGTTTGTTTCTTCACTTCTATATAAGCCATGATAAATGCTTCTTCTGAAAGCTGTTTGTAATACACTAGCTTCTGTTGAAGTTGTTGAAAGGTCTCATCGTTGGTTTGATTAGTTAATGTCTCAAACACTTTATATTTAATAAATGCTTCAATAAACTCTCTAACACGATAATTATCAGGAATCAATTGATTACCTGAAGCATCATAGTCTGTAGAATAGAATATTAAACTAACTATACCATTTCTGAAATTGGTTACAAACTTATTATCTCTAATGTCAAATGAATCAAATGATGACTCACCAGGAGTGAAGTTATTAAGTGAATTAACATTATCACCCTGATTATAAAAGCTCCACTCATTTGTATAGTCTACATCACAATTATTTCTTGCAGAGATGTTACCTGGTCTAAGTAGGTACTCTCTACGAATAGATTGTGAGGTTTGATAATTTGATTTATATACAGGCTTAATAAGATTAGGAAAACATCCTCCATCACAATTAGGATTATTGCAATCAGGGTTAGGACAACCTGGATCATTAGTTGTTACAGGAGCAATAAGGATTGTTGTAGGATCATCAGTCTGTGAGTAGAATGAGTTAGCTGTTTGGTAAGGAAGAGATCCCACCTGTGTACACATCCATGCTTCTCTTACAGCATGAAAGTTATCAGGAAGTCTAGCTTGAAAGTCATCTAAATATAAAACCTCTTCACTAATAATATAGGAAGATCTACCAAGTTTCCTGAGACACTTGTCTACATATGTAGGAAACATAAGATCATCCACTGCACCTGTGTCAAAATAGCTCTTCAGCTCTTCTTTCACTGTGGAATAAACAATCTCTGGTGTTGTAAAGTTATATTGATAATAATAGCTCATCGAATTATATTTAAATTATTTTTGCCATTCTCTGTATAAATGTTGATACTGATCGTTGGTTTTTAAATAATGCGACAGTAGTCTAGAAGTTGTACGACAAGGTTTAAAGAACCATAAGTCAGAGTGTTTAAATCTAACAGACTTTTTAAACCATATCCATCCAAAGAAATATCCTTCAGTATGGAAATTAAAATTGTAGATTAGTTTGCCTTTTTCTTTTGTCTTCTGCCAGTCAATAGGAAGATTAACATGTTCCTTACCATCTGGATCAGTGATTGTTCTTCGTCTCTTCTTTTTATTAATAGAGAATTCACCAAACCCAAAAGGAAGTCTGGCTTTATCACCTGTCTCAAGAATATGTCCTTTGAATAATTCATTATATGAATAAATGATATTTCTCCATTCATCATATGATAAGATCACACTAGGATGACTCTTGCAAAAGCTATTGTAGTTATTTTTACTGGAGGACCTCCAGTCGGTTTTTACTCTCATTTATTTTAGATTGGGTGCATTTGGTGCCTGACCATCTATGCCATCTTGAGATATATCTGTTTTAATTCTAAAATATGTACTTAGTAGTTTTTGAGAAGTGAGTTCTAACACTTGCTTTTCTAGGTATCCAGGAAGGGCAAATTCCTTATCTAAAGGATTCTTGCACCAATCTTCCACTGATACCTCTGCAGTGCCACAACCACACTCAGGATACATTATATCATTAGTAACATCTTCCTCAAAGAAAGCAACAAGTCTTATTGCCTGTAGAAGAGGATTGTTCACATATAAATATCCATTAGATATCCAGAAGTATTGTTCTTTCTTTATAATAGGAAGTTTTAAAAGATTGATATATCTGTTAACAGTTATCTCTTTTAATTTACTTCCTCGTCCATTCATAGCATTTATAGAATAAACACCTTGAATAACATATTGATAGTTTCCTTCAGAAATACGAGGAATCTTATATTTACTTCTTCCTATAGTACAAGGATCTACATAATCACAACATTCAGAAATAGAAACTTCTATCATCTCTAGGCAAGGAATGGTTGTAAATAATGTATCAGTAGCCCATAGCTTTCTGAGATTGGTTTCTCTCTTTACAAGCATTAGAGTATTGTTTCTAATCTCAGAATAGATTGCTCTATCTGTGATTAGACTATCTGTACTTAGAAGCTTATGTAAACTTCTAACATCACTTACTAATTTCCTTCCTGTTGCCATTATAAATATTGTTTGAATATGTTTGTCATCCCATCAAACTTATCTATTAAGAATCCTGTCACTTCTGCTCTAGACATCACATGACCATTTTTGTCATCCCATAAACTCTTTGAATTAGAAAGAGCTGGTAGTTGATAGAATTTAATTCCGTTTAAATCTAAAGAGACTTCATGATGTCTATCTCCTGTGAATATATAAAAGTTCTTATGAGCTGACCAGTTCTCTCTAAATTCCATAGGAAATAGAGCAGCTAACTTCGCAGGCTTCAAAACATCCCCATGATTGAACATTAAGGCACTATCACCGTATGAAATATATTTTCTATACGTAGGGCTCACATCAAACGAAAGTCTGTCTGTGGTCCTGAAATAGCTCTCTAACCACTTTATCATATACCATCCTGCAAACTCATCATGATTACCAGAAACATAAACTACATCTACATTTTTAGCATGCTGTAATAACATTGTGATTACTGCCACTTCATGATCACATATAAATTCAAAAGATTGATGATGTGTATGAGTGTTCTGTTGAGGAGTTCCTTTGGTAGTCATGTTTGTGAATTCGCTATTGAACTCATCACTACCAATGATATATGTAATTTTATCTAGGTTGTTTGATAGTTGTGCTTGATTAACTATTAGTTCTGTCTTATATAAAATATTATCAAGCCTTATTTCTATATTGTTATTCCCATCTATATCATATTTGTTTAGATGTGAATCTTGTTTATTGATAACTAAATTACCAAATGCTTTCTTTGGAAAGATCTGAGGACTAACTAAGTCCTGATATGCAGGGCTATATGAGTTTAAAAACTCTGTAAATGAATTCTGGAACTGTTGTTCTTCTTTCTTTATTCCTAACCATGCTTTAACTTGCCAATGAGGATTCTTCCCATTTCCCCAATAATTCTGAACATATTTTGTAATCTCCCACTTCTCTGTATCTATCTTACATTTTAAAATTAACTCATCTAGAGATCTAATTTCTTCAGTAGTATTAACCACTACTTCACCTATTCCTTTTTCAAGATCTTCAAAAAACTTTACTACACTGCTTTCTAGTTCTTCTATATAATCTTCATTCTCAACACATTCTGATTCTCTGTTCTTTAACTCTGTTAACAATTCTTCAATCTCACCTTCTGTTATTCCAAGCTTCTCAGCGTAGAACTTCTTGCTCTTTTTCCAACTAAGCAACTGCTCTAGCTGATTTAATAAACTTTGGTTATTATTCATATTTAAAGAAGTTGGTTAAAATTGAAGGTAAAGATATATTATCTTTTTATAATTTCAAAATAAATTTAATTAAATACGTTATCTATTATAACTAAATCAGTTAGAAAAAAAAACTCTCCAGAGAATTAACCCTGGAGAGATGTTCTAGAAAACCAACAAACTAGAACATTTTAAGTTTATGGAATTGTAATAAGTGATATCCATGTAATATCAAGTGTTGTAAGAATATTAACATTATGGAATGTATAATTACCAGGTCCTGTGTATGGTAAAGTTTGATTAGGATCACCAGAAGCCTCTATTAAAAATTCTGCTGGAGCTACAGGAACACTTCCACTTGCTGTTATTACAACTGTTGCTAATGGAATTGTTGTTGGATATGCAATGCCTGTACCAGTTGTAGAATTAACTGGACTTGGAATAAATGTTAATGGATCTCCATTAATAGTTATAGCATCTATACTCAACCCTTCTGGACCAACAAGTATCAACATAGCTCGTGGTGCTTCTGTTGTAGTGGTAGTAGTTGTGCTACTAGTAGTAGTAGTACAATTCAATGAAAGTATAGACTCACAAGTACCAAGATCTCTCACTTGATAATACAGAGTTCCTACAGGAGGAGTAAATGTATATCCAGTTAGCAATGTAGCTTTTGCAACATTTGAATTAAGTGTCCATACTATATTATCAGGACTTGTATATACAGCTAGTGGATCACTTATGCTTGATCCTGCTGTAGTAATAGTAATTGTAACTGCCATTGTTTAGTTTTTTAGAATTATAAAATGGGATGAGTTAAATCATATATTGCTTGTTGTAATATACAAATCTGGGAATCTATCTTTTTTAATGCTTCAGTTAATGTAGTACAAGTAGTTACACCAGTACAAGGTAGATTGGGACCACTATAGATAACACCATCTGATTGTATAGCATCTGCAGAACAACCATTTGTTCCACAGCCACATCCACAATTACTTGTCTTACCTAAATGGGCAAAACTACCAACAACATTGTATGTTCCTGAACAAGCCATAACTAATTAATTAAGGAATATAAATAATATAATAAGCACCCATTGATGGTTGAATGTTAGGATGAGGTTGATCTCCTCCAGTAGCAGTATTTACAGTATGTGCAGTGATTGCAGGTGTTGAAGTTGATGTTCTTCCTAATGTAGGAGAAGTGATAGATCCTGTTATTCTATATGAATAACCTGCCTCAACATTATGTATAACAGTTGGATAATTAGTAGCAATAACTGTAGGATCATGTTCTGCACTTGCATCAGTATTAAATATAGAATGAAAATGCGGAGCATTTGTTGCTGTTGTATCAGCAGCATGAGTATGCGATGGCATCTCTGTAGATATTAATGTATAATTATTAACACCTGTTGTAGATCTTAATGTATACACTGGACTAGCTACTTCTGGATCAAGGGGTTTAGTTCCCAACATTGCAGTACAACCAACTACAGTTCTTCCTCTTAAATCAGGAGCACCATTTAAACCATTACATAAATATATATTAATCCAATCACCAGTACCTGCACCATCTCCATTAAAATAACTTGTAGGACCAAAATATGGAACTGCTACATAAGGAACCATTTTATTACTAATCAATGTGCTTGCATTATTTGCAGCTGTCCAATTAGCAATAATTTGATCAACATCAACTAATGCTACATATGTATTAGGAAGACTAGCAACAAGAGCACAGAAGTTAGTGATTAATGCTTGTAGTACAGAATGTGTACTAGTGTTAGTTATAGTTCCTGTAAGACAAGATGTTGTATATGCAGAATTCAATGTTGCTAATGTAGCATCAATTGCTGCTACATCTACAATAATAACATCTATCTGTTCTTGTAAAGCACATACAGATTTAATAAGTCCTGTAATAAGATCTACAATTGTAAGCTCTCCACATGCAGGAAGATTAGCATTTACAAGAGCACATATAATTGCAGGATCTACATATGGTTTAATTCCTGTACCATTTAGTGCAGATACAAGGAATGTGGTTAAAGATTCTTCAACCCTAGAAAGAGGATCTCCTGTTAGGATTCCTAAAGCAGGAACATCTATTCCTGTATATCTAACACATTGATCTGATATAATGTCAACGCATCCATTAAAGCAATTAGAACATGCCATGATTTTTTATTTTAAATTTTTATATTATGGTATAGTATAATAACACATAGCTCCACTACTGGCTGATGCCCAAGCAGTGTTATCTTGTAACATTGGAATAGTAGAACCAGTAATGTATTTTGTAGATTTCCAGTTCGATGCTGTCCATACCTGTGTACCAATTTGAACAGTGTTGTATACATTACCATCATTGTCAGTTATTGTATCTCCAGGACTCCATGTACCAGGATCTTCTTTTACAAATCTTGCAGAGTAGCCATCATTTTCTATAGAGGTAGAATTACTTACATTCCATGTACCACTATAACTAACAAAATTTATATTTCCATATACTCTAGGGTTTCCTAATGTAGCTGAATATCCTGCTAGTAACAATGATCCATCTTCAGTTAATGAATTAAATGAACCATTACTACCTGCTCTAAATCCTCCTGGTAAACAACTAAATCCATAAATATCAAGAGCACCAGTATTTGGTAACATCCAACTAGGACTTGCTGTAGGTTGAGTTCTTGTACTTTTTAATACTCCTGCAAAATTACTACTATATCCTTGTGAAATTACATAATTTTTTAATTGAATCCAATCTCCAGGAGATCCATCTGAAGTATAAAGTGTTGGAACTCTCCATCCAACAGGTGCAAAATTTGGCTCATCAACAATTCTATCATTATATAAATAACCATATTGTTCTACAATTGGAGGAACAATACTAGTGGTTGTAGTGGTAGTTGTAGTAGGTCCACCAGAGGTTGTAGTTGTAGTTGTAGAACTACTTGAAGTAGTTGTTGTACTTGTACTACTAGTAGTTGTAGTATTATTACACTCTATTGTTCCATCCAATACACAATTTGGTACAACAGTAGTTGTAGTGGTAGTAGTAGTTGGACTATGTGTTGTAGTTGTTGTACTTGTTGATGTAGAACTGCTTGTTGTAGTTGTAGTTCTTGGTATACAAGTGGTTGATGTAGTAGTAGTAGTAGGTACAGCACTTGTTGATGTTGTAGTTGTAGCTGGTGCTTGTTTAGAAGCTCCACCACATTTGGTTTTACAATTTCCTGTAAGAATGATCACTCTACTAGCAATCATGTTCAATGTATACAAACCAGCATAATTAGGATTACAAATCCTATATGCTAATATTCTTTTGTAGTTCAACAGATCAAGCATTGTTACAGCTGAGATGGGTTGATTCAAAGCGAATATAGTATTATTATAAAGAGCACTCGCTAACTGATTCAGCTTGCAATCAATATTTGCCAATAAAGAGGGAATAGAGGCACATTCTGGACAGTTTGTAAGTCTAGGTAGTAACATTGCTTATATTTTATTTTGTTGCGTTACAGGCTGGGCATAGTCCATTTGTTAATTGACAGCCACAACCGAAAGTTGCTTTGCATTGTTTACACTGGGCCATAGGTGTTGAAGTTTATTAAGTAATTATTACCTGAGCAACCACAATTGGTTCTAATAAAGTTATCAAGCATTCTGTTTGCTTGAGTGTATAACTTGTTAGCTTCATCTATTGCACAGTTATTAGCTGCTGCAATTGCTCCTTGAATGAAGAAATAAATTGTATTTAGATCTACCTTTGCTTGCGTCTTAATAGCTCTATCACATTCCATCATATCTAGTTTCATAAATGCTTCATCAAACTTCTCTTGAAGTCTTTCAACACGTATGATTGATTTATTTACACTACTCCATGTTTGATCAACATTATTCTTTACAGTATATTCTATAAAATAAACCCCATCAGGAAGAGGAAGATCAGGAGTACCCACTTGTGTCAATCCTAATGTACTGGATGTATATACAGTAAAACTATTAGGAGTAAAGTCAAGACTTTTTATAGCAAAGCCAGGAATAGTTATTGCAATGGTTGCACTTGAAACATTAGGTGGATCAGTAGGATATATTGATGCATCAGCAATACCCAATGTTAGAGTGCTGTATGTAGGAATTACTACTATGTCTAATTTAAGATCTGCCATGTGATTTAAAATAATTATGCCAGAGGATTTTGAGTTATCCTCTCTTCCTCTGGCATAGGTTATATGATATTAATTGCCTTTGTTATCCTTATGGGATCAAAGTGCTAGTAGTAGTAGTAGTAGAAGGAGGAGTTCCAGTGGTAGTAGATGTAGTAGTGATACATGCATTGTTATCTGGAACTGTTCCAAGAGCAGCTTCTAATACTTCTTGAATGTCTGCACCAATTGTGTTAGGATCACCATTACCATCAGTCTGAGGAGTAGCAATAATCACTGTTGAATCTTCCATGATGTAATCACCCCATTGGTAAGCAGATTTGTCTAGTTCATTGAACTTGATGTAATAAGTGTCGTAAGTTGTACCTGAAGATACCCAGCTTTCGAAGTTCTCATTATATCCAACCATCCGATATAGATGTTTAAGATAACCAGCTTGGTAGCTATAGAAGTTCTTTTCTAGTTGAGCAATTTCTGCAGAAGTACCAGTTGCATAATTTGCACGTTGGATAACTTGAGCTTCAGCAACAATGTTACAATTATCAGCAACAATAAAGTCAGCTGTAGTTGCAGGACCACTGTATACAAATGTACGGAACCACATTCTATCATATTCAAATGGGAATGCAGCAACATCACAAGGCTGACCATATTGAGTTAATGGTTTACCAGTGATACGTAAGATAGTTCCACCTACATTTTCAAAAGTGTAGAATGTGTTAAAGCTAATGTTGTCAGGATTGTTACCTGGAGCTTGTTGAGTAAGCTTAACAATGAATTGATCAATCAATGCATTAGTGTCAACAGTGTCACAAGGATCACCACCACAATCACAACAAGGAGCTTGAACAGTCACTGAACGAGTGAAACCATTGAAATACAAAGTGTCAATGTAGCTAGAGTGAGCACGAAGTGTAAGAGTAACAATGTCACCACATTTTACATTCCAAGCATCAACATCAGTAATCTGAGTGATAGGAGTAGGACATCCAGATACTTTGTACCATTCAGTCACGTTAGAGTTACAACCAGATCCTGAAGGACATCCCTTAATTTTATCAGAGCGTTTAGATCCTTGTAAATAAGTATTTACACGACCTTGTGCTACATAAAGGTAAGGAAAAGAAGCAGCGTTAACTGCTGTCACCTGAGCATACAAGTTGTTAAAAATACCCACCTGACCTGCGGTGAGGTCTTGAGTAGCAGAACCAGGACTAGGGAGTGCAGTTTGCCCCACTGGAACTACGAACAGCGTTGTTAGAGAAAAATCAGCCATTTTATTTATATATTAAATTAGAAAAAAAAGTTATTCGTTAGTCTGTATTCTATATTGTGCACTCTGAACAGCAGAAGCATTCTCAGTGTACATTGCTAGGTTCTGAACTGTTAAGTCTAATAGTTCATCTTCTAGATATAATTCAAGTTCACAATCTTGATCAAAAGAAGGAGCACCATCTAACATGATGTACCCCTCTTTATTAATGTACTGAGGATACCTCATATACATTATGTTTATTTTAGTTGGTGTGAATGTGCCATCAGTGAACACTGAAATCTCATCAGTTGATAAGAAGTTGAATGTCTCTTGATATTCAAAAGATGGTTTGTAGTGGTCATTGTTTAGAATGAACTGTAGATCACCATGTTTGGCAAGGTCTCTATTAATCCAAATCTTTCTATCCTTACATCTTCCTTTATCTGCCAGTATATATGAATCTACATAGAACATATATGTTGGAAGGAGCTGGTGGATATTTGCTGCCCACTGATTTAAATCTGCATCCTTTAGATAAAGATCAAGAGGTTGATGGTTATAGTTTTCAACAAGGCTCTGTAGATCTTCATAACGCTTTTTAAACGAATCAAATCCAAGACCACTCACTACACTAATACCATCAACCTTTTGTTTTATTAACTTTATTTGAGCTTCATTAAGTGCTAGAATTTTATCTTCTAATACAATTTGTTGATGCTCATTGGTAGATAGCTTATTTAGTTTCTGATCAATCTTATATAATAAACTATCTACTGGTATCATATCGAAGCGAGTTTCTTTGTTTTCAATTTACCTTCTAAGATTAATAACTCATCTTGGTTATCATCATCAGCAAGGAATTTAATTAAGTCATCTTCATCCTTAGCTATTTCAAACTCTCCCTCATAAACTTTACCATTAGGTTTAACCCTATATACAGAATGAGCAATAGCTTGTTTTACTAAGTCTCTTATATGGAGTAGGTTTTCCTTCATGTCAGCAAATCTGTTGAACACTTCCACTGTAGAAAGTCCTTGATATTTACCACTTGAGAATTCTGTTTGTTTAAGAACATTATCCACTTGGTTGTATACAAGATCTTCTTTAGAATCTTCTGTAACTGGTAAGCCTAATAGTCTTGCCACCTTACGTTTTTTCTCAGGACTCATTGAATCAAACTTAGCAATTGCTTTGTTGATCAATTGTTTCTTCTTGAAGATAACAGCATTTTCAATCTCATCATCAGCTACATAGAACTGTGTGTCAGCAGGATACTCACCACGCTCCCAAGCTTGATAGCTAGAAGCAATTGTAGGATGTACTCTCAACCAAGAGAATGCTATTTCCTGAAAAGGAATTGATAGATCAAACATGTTATCACCATCTTGTAACTTTGCAGGTTGAACATGTCTTTGATCATCATTTGAAGTAGATAGTCCATAGTTCCAAAAAGCAGAACGAGGTCCAAGATCAATATCTCCAAGAGCATCTTCAAGTTTAGCTTTCAAAGTTTTTACACGTTCTACTTCTAATTCTCTTTCTAGAGTGTCTCCAATTCTTTTGATATATGCAGCATCAGGATCTAATCCTGTTCTGTATTTACCATCCAATTCCTTGTAAGGATATTTAAATACCCCTGTACCAGGAATTCTTGTTAGACCTTTTTGTGCAAGTCCACCTTGCATTGTTTGTAACTGAGAGCTATTATAATCTCTCTTCAATACTGAAATTTTACCTAACCTAGCCATATGTAGTTTTTTATTTTTATTGGTTTTTACTTATTTCTTAATTTATAAATATCTATGATGGTATCATTAATTTCAGTGTATAAGAGATTCAAATATTTTGTTTTATCTATGATCAATTTACAAACTTGTTCATTGATAGTTTCCTTGAAATCTTTTAGTTTACTGTCTAATTCTATTACTTCCTTTTCAAGGAAATCTGTTATCATCTCACAAGACTCTTCCGAAGGACAAGGAGGTACATTAGATGCTGCTTCTTGAACAGTGAAAAAAGAAGGTATTTGACTTTCTTGTGTTTTTACAACCATTAAACATCTCTCTTCCTCTGATGCTGTTAAAAACTCAGGTAAAGAGTATTTTTTGCTCAATTCATTATAATTATAGATGTTGAGCCATTCCTCTTCTGTAAACTTTTGATACTCATTCATATGTAGTTATTTAAAAAATTGGTTTTATTTAGTAGAGATGTGAGGATCGAACCTCTAAGCAGTCATAGACTCTCATCTCTAGGGTTTTGAGAAGATCCCCCTCTAGAGAATATCTAGAGGAGGGGAGCAAATCTTCTCGGAGGGTGTACTTCCTGCTGTACTTATGGGAAGCAGGAGGAGTACTATTTAGAACTGTGGAATCTCTTCGATAAGCACTGTACGTGATAAGTCTTCAATGAAAACATCACAACGGTCTTTCATCCAGATTTCGTATCCTGGGAATTTGTTAGCACTTGACATACCCTGAGATTTAGCAAAACCTAAGTGGTGACGAGTACCATCAATATATCCCCAAGTCATAGAAGGAGCACCTTTCATACGTACTTCTCTGATGTTGTTAATCATTGAGCCATCACTCATTGGAGAAACATCAAATACCATAAATACAGGAGTAGATTTCTTGTTCTGTCCAAACTCTAAGTTAGACTGTGGAAGATCAAGTTCTTTCAAGTGAATAAGTTCAACACGACCAGTCTCACGAGTTACCATTGCATCAAATGCAAAGTTGTAAGTGATGTGCTGTCCTTCGCCTTGCATGTAACGATTACCTGAATCAGCCATGAAGGTAAGTCCACTATTAAGAGCATCTGTTTTCAAAGCTTGTTGGAATACATCAAATCCAGCTTCGTTAGTGTACATTTTAACCCTACGGTCTTTAACATCCACACGACGATAGAATAAATCTCCAAATACTGAACGAATCAAGTTAGCAGAAAATTCACCACGATTGTACTGAACTAAGTTACCATTGTTACGCATACGGTGATATACACCTGCAGAAGTACGTTTCAATTCTTGTTTAGAACCATTGGTTTTAACAGTACCAGGCTTAGCCCAGATCATACGTTTAACCTTTAATTCTAACATAGATTTACGCATCCAGAACTCAATAAACGGTTCCCATTTAACATCATTACGAGTTAGTGGTAATTGGTTTCTACGTTGAGGAGCATATACTAAAATGTCAAGAGGCTTACCTGAAGCATCACGCATCATTTTGTCATCAGCCCATTCAGTGATTTTGTGCTCATATCCATATGCAGAACCAAGAGATTCAAACATAGTGATTTGCTCACCTAAACGAGGAAGACCTAATAAGTCTTGATCAAACTCACCAATAGCAGCATCAACTAGTTCAAGCTCAATACCTACTTGTAGGAATACTGGACTAACGAAGTCAACGATTGGGTTGTCACTTACTAAAGTGAAGCTGTACAAGTAACCTGCGTTCCAAGGTACAGGATCTTTAATAACATAAAAGCGAGGACCATACTGACGAGAACCAACAGAAATAATTGCGTTCTTAGAGAACTCGTTGGTGTCTAATACTAGTTGGAACTCCTGACCATCAATACCAGTCTTACCACTCTCAATCAAAGTTTGAGTAGAAGAAGGGACATCAATAATCTTAGGGAATTTGTAAGGTACTGCTACCTGCCATTTCCAAGCATCACTATTATTATCAATGTAATAAGGTGTGCTTTTGTTGATCATGTCTAGAAAGTCATTACTGTACAGTGAGCTCTGAGTATATAGACTAATGATTTTTTTGTCATAGTCAGCAGGCTCAGTGCTGTGGAAGCTTTCTAAGTGATTTGAATCTGTGAGTTTACCTACAGCACGCTTGTCCATAGATGCAACACGCGCATAAGTAAATCCAGTTAGACCTGGGATTGTTTGAATTGCCATTTTTTTAAACGTTTAATTATAAAATTTTATACGAACCATGAATTAGGTTTCTGAGTTGAATTTGCAGATTTGACTTTTGTCACCTGCCTTGCTACTTCTCCAAATAACTGATCAGACTTCTTTGTGACTCCTGATCTTTGTATTGTTGATAATGTAGGATCTTTTTCAAGGATCTTAAGAAGTAGTGCAACCTTTACTTTCATTGCATGATTCTCAGGTCTTTTCATTTCTAAGATGGTCTTATCAAAGTCTGTTAATGTTTCACCAGAATTTGTTTTATATTTATCCACCAGGAGGAAGTCTTGTAGTTCATTTGCGAGTTTTGGATTGATGGGGATACCATCAAACTCTTTTGATTTCAGCTTATCTTGAACAATCTGTTGAACATTCTGTATATACTGATTTTTGATATGAGCTTTATTCTGCAACTCTTGTTGAGCATTGCTCTCCATTTGTTGAAGTTTTACAGCTTCTTTCTTAACCAGCACCTTGTGATGTTTAGCAGCAACTGTTTCTAGATCACCATAGTTTCTAAGCCTTTCAACTTCTGTTAATACATCATCAGGCTCAAATCCTTGGTCAGTTAACGCTTGTTTAATAACCCTCACTTGATTATCTTCATCAGATAGATCAAGATCAGCAAAGTTTGCTATTGTATTATATGTACCGAAATACTCTTTGGGATCAACTCCCTTTACAAATATGGCTTCAAATGCATTTTGATAATCTTCTCCGAATTGACCAATGAAGTTGTTTACCACTTCAATAGCTCCCTTCTTCTTCTCAGCATTGAATCTTTCAAGAAAGTCTTCAGCAGTAGCAACAGATGGTTCTTCTTCATCATCATCTTCTTTTGTGAACACACCTAATTTATAAAGATCTCTTGACAATGCTGTGAACTGAGAAACCTCTTCCTCTTCAGTGTCATCAGATGCAGTTTGATCTATAGTCTTTTTTGGTGCAGTCACTTTTACTTCTTCCTCTTCTTCATCATCATCTGATGATAGATCACCTAAGAAGTTTGATACAAGATCTTGACCACTTAATTCTTCACCATCTACATTAGGAACAATTTCTTTTCCTCTTGCAACTTTTTCAGGTTGTGGTTTATCTTCCACTTGTTTTACAATCTCTTGTAAATCATTAGGATCTGTTGTGGAGGTTTCAGGAGATAAAAGATCATTTAAGAGCTCTGCATTTCCCATTCCCATTTCCATAGTATTTTCAATACTAAAGTTTCCGAAAGACGGAGTATCTAGATTTTCAGCCATACGTAGTTTATTTTTTTATATTCTTGGTTTTGTAAGGGTAAAAGTATAATAAAGGTATTTAATATCAAAGCTATATCATCTCACAACTATGATTTTTGTGGATAATATAGCATTAATATTTTTCATTCTAACTAATTCTGTTATTTTTTATTTCTTCCTTTAGCATTTTCTTTTGCTACAGCAAGATCATTTGCTTGATTCTCTCTTGCCACTTGTAGTTTTTCTCGCTCCACTTGTAGCTTTTGAGAAGCAATTGCATTCTTAGATGCTATGTCACTCATTTTCATTTGATAGTCTCTCTGAGCTTTTGTTTGTTCTAAAGTTATTTTATTAATTTCTAGAACATCTGGAACAGCATTTGCATTTTCATCAGGAAGAGCACCCCCTTTTGCTTCAGCAGCAATGAGGGCTATCTCTTTCTTATTGATTCTATCTAGCTCATTCTGATAATCTTGATGAGCCATGTCTTGTTCATGCTGTTGTTGTGCTTGAGCAAGAGATGCTTGAGCTTGTTCATTCTGTTGATCAAGCTGTTGTTGCTGTTGCTGAGCTTGTTGTTCTTGCTGAGCTTGTTGTTTATCTCTTAGATCTTTGAATATCTTCTTCATCTCTCTTGTACTCTGAGTGGAATATAGTTCTATGATATCATATAGAGAACCACCATTCTGAATAATAGCTTGTGAGAGTTGACGAATCTCATTGAACATCTTATTATCTTCTGGACGATTTGTAAGGAACACTTTAAGATCTCTGAATTTAAGATCATCACCATTCACTTGTACAAACGCAGACTCTCCTTCATTTGTTATATATGAAAGAGTAGATTGTGGTTTAGAACTTTCTACATATAACGATGCATCAATAATGGCTTGGTACAATTGACCAAGAACATACTCATGAGCAACGAATAGAGGCTCTGTTTGCGAATAACTTTGTTGAATGGCAGTGTTGGTACCTGTAGCAGTTTCACTAGCTGCAACAGACCCCATACGCTGTTTAGACATACCTACAAGTTCCCAACACTCATTCTTCATTTGTTGAGCTAATGTATATCTTGATTGAATTTCTTGTGTACGTGTAAGATCAATATCTCTAAACTGATTAAATGAGCTAGGACTCTTTAGATTTTCTGGAGAGTCATCAATAAATACCACACCTCTATTACGTGCTTCTAGTTCCCACATATCCAATGCATCTTGTGCATCACCATCTTTAGGAACTGGTACGTGTCTTATGGATGTTAGATACACCTTACCAATTTCTTTCTCAAGAAGTTTGTAAAGCTGGTTCATACATACATTATATAACACTTGGAAAGGCTTCATTAAATCA
>Ga0209829_10001085_pt1 | contig 22935 bp, 17 predicted proteins | sample C_140205_EF_Meta_FD_187311 | JGI IMG/M metagenome (GOLD analysis project Ga0209829, IMG submission 187311) | Freshwater microbial communities from Lake Croche, Canada to study carbon cycling - C_140205_EF_MetaG (SPAdes) (version 2) | ecosystem: Environmental > Aquatic > Freshwater > Lake...
TGAGCCACGGCCGCGATGAAGAGATCGTGCCGGAAGGGCGCGCGTTCATCGAGGGGCAGTTACTCAAGGGCGGGCAGATGTTGGGCGCCATGTGGCTCGTCGCGTGGAAAAATGCCGTGCCCGACACCTACCTGCGCACGCAGTTGGTGAAGCGGCAGGGGGGGACCGAAGCCGCAAGCAAATCCCCGAGATAGTTCCGTGTCGCAGGGCAAGCGACCCGGCTCGCGCCGAAAGGGGCCAGAGCCTATGCGGAGGGCTTTTTTGGCACGCCCGCGCGTTGGGCGGTGTAGATGCCGGAGTGACCGCTGAACAGGTAGGCGATGAAGCAAGCGATGGCGAAGAAGACGGCGTGGGTGGCGCCGAAGAGTTCGATGCCCATAACGGTGCAGGCGAGGGGGGTGTTGGTGGCACCGGCAAAAATTGCGATAAAGCCGAGGGCGGCGAAGAGATCGACCGGGGCGCCGAGGAGCAGGGCGAGCGCGTGGCCGAGGGTGGCGCCGATGAAAAAGAGCGGCGTGACCTCGCCGCCTTTGAAACCGCTGCCGAGGGTGACGGCGGTGAAGAGCAGTTTCCACCACCAGCTCCACGGGGTGGCGCCACCGACCTCGAACGCGGAGAGAATGGAAACCGCGCCGGCCTCGGGCGACGTGACGCCGATGCCGAGGTAGTCGCGGGTGCCGACGAGCCAGACCAGCCCGATGACCAACACGCCGCCAACGGCAGGGCGCAGCGGGGCGTAGGGGAGAAAACGGGCGAAAGTTTTTTTAATGAGGTGGGTGAACTCGGCGAAGCCCTGGCTCACGAGGCCGAAAAGGATCGCGGCGAGGACGACTTTGCCGAGGAGCGCGCCGTTGAGCAGCGCGTGACCCGACTCGGTTCCGGCGAAGGCGATGTGGTAGGGCGTGTGGTGGATGCCCCAGAGTGAACACGTGAAATCACCGACGAGGCTCGCGACGAGCACGGGGATCAGGGCGTCGTAACGCACGTGACCGATCACGAGCACCTCCATCGCAAAGATGGCCCCGGCGAGGGGAGTGCCGAAGACGGAGCCGAAACCGGCGGCGACGCCGGCCAGGAGGAGAATGCGGCGATTTTCGGCGGAGACTTGGGCGAGTCGGCCGAACAGGCCGGCGAGGCTTCCGCCCATTTGCACGGCCGTGCCCTCGCGTCCGGCCGAGCCGCCGCAGAGGTGGGTGAGCAGCGTGCCGACGAGGACGAGCGGGGCCATGCGCCCCGGCACGCCACCGCCGGGCGTATGGATTTCCTCCATGATGAGATTGCTCCCGGCGTCCGAATTTTTTCCGCAATAGTGATAAACCAATCCCACCGCGAGGCCGCTGAGCGGCAAAAGGAACAGCAGCCACGGATGCTCCCAGCGGAGCCGGGTCACGTGATCGAGCGACCAGAGGAACAGTGCGCTGGCCGAGCCTGCGAGGAGGCCGACGGGCAAAACGAGGAGCGTCCACCGCAGCAGGTGGCGCAGGTTTTCGAGATGTTCGCGGACGTTGCAGAGCTGCTTCATGAGAGGCAGCGCGACGCAACCGGGATGAACGGCGACGGACAGGAAATCTTTGACGCGAAATCCACGCGGGGCAGAGACCATGGATTCCGCGTTCTTTTGGCAAGGCGCACGAATGCGCGCTCGAAATCATCCGGCGAGTGGGCACTGTCGCGGAGCTTTGAGTGCCTATTTCAGACTTTTCGTTGCGGCTGCCGTGGTCGCTTTTTTTTGTGCGGGCGTGCGCGGGGCGGATGAAAATCTCGCGGCGCGCGTGGTCTTGCTCGCGAACAGCGACGACCCCGACTCGCTGCGGATCGCGCTCCACTACGCCGAGGTGCGCGGCGTGCCTCAGGAGAATATTATCGCGCTGAAACTGCCGCTGACGGAGTCGATTTCGTGGCGCGAATTTGTGACGACCCTGTGGGAGCCGCTCGTCGGCGAATTGATGCGGGCCAAGTGGCTCGATGCGATCCCGATGACGTTGACGGATGCCGTGGGCCGACGAAAAATTGCCATATTCAGCCACCGGATGGCGGCGCTGGTGACGTGTCGCGGGGTGCCGTTGAAAATCGAGCACGACCCGGCGCTCTACGTTGATTCGCCGTTTACGCAGAAGACGGAATTTCGCACCAACGCCGGCGCGGTGGACTCGGAGCTCAGCCTGCTCGCGCATCCCAACTATCCGATCAATGCGTTTGTGCCTAATCCGCTGTTTCAAAACGAACGGCCCGGCACGAATGACCGCCGGTTGATCGTGAAAGTTTCCCGACTGGATGGGCCGACCGCGGAGGATGCGTGGGGGCTCGTCGACCGAGCAGTGGCGGCGGAAACGGCGGGTCTCGCTGGCCGGGCTTACGTGGATATCGGTGGGATTCACGCGGCCGGTGACCAGTGGTTGGAGGCGTTGGCCACGCAGTTAGGTGCCATGGGCTTTGCGCCGACGGTGGATCGGGAGCCCTCGACCATGGCGGCGACGGCGCGGTGCGATGCGCCGGTGCTCTACTTCGGTTGGTATGCGGGAAATTTGAACGGGCCCTTCGCGCTGCCAGGGTTTCGCTTTCCCGTTGGAGCGATTGCGGTGCATATCCACAGTTACTCGGCGGGCACGCTGCGCTCGACGACGGCGGGTTGGACCGGGCCCTTGGTGGCCCGCGGCGTGACGGCGACAGTGGGAAACGTTTTCGAACCCTACCTCGAGCTCACGCATCGGCCGAATCTGCTCCTGCGTGCGCTCGCCCGGGGGGCGACGTGGGTGGACGCCGCTTACTTCTCGCTGCCAGAGCTGAGTTGGCAGGCAATTTTGATCGGTGATCCCCTGTATCGGCCGTTTGCGGTTTCGCCCGAGACGCAGCTGCGGGAACGCGCGAAACAGCCACCGCGGGCCGCGAGCTACATCGCGCTGCGGGCGATCGAGGGATGGGTGGCGAGCGATCGGCGTAGCGAGGCCCTGGCACTCGCGAAGTCCGCTCAGCGTGACACGCCCAGCCTCGCGCTGGGGTTAGCGTTGTCCAAATTGTTGCGCGATACCGGCGACAAGGACGGGGCGGCGAGCGCGCTCGGTTTCGTTGCGCTGCTCAAGAAATTTCCGGTCGATGAGTGGGCGCTGGTGCGCGAAGTAGCCGCGGAGTTGACGGCGCTGGGTCGGCCCAGGCGCGCGGTGGAATTGTGGCAGACCTTGTTTGCGATGGAGGCGCTCCCCCGCGAGCTGCGCGTCGCGTGGCTGCGGGAAGCGAGCCAGGCGGCCGCCGCGGCGAAAAATGCGGAGCAGGCGGCCGACTGGGAGAGAGCGCTCGCCGAGCTGGCGCCGCCGGCACCGGACAGCAAATAGGGCGAGTCGTGGACTCGCCCCAGAGGGGTGACCGCAGTGCGGAAACGCGGATTAGACTTGGTCGACGATGCGATCGGCCAAGCCGTAGGCGATGGCTTCCTGTGCGTTCAGATAGAAGTCGCGGTCGGTGTCCTGGTTGATGCGTTCGAGGGGCTGCCCTGAAGCGGTCGCGAGGATTTGGTTCAACTCGGCGCGAAGTTTTTCCATTTCCTTCGCCTGAATGTTGATGTCGGTCGCAGGTCCGATGAAGCGGCCGGAGATCAACGGTTGGTGAATGAGGACGCGGGAGTGCGGGTAGAGCAGGCGACGGCCTTTTTTCGCGCCGGAGAGCAAAATCGAACCCATCGAGGCGGCCATGCCGGTGACGATCACGGTGATGGGGGACGTCACGAGTTGCATGGTGTCGTAGACGGCCATGCCGGCCGTGACAGAACCGCCCGGGGAATTGATGTAAAAAAAGATTTCCTTACCGGGGCCGACGGCCTCGAGGTAAAGCAGTTTTTCGGTGAGGTCTTTGGCGCTCTCGTCAGTGACGGCGCCCCAAAGGAAAATTTTCCGCTGCTCGAGAAATTTTTTCTGCACGAGCATGGCGACGGGCGCGGCGTTCTTCTTGGCCTGCTTGTTCTCCTGCTCGTCCTCGTCGTCATCGTCGTCGTCGGCACGGACGGGAGTCGGGTTGGCGTAGGTGGGAGTCAGATTGTCGTAATGCATGATTGGCGAAAACGGTGTGAGGCGAGAGCAGTTTGGCGAGTCGATTGTTGGTTTTGTCCGGCGGCGGCGTGCCGGCGGCGGTCAGTAACGCACTTTATCGGTCTTTTTCGCCCATTCCTGAAACGAAACGAGGGATTCCTCCCGGAGGAAGGGTTGCATCGCGATGGTGCGCTGATCGGCAGCAAGGGGGATTTGTTGGTAAATAAAATCGTCGTCGAAGCCGATGGCGGCGGCGTCACCGCGCGTGTTGCCATAGTAAACCGTCGGAATGCGGGCCCAATAGATCGCCGAGAGGCACATGGGGCAGGGCTCGCAGCTGGTGTAAAGTTCACAGTCGTCGAGCTGAAAAGTCTTGAGCGACGCGCAGGCCTCGCGGATGGCCGTGACCTCGGCGTGGGCGGTCGGGTCGTTGGTGGAGGTGACGCGATTATTGCCGCGCGCGATGATTTCGCACTTCCGCACAATGACGCAGCCGAACGGGCCACCGCGGCCGCCGCGCATGCCGTCGTCTGCAAGCTTGATGGCTTCGCGCATGAAATTTTTCTGGTTCATTGGTATGAGAGGCGTCGACGTTGAATATCGTGCTGACACTCGGCAATGTCATAACCAGCATCCCAATCCCATGAGCAATCTTCTTATCGGTGGTCTTGAAATCACCAGACCCCTGACTCAGCGCTACTTGGAAATTCTCACGCCCGAGGCGTGTGCCTTCGTCGCGGAGTTGGCGGCGAAGTTCGGCCCGCGGCGCGAGGAACTGCTCGCGCGGCGAGTCGTGCGTCAGGGCGAGATCGATGCGGGGAAGATGCCGGACTTTTTGCCGGAGACGGCGCACATTCGCGCGGGCAATTGGCAGGTGCCGCCGCCGCCAGCCGACCTCGTGGATCGGCGCACGGAGATCACCGGCCCCGTCGACCGTAAGATGGCGATCAATGCACTGAACTCGGGCGCGCAGTGCTGGATGGCGGATTTTGAGGATGCCAATTCGCCGACGTGGGAAAACGTGATCGAGGGGCAAATCAATATGCGCGATGCGGCGCGGCGGACGCTCGCCTACACCTCGCCGGAAGGGAAAAACTACGCGCTGAAGGAAACGATCGCGACGATCGTGGCGCGGCCGCGTGGCTGGCACATGGAGGAGAAGCATGCGCTGCTCGGTGGAAAGCGGATCTCGGCGTCACTCTTCGACTGGGGGCTCTACTTTTTTCACAACGCGAAGGCGCTCATCGCGCGGGGCAGCGGACCGTATTTTTATCTGCCCAAGATGGAGAGCCACCTGGAGGCACGGCTGTGGAACGATGTGTTCATCCATGCGCAGGCGGCCTGGGGGATTCCACGCGGGACGATCCGGGCGACGGTGCTGATCGAGACGATCTTGGGCTGCATCGAGGCGGAGGAAATTCTTTACGAGCTGCGCGAGCACGCCTCTGGGCTGAACTGCGGGCGCTGGGATTACATGTTTAGTTTCGTGAAGAAATTCAGAAACCGTCCCGAGTATTTGTTTCCCGATCGCACGCTGATCACGATGACGGTGCCGTTTCTCCGCGCCTATGCACTGCATGTGATCAATGTATGTCATCGGCATGGCGCCTATGCGATGGGCGGGATGGCGGCGCAGATTCCGATCAAAAATAACCCGGCGGCGAACGAGGCGGCGTTGGCGAAGGTTTATGCGGACAAACTCCGCGAGGCAGCCGACGGTCACGATGGCACGTGGGTGGCGCATCCCGGTCTTGTCGCGGCGGCGCTGGACGCGTTTGCGCAGCACATGAAAGGGGCGAACCAGCTCGGGCGGGTCCACGAGGTGAAAATCACGGCGGCGGATCTACTGGCGCCGCTGCACGGGCCGATTACGGAAGGCGGCGTGCGCTGGAATCTGCACGTAGGCGTGCGGTATCTGGAAGCGTGGTTGGGCGGGTCCGGGGCGGAGCCGATTCATAATTTGATGGAGGATTTGGCGACCTCGGAGATCTCGCGGTCGCAGCTCTGGCAGTGGCTGCGCTACGGGGCGAAGCTCGATGACGGACGGGCAATCACCGGGGAGATGTATGATGCGCTGCTGGCGGATGAGTTGAAAAAGATCCGCGCCGAATACGGGGATGACCGCTACGACAGTGGACACTTCAAGGACGCGACGGAGCTCTTTATGCGGATGTCGAAGAGCGAGACGTTCGATGAATTTTTGTCGCTGCCGGCTTACGAGCTGCTGCCGTAAGGGCGGCACTCGTCGCCGCTGCGGGCGCCGTCAAGCGGCGCCCCTACCGATGACCAACCTCACAGAAATAAATACCCTCGACCGCGCGGCCTTCACCGCCGCGCTCGGACACCTTTTTGAGCACTCGCCATGGGTGGCGGAGGAGACGTGGGTGCGGCGGCCGTTTCGCGATGGCGCGCAGCTGGATGCGGCGTTGTGCGCGACGATGCGCGGTGCGACGCGGGAGCGGCAGCTCGCGCTGATCCGGGCGCATCCGGATTTGGCGGGCCGGTTGGCGCAGCAGAACAAACTGACAGTGGAGTCGACGCGCGAGCAGGCGAGTGCGGGGTTGAATCAACTCACGGCGGAGGAGTTGGCAGGTTTTCAACGGCTGAACACGGCCTACCTGGAGCGCTTCGGGTTTCCCTTCATCATCTGTGCGCGGCTCAGCAATAAGTCGGCAATACTCGCCGCGATGCAGGCACGCATCGGCCAATCGGTGGAGGCGGAATTTACGACGGCGCTCGGGGAGATTGAAAAAATAGCCCAGCTGCGACTGAACGACCTCTTGAAGAATTAGTGTCCACGGAACCCGCGGACTACACGGAAGGGAACTGCGCGGGGGGTATGTTTTTTCCGTGGATTCCGTGTGTTCCGTGGGTAATCCTTCACTCATGCCGGCCAAACTTAGCACCCACGTTCTCGATCTGACCACCGGGCGGCCGGCGGCAGGGATGGTCATTCAACTGCTACGGACCGGGCGCGAACCCGGGTTGATCAAGACGGTGACGACCAATGCCGACGGGCGCACGGAGGGGTCGCTCCTCGACGAGGCGACGATGGCGGCGGGCAGCTATGAATTGGTGTTTCACGTGCGGGAGTATTTTTCGGGCCACGGCATCGAGTGCTCGTTTCTGGATCAGGTGCCGATCCGTTTTTCAATTGTGGATCCTGCGGCGGGTTACCATGTGCCGTTGCTCGTGACGCCATGGGCCTACAGCACGTATCGCGGTAGCTGAAGGACGCATGGCTCCGGAAAAGCAATTGATGGCGATGCTCGCCGAACTCAGTCGCGTGAGTGACGAGGACGGAAAGTTAACGCGGACATTTCTCTCGCCGGCGATGTTCCGGGCGAACGCGCTCGTGGGTGGGTGGATGCGCGAGGCCGGGTTGACGGTGCACGTGGACCACGTGGGCAATTTGGTGGGGCGACAGGCAGGTGCGACCGCCCGGGGGAAGACCCTCCTGCTGGGATCGCATTTGGATACCGTGCGCGACGCGGGGCGCTTTGATGGTCCCTTGGGTGTTCTGCTCCCGCTGGTGGCACTGGCGGAGTTGAAGCGTCGTGGCGTCACCTTGCCGTTTGCGGTCGAGGTGTTGGGCTTCTCAGAAGAGGAGGGGGTGCGGTTTGCGAGCGCTTACCTCGGGAGCGAGGGCTACACGGGGCGGCTGAAGGCCACGACGCTCGCACTGCGCGACGCGGCGGGGGAGAGCGTGGGCGAAGTTTTGGCGAAGTTTGGCGGGCGAAAATTTTTGTTGCCCAAGGCAACGCACAAACGGGGCGATTTACTTGGCTACGTCGAGGTGCACATCGAGCAGGGGCCGGTGCTGGAGGCCAAGAAACTCGCGGTGGGGGTCGTGTCGGCGATCGCGGGCCAGAGTCGTTTCAAGCTGACGTGGAAGGGCCAGGCGGGACATGCGGGCACGACGCCGATGGGGTTGCGGCGGGATGCCCTCGCGGGAGCGGCGGAGTTTGCGCTGGCGGCGGAGAAACTCGCGCGCGGCACGGCGGGACTCGTGGCGACGGTTGGATCGCTGACCGTGTCGCCGGGTGCGGCCAATGTGATTCCTGGGCTCGTGGAGCACACGCTCGATGTGCGGCACGCGCGCGACGCGGTGAGGCGCGAGGCGCTATTGGCCTTGGGTCGGGCCGCGAACGGGATCGCGAAACGGCGCGGGCTGAAGGTGGCTTGGCAGCGCACTCAAAACAATGGGGCGGTGGATTGCTCGCGGGAGTTGACGGCGCGGCTCGAACGCAGCGTCAAGGCAGTGCAGGGGCGGAGTATTTCGCTGGTGAGCGGGGCGGGTCACGACGGGGTCGTGATGTCGACCCTGACGCCGGTTGCGATGCTGTTTGTCCGGTGCCGCGGGGGCTTAAGCCACCATCCGGATGAGTATGCGTCGGCGGGGGACCTCGAAATCGCTTTGCGCGTGGTGGTGGACTTTCTTGAGGGAATGGCCCAGCAACACGCGTCATGAAACGCACTGGTCCCATTGTCCGAGAGAATGCCAAGACTGTCCACGAGCCCGAACGGCTCGATCTAATCGTGCGCGGTGGGCGCGTGGTGACGCCGGACGGGGTGCTGGATCTCGAAATCGGCATCGTGCGCGGCAAGATCGTGCGGCTGGCGCCGAGCGTCACGGATGCGACGGATGCGGAGCTCGATGCGGATGGGCGTTACGTGTTTCCCGGGATCGTCGACGGCCATGTGCATTTCAACGAGCCCGGTCGCGCCGACTGGGAGGGAATCGCCACCGGTTCGGCCGCGCTGGCGGCCGGGGGTGGCACGGTGTTTTTCGACATGCCGCTCAACTCGGAGCCGCCGGTGCTGGATGCGGCGGGCTTGCGCGAGAAGCGGGCGATCGCCGAGGAAAAGTCCTGCACGGATTTCGCGCTGTGGGGCGGACTCACACCGGGCAATCTCGACAAGCTGGCGGGCCTCCGCGATGCGGGCGCGATCGGGTTGAAGGCTTTCATGTGCAACAGCGGCATCGCGAGTTTCCCGAACGTGGACGCGAAGACGCTGCGCGAGGGGATGAAGCGGGCGGCGAAGCTCAACCTGCCGGTGGCGGTGCATGCCGAGGACGACGCGATGGCGGCGGCATTGACGGAAAAATTGAAGGCGGCCGGTCGCACCGACGTGCGGGCGTGGTTGGATTCGCGGCCGGTGGCAGTGGAACTCGCGGCGATTCGCATGGCGTTGGAAATTGCCGGCGAGACGCAGTGTGCGCTGCACATCGTGCACGTGAGCAGTCCCGAAGGGATCGCGTTGATCACGGAAGCTCGCTTGCAGCGCGTGGACGTGACGGCGGAAACGTGCCCGCACTATCTTTTGCTCAATGAGAAGGACGTCGAGCGGCTTGGGCCAGTGGCCAAGTGCGCGCCGCCGCTGCGCGACGAGAAGCGCCGCAAGGCGCTATGGGCGGAGTTGCGCGCCGGGCACATCCAGACGCTCGGTTCCGATCACTCGCCGTCGCGGCCGGAGATGAAAGATTCGGCGAACATGTTCGCCGTGTGGGGCGGCATCGCCGGCGTGCAGCACGGGTTTGAACTGTTGATGTCGGAGTGCGAGAAAACGGCGGACAAGGATTTGCCGGTGCTCGCGGCGATGATGGCGCGGAATGTCGCGCGTCGCTTCCAAATTGACGATCGCAAGGGACAGATCGAGCAAGGCCGGGATGCAGATTTTTCGCTGATCGAATACGGCAAGGTGCGGACGATCCAGGCGGAGGACCTCTGGACGCGTCATCGGATCAGCGCCTACGTGGGTGCGAAAAGCCGGGCGCGCGTGACGCATACGTATGTGCGCGGCACGGCGATTTACGCCGACGGCCGGTTCACGAATCTGCCGCAGAAAGGGCAGTTCGTGGCGCCGCATCGGCCTCGTTGCTGAGGGCGAGTGGCGAGAAAACGGATCCCCTCGCTGGCGCTCGCGGCTACTTTCAATCCCCTGAAAATTTTATGAGCATACCCTACGGCCAAACCCGCACGCGCGTGGCTGCGCGTCACGCTCTGATTGCTCCGGACGGTCACGTGAAAAGCGTGGTGCCGGGCATGGCGGGCGCAGCGACGATCATCTTGATCAACCCAACGATGGGCGCACGATTCGCGCAGGTGCTGGTGACCTTCGAGGCGGGCGGGAGCGCGGTGGTGTCAGCGAGCGACGTGCAGACGGCCGGTTATTTCGAGACGGGCGGCGGGACGCTCGTGGTGGGTAAGGTGAAGCAGAAAGTCGCGGCGGGAGGATTTTTCTACGCACCGGCAGGTGAGGCGTGGTCGATCACGGCGCCGAAAAAGGGCACGAGGGTAACGCTTTTTCAGAAGAAATTTGAGCCGCTCGCTGGTGGGGCGGCGCCATGGGCAATCATTGGCGATGCAGCCGAGGTGCCGGGGCAGCCATTTCTCGGTGACCCCGATGCGCGGTTGCAAGTGCTGTTGCCCGATGTGCCGGCCTTTGATCTGGCGATGAATATTTTCACCTACCAACCAGGTGCGACGCTGCCGTTGGTTGAGACCCACGTGATGGAGCACGGACTGCTGATGTTGGCGGGGCAGGGGGTTTATCGGCTGGAGGATTCGTGGTATCCAGTCGCGGCCGGTGATGTGATCTGGATGGCCTCGTATTGCCCGCAATGGTTTGTCGCGATGGGCAAGACGCCAGCGAGCTATCTTTACTACAAGGATGTGAATCGGGCGGCGCGGTGATGAGTCGGGGCGTAAAGCCCCTCCTACAATTCGGACGGGAAAGGTAGGCGGTGGGAGGCGTTTATGCCCCGATTGCGGTGATGAGTCGGGGCGTAAAGCCCCTCCTATAATTCGGACGGGAAAGGTAGGCGGTGGGAGGCGTTTATGTCCCGATTGCGGTGATGAGTCGGGGCGTAAAGCCCCTCCTACAATTCGGACGAAGGCCAGCGTGAGAGTTGGGTTGCGGGCACGGGACTTGCGGTTAACTACGGAGCATGAACAACACGTCCGCCGCGGATGCATCGGTGGTGCCAACTTCATCGTTTGAGTTTACCTTGAATGGCGAACGCGTGCAGGTCGCGGGGGTCGCGGCTACGACGACGCTACTCGATTGGCTACGGAGTTCAGGGCGGACGGGGAGTAAGCAGGGCTGCGCCGAGGGAGATTGCGGGGCGTGCTCCGTAGCGCTCGTGGAGCGCGATGGGTTCGGGCAGCCGACGTATCGGGCGATCAACAGCTGCATTGCGCTCTTGCCGATGTTTGCGGGACGCGAAGTCGTGACGGTTGAAGGGGTGGGCGGTGGCGGGAAATGTAAGGGGCAAGGAGCAAGGACCAAGGACCAAGGGTTGCATCCAGTGCAGGCTGCGATGGTGGAGCATTTTGGTTCGCAGTGTGGCTATTGCACGCCGGGCTTCGTGATGGCGATGTTCGAGGGGTATTACCGCGAGGGCTTGAAATCGCCGGCGAGCATCAATGATCAGTTGGCGGGGAATTTGTGTCGCTGCACGGGATATCGGCCGATTCGCGATGCGATGACGGCGGCGGTGTTGGTGCGGGATGAGGCGGGAGGTGCGACGAGCGCCAACGAACTGAATCCACTCGCTGGTGCTCGCGGCTACGCAGATGGGTTTGCGGAGCGGCTACAGGCTCCGGTCGCCGCGCCGGGGTGGGTGAGTTACCAGGGCGCCGGGGAGAAGTTTTTCCGGCCGACGACGTTGGCGGAGATGTTTGCGCTGAAGGCGGCACATCCGGCCGCGAAGTTGGTGGCGGGGGCGACGGAAATTGGCGTCGAGATAAATAAGAAATTTAAAAAATTTCCGGTGCTCATCTCGACGGAGGGCGTGGGCGAGTTGACGCAAATCGTCGAGACGCCGACGGCGTGGCGCATTGGTGCGGGTGCGACGTTGACGGCGATTGAGGAGCAGGTGGCGCCGGAGTATCCTTCGCTGGCGAAGATGCTGCGGGTGTTTGCGGCGCGGCAGATCCGCAATCGCGCGACCTTGGGCGGAAATATCGCGACGGCCTCGCCGATCGGGGACAGTGCACCGGTGCTGATGTCCCTCGATGCGAGGCTCGTGCTGTCGTCGGCGAAGGAGGATCGCACGGTGGCGTTGACGGATTTTTTCACGGGTTACCGGCAGACGGTGTTGCAGGCGGATGAAGTGATTCGGGAAATTGTGCTGCCGCGCGGGGGGCCGGCGGCGGGGCTGACGCGGCGAGTGGAGTGGGTGAAGGTGTCGCACCGGGTGGAACTGGACATCAGCATCGTAGCGGGGGCGTTTCGCGTGGATGTGGATGGCGCGGGCGTGGTGCGGGAGGCGCGGCTGGCCTACGGCGGCGTGGCGGCGTTGACGAAACGAGCCCTGAAAGCCGAGGCGGCGCTCGTGGGGAAGCGGATGGAGGAGGTGAGTGTCGTCGAGGTGTTGCGCGGGGAGTTTGTGCCGATCGACGACGTGCGCAGCGGGTCGGCGTATCGGCGAGGGTTGGTGGTGTCGCTGTGGGAGAAATTTGTGTCGGGTGCGACCAGCCTCGTGCACGACGAGGCGGTGACGTTTGGGGCGAGTTCTCCGTGGGCCGTGGCGGATGGGACGCGGGCGCTGCGGCACGAGAGTGCAGTGGGTCACGTCACGGGGGCGGCACGCTACGTCGACGATACGGCGCAACGGCGGCCGATGCTCGAGGTGTGGCCGGTGATGGCGCCGCACGCGCGGGCGAAGATATTGCGCCGCGATGCGACCAAGGCGCGGCAGGCGTCGGGTGTAGTGGCGGTGCTCCTAGCCGAGGATGTGCCCGGGGAAAATAATTCCGGGCCGGTGCGGCACGACGAGCCGCTGTTCGCGACGGAGGAGATTTTGTTTCACGGGCAGATCGTGGCGTTGGTCGTCGGTGAGTCGGTGAAGGCGTGTCGCGAGGCGGCGGCCCTCGTGGAGGTGGAGTATGAGGTGCGGCCGGCGCTCGTGGGGATTCCGGCGGCGGTGGTGGCGGGGAGTTTTCACACGGAGCCGCATACGCTCACGCGGGGTGCCTGCGCGGTGGCGCTGGCGGCGGCGCCGGCGCGGGTGGAGGGTGAATTCGGGTTTGGCGGGCAGGAGCATTTTTATCTGGAGACGCAAGCGGCCTGGGCCGAAGCGGGCGAGGACGGCGCGGTGACGGTGAACTCGTCAACGCAACATCCCTCGGAGATTCAGACGATCGTGGCGGAAGTGTTGCACGTGCCGCGCAATAAAGTGGTCGTGCAAGCGCCACGCATGGGCGGCGGATTTGGCGGCAAGGAGACGCAGGGCAACGCGTGGGCGGCCTATGTCGCGCTGGCGGCAGTGAAGACGGGGCGGCCGGTGCGCGTGCAGCTCGACCGCGACGTGGACATGGCGCTCACGGGTAAGCGGCATCCGTTTCATGCGAAGTTTTCCGTGGGGCATGAGCGTGACGGGACGCTGCTCGCGGCGCACGTGGAACTCGTGTCGGACGGGGGCTGGTCGCTGGATCTTTCGCAACCGATTTTAGACCGAGCGTTGTTTCATTTGGACAACGCCTATTATTTGCCGGCGGTGCATTTCACCGGGCGGGTGGCGAAGACCAACACGACATCGCACACAGCATTTCGGGGATTCGGCGGGCCGCAGGGAATGCTGGTGATCGAGGAAATCATGGACCGCGTGGCCCGGGCCTGCGGGCTGGCTCCGGAGGTGGTGCGCGAGCGGAATCTTTACCACGGCTCCGGTGAGACGAACCGGACGCACTACGGTGAAGACATTGGCGACAACCGGCTGCAGGCGATTTGGGCGCAGGCGAAGGCGGAGGCGAAATTCGCGGAGCGGCGGGTAGCGCTGGCGGCGTGGAATGCCGTGCATCCGCGCGTGAAACGCGGGCTGGCGATCACGCCGGTGAAATTTGGGATTTCGTTTACGTTGACGCACTACAACCAGGCGGGCGCCTACGTGCTGATTTATGCGGACGGTTCGGTGCAGGTGAACCACGGTGGCACGGAGATGGGACAGGGACTTTATGCGAAGATGCTCGGGGTGGCGATGCGCGAGCTCGGCGTGAAGGAGGAAGCGATCCGCATCATGCCGACGGCGACGGACAAGGTGCCCAACACCTCGCCGACGGCGGCGTCGAGCGGGGCGGACCTCAACGGCATGGCGGTCGCGGCGGCGTGTGGCACTCTGCGGGAGCGTCTCGCGGGGGTGGCGGCGGGGTTGCTGACCGAAATTGCAGGAGCGGCTTTACGCCGCGATGGCAAGGCGGACACGGCAGCGAATCGCGGCGTAAAGCCGCTCCTACAGGCGGAGGATGTGGTGTTCGAGCAGGGCCAAGTTTTCTCGCGGTTGCGGCCGGAGATGCGCGTGTCGTTTGCGAAGGTCTGCGCGAATGCCTACGCGGAGCGGGTCAGTTTAGCGGCGACGGGTTTCTACAAAACGCCGGGGATTAAGTGGGACTGGAGCACGGCGACGGGACGGCCGTTTCACTATTTTTCCTGCGGTGCGGCGGTGGCGGAGGTGGAAGTCGACGGCTATACGGGGATGAGCCGCGTGCGCCGCGTGGATATCGTGCACGACGTGGGAAATTCGCTGAATCCGGGCATCGATCGCGGTCAGATCGAAGGCGGCTTCGTGCAGGGCATGGGCTGGCTGACGAGCGAAGAGTTGAAATGGGATGCCCAGGGGCGGTTGCTCACGCACAGTGCGAGCACGTATCAAATCCCGGCGATCAGCGACGCGCCGATGGAGTTTAACGTGACGCTATTGAGCAACGCGACGCAGCCGAATACGATTCACGGCAGCAAGGCAGTGGGCGAACCGCCGCTGATGCTGGCCTTCGCCGTGCGTGAGGCGCTGCGCGACGCGGTGGCGAGTTTCGGTGCGGCGGGTGGGCCCGTGCCGTTGGCGTCACCGGCGACGGGCGAGGCGGTGTGGGCGGCGATTCAGGGGCGGCAAGACCGATGAGGATTCGGTTTCACCGGAAGACGAAAACGAGAACGATTAGGGGGCGCGATGGGTGAGGAGGCCGAGGGTATCGAGGGTGAGGTAGAAGAGGGCGAGGTGGACGGCTTGGGAGAATTCGCCGCGGCGGATGAGGGCGAGCGTAGCGGGGATGCTGTGCCAGGCGCATTCGATGGCTTCGCTCGCGTCGAGTTCTGGGGCGGCGGTGATGGCGGCGTCTTCGGCGAGGTAGGCGTGGACGCGGTTGGTTTGGCGGGCGGGATTGGGGAACGGCGAAGCGATGTGGCGCCAGCGCGGGGCGGTCGCGCCGGTTTCTTCGCGGAGCTCGCGTTGGGCGGCGGTGAGGAGGTCTTCGCCGGGGTCGGCCATGCCGCCGGGGAGTTCCCAGGTGAACGCGTCACCGGGATACCGATACTGGCGAACGAGGAGGACGTGGTGGTCGCGATTGAAGGCGACGGCATGGACCCATTCGTGTTCCTCGAGGACGTAGAAGGGATCGAGGATTTTGCCGGGAGCGATTTCAACGCGATCGGCGCGGAGGCGGGCCCAGCGGTCGCGGATGATGTCGCGGGTGGAGAGGCGGGTCCAGCGGGTGGGTTTCAAGATGGCAGGGAGAATCAGGTGTGGGCGGTCGTGGTGCGGGGGCGCAGGAACCACCATTCGGCGATGAGGAGGTTGGGCACCCAGGCTAGCCAGGCGACGGCGGGGTAGAAATTTTCGAAGCGCAGGCCGGCGATGAAGAAGAGCGGGAGGTAGAGGCGTAGGGTGACGGCGGCGAAGGTGAGGGCGAAGTTGCGGATCATCCACGTGCGGTGGTCGGCGAAGCGGTGCGCTTTCGCAGCGACGACGGCCATCGCGCCGGTGAAGAGCCAGAGAACGGCGAGGAGGCCGAAGCCGAGGTGCGAGACGAGGCCGCCGAAGGAATGCCGGGCGAGAAGCAGGCCGGAGAGTCCGCCGACGGCGACGCCGAGGACAAGGTAGAGGTAGCCGAGCGCGCGATGGAGGCGGGGACGGGCGGCGCGCAGGCGATCAAGGAATTGAAAGGGGCCGAGCAGGAGGGCGAGCGCGGCGGCGGCGGCGTGGGTGGTGATGAGGGCGCGGTGTTCTTGGAAGACGGCGACCATGGCGGGGTGCACCGGGGCGCGTTGCACGTCACCGGTCACGTAGACCCAAACGGCGTAGCCGGCGACGCCGACGCTGAGGAGGAGTGTGGCCGCGAAGGACCATGATTTCGGTTTCATGCTAGGTTCGATTGGCGGGGGCACGGGGCGCGGGACGCCCGCGCTCCCGGGGGCTAGGGGCGGATTTGACCGGTGCCTTCGATCAAAAATTTGTAGGAGCAGAGTTCGGGGAGGCCCATGGGGCCGCGGGCGTGGAGGCGGTCGGTGCTGATACCGATCTCGGCGCCGAAACCGAACTCGAAGCCGTCGTTGAAGCGGGTGGACGCGTTCCAGAAGACCGTGGCGCTGTCGACTTCGGCGAGAAACCGGCGGGCGGTGGGTTCGTCGGTGGTGACAATCGCATCGCTGTGGCTGGAGCTGTCGCGGTTGATGATGGCGACGGCTTGATCGACGGAATCGACGACGCGGATGGCGATGACGTAGTCGAGAAATTCGGTGGAGTAGTCGGCTTCTGTCGCGGGGGTGACGGACGCAGTTGAGAGCTGAGAGCTGAGAGCTGAGAGCTGAGCGTGGAGGATGGCCAGGCTCGCCGGGTCGCAGCGGAGTTGGACGTTTTTCGCGATCAGGGCGCGGGCGACGGACGGGAGAAATGTTTCGGCGATGCTGCGGTGGACGAGGAGTTGCTCGGCGGAGTTGCAGGCGCTGGGGCGGGTGACTTTGGCGTTGAGCGTGATCGACTCGGCCATGGCGAGATCGGCGGCGGCATCGGCGTAGACGAAGCACACGCCCTTGTAGTGCTTGATGACGGGGATGGTGGAATTTTGCGCGACGAAACGGATGAGGCCCTCGCCACCGCGCGGGATGATGCAGTGGATGAGCGTGTCGAGTTTGAGGAGGGCGGTGAGCGCGGCGCGGTCGGTGGTGGGGACGAGTTGCACGGCGTCGGCGGGGAGGCCGGCGGTGGCGAGGGCTTGTTGGATGACGGCGGCGAGGGCGGTGTTGGTGTGGAAGCACTCTTTGCCGCCGCGGAGGATGGAGGCGTTGCCGCTCTTCAGGCAGAGGATGGCGCAGTCGACAGTGACGTTGGGGCGCGATTCGTAGATGATACCGATGACGCCGATGGGGACGCGGACCTTGCGGATGCGGAGGCCGTTGGGGCGCGTGGTGTCGTCGAGGATCGTGCCGACGGGATCGGGGAGGGCGACGACCTCGTGGACGGACTGGGCGAGATGGGTGAGGCGGGCGGCGTTGAGGGTGAGGCGGTCGCGCGAGGCGGGGGTGAGGGCGGCGGCCTCGGGCGAGGCGAGGTCGAGGGCGTTGGCGGCGAGGAGCGACTCGTGGGACGACTCGATGAGGCGCGCGAGCTCGGTGAGGGCGGCGTTTTTCGTGGCGGTCGGGACGTTGGCCAAGGCGAGCGACGCGGCGCGGGCGCGTTGGGCGAGGGACGTGACGAGCGTGACGAGTTCAGCGGACATGGGAGGCTGAGTGTTGGCGAGGAGCGGAGGGAGACAATCGCCATTTGCAGCGGAAAGGCCACTGAGCAACGGGGGGGCGAGGAGCGGGCGTTGGGGCAAAATCGGCGGCGCGGGAATCCGCCAAGGGCCGGTGGCTGAGGCAAACCGGTGAATGATCCAAAGGCCGCTGGCCACGAGGCCGACGCCGGTGAGGTCGAACCACCAGGGATGAAAAACGGCGGCGTTGGTGGCGATCTCGGGGTCGGCGTTGAAGCCTTGAATCGTAAAGGGGAGAAAATCGACGGGGAAGCTGGAGGCGTTGTTGAGTGCGTGGCCGAGCATACAGAGGCCGAGTGAACGGGTCCGCACGTAGACCCAGCCGAGTAGCAGGCCGAGCGCGAGGGCGACGGGGGTTTGGGCGGGGTTGAAGTGCATCAGGGCAAAGAGCGTCGCGGAGAGCGCGATGGCGGCCCACGGTTTCCACCGTCCGAGGAGGCCGCGCAGGATAATGCCGCGAAAGAGGGTTTCTTCGGCGAGGGGGGCGACCACGATGGCGAGAATCGGGCCGGACCAAGATGCATTGAGGAGTGGGCCGAGTTCGGGCGCGAAGTCCCAGCTTTCGACGAGTGCTGCAGGGAGGAAAGCGCGGAGGAGGTTGTCGAATTCGGACAAGAAAATCACCAAGCCGGCGATGAACGGGACAAAGGCAAAGCCGAGGACGACGGGGGAGAAGCGGAGCCGTCCGAGGGATCGCCACGATTCGCCGGAGCGGATCAGCACGATTTGAGTGACGATAATAGCCGCCGTGAGTTTGGCGACGATCAGGAGGGCGGAGTTGACTTGTGGATCGTAGCCGCGCCACGCGTAGAGGCCGGTCTCGGAGCCCAAGAAGTAAACGTGGTCGAGCAGGGACGAGACGACGAAGTCGGCGACGAGAGCGCCAACCATGACCGCGAGGGCGGTGAGGAGGGAGAAGCGGGGCGACGCGTGAATGGAAGGCGACACGCGATAAGAAAGGCGCAGGTTTGGCGCGGGACGTCAGGTGAAATTTTCAAGTGAAACCATCGGCGAAGGTCCACGTCAGGGGTGCAGTCGGTGCAGCAGGATGCGCAGTCTGACCACACCGCCCCCGGATTATCCTATGAAAATATGGCCCGTCGTGGGGGAAATTTCGTTTTCGGAGAATCTCGTCGCGGCGGCGCAGGTGGCGCAGGTGGCGGATGGTGCGGCAGCGGCGACGAAGGGAGCGGATTTTGCGCATGGAGCCAGGGAGGCCGGAGAGGCGTCGCCGAGCTTGCTCGGAAAATAGGTCGTGCGGGGGCACGGGACCGGGGCGCGGGAGGCGCCGAAGCAGGAGACGTTTGAAGGACGATTTTCGCCGCTGAGGGGCGGACGGCTCTGATTGTATAAGCCACCGCCGAAACTGATTGAGGAACTCTACGGCGCACGGTCGGCGAGCCAGGCGAGGGAATTGGTCGACGAACGGGCCCCGGTCACTCGGCGGCGGCGACGGGGCTCACGGTGGGGCCGCAGTTGTGAGCGGCCCTGAGCGTGGGGCGAGGCGTGGATTGCCCGCGAGTGGGCTCCGACCTGCGATCGTCAGAGCGAAAGCAGCACGGCTTTCGTGCGGGCGCCGAGGTCGATGGTCTCAACTCGGGTGACGGTGAGATTGGTTCCCTGCGCAGAAAGCACGGTGCGAAGAGCGTCGAGGTCGTCGTGTTCTTCGGTGACGACTTGATCGAAACGGCGGTAGGTGACGCGGTAGGCGGTCTCCAGGCCTTCGAGACGGCGGAGGGATTCGCGGGCGAGGGCGGCGGGGCTCGCCGGGAGAGCGGGGGAAGCGGACTCGGCGCGCGGCGCGGTGAATTTGCGCTTGAGCTTGGTGTCGGACGGAAGCGCGGGGCGGGTGAAGGGGTAGGGCTCGCCGAGGATCGCGGCGGCAGCTTGCTCGAGATCGTAGACGCGCACGAACAGCTCTTCTCGGGTGAGGAGAAGGGTGTTGATCTGGATCTGTTGATCAGGGCGCATCAGAGGTGGCGACGGAGGAGTACCACGAAAGACGGAGGGCGGAGGAGAGGCCCACGGAACACACGGAAGACACGGAAAAAATGAGGCGGACGCAGAAGAGGTTTAGGACTTCACGGACGTCTCTTCGGTGTCGGGCTCGTCGTCTTCGTCGGTGTCGGCGGCGCTCGCGCTGGTCGATTTCTTGGCGGGTTTTTGTTCGAAGCCGGCGACGGGGAGCGGGGGCGCGGGGAAGGGATAGACACCGGCTTCGCCGACGACCGTGTTGATCTGAGTTTCGAGGGCCGCGATTTTTTCGTAGGCGGCCTGGCGCTCGGTGATGAGCGCGTCGATCTTGATGCGCGCTTCGAGCGCGGCGCGGATCACGTCGGCTTCGGCGCCGAGCACGATGTCGCGGAAGGTCAGATTGGTTGGTTTTTTGGCCATGGGAGTGGTGAAGTAGGGTTATTGCCAGAAGAGGCGTTTGAGTTGGTTGAAAGTGGTGGAGAGGGAGGGGGAGGGAAGCGGAGACGGGGATGTGGTTGGACGGGGGGAGTGAGATGTTTTGGGGGGACTTGCGTCTGCGGACGAAGGAGAGGGATCGGACTGGGGAGGAACAGGAGAATCGGATGCTTGGGGCTTTTGGTTTGAAACCGTAGCGGCGCGGGCCGCTTGAGCGGCGGACGCGGCCTGGGTGACTGCGGGCGCGGGATCGGCGAGGAGTTGGGCGATGAGATCGGCGGGGGCGGTGGGGTGCCGTAGGGCTGCCAGACGGACGGCGGGGCTGCGATCGCGGGAGAAATCGTAAAGATCGGCGCGGCGCCAGGCGTGCCCGGCGACCGCGAGGGCGCGGATGCTGGGGAGTGGATCGGCGAGGAGACGACGGGCGAGGTCGGCGTTGGCGAGGGTCGCGGTTTTTAGTTGGATGGCCCAGTGGCGGAGGAAATCGGGGCTGTGTTCGAGGAGGAACGGGATCAGTTCGTCGTAGAGATCGTCGCGGTAGGCGAGGGCGGTGAGCACGGCGGGGAGGCGCGTGGCGGCGAGCGCTTGAACCTGTTCGGCGCTGAGGGCGGGGTTCGTGGCGAGGGCGACGCAGGTAGATTCGTCGGCGAGAGCGACAAAGTAGTCGGCAATGTCCGGGACGAGCGAGGGGTTGGCAGCGAGGGCCAGGCGGACGGCGGGGTGCTCGGACTGGGCGAGTTGGCGCTGGAGCGGGGCGGCGAGTTTGGGTCGGGCGGCCACCCAGGCGTGCTCGTCGGATTCGCCGTGGGTGATGAAGTGAAGGAGGGCGACGGGATCGGGTTCGATCAGGTCGCGGGCGACGCGGCGGACGGTGACGTGAGGTGAGAGGAGGAGGAGAGCGCGGATGGCGGAGGGAAGATTCTTACGCGAGGCGAGCGCGAGCTGGACGTCTTCTTCGTCGCTGGCGCCCCAGCCGAGAAGGAGTTCGTCCTCGGCGGTGGTGGTAGCGATCGCGTGGGTCCGGACGATGGCGCTGGCGTCGGCGGCGAGCACGAGGGCGACTTGCGCGGGGAGCGCGGCTTGTCCGGCGAGGCGGAGGCGGATGGCGGGAGCGGAATCGGTGACGAGCGCGGCGTGGTGCGGGAGGCGGAGGGAGGGGTTGGAGGCGACGGCGCGTCGAACGGTGACGTCGGTGTCTTGGGCGAGGTTGAGTAATTCGCGGGCGGCCAGTTGGGGGTGCGTGGCGACGTGAACGCGGACTTCGGGGTTTTCGTGGGCAGCGAAGGTGCTGAGGAGGTGCGGGGGCGTGCGGGGGTTGGTCGCCAGAAACGGGAAGACTTCGGGGTCTTGGGCGGTTTGCGCGAGGTGCTCGAGGAGGTGGCTGGGGGAAAGCGGATACGCGGCGACGAATTGCTGGGCGATGGACGGCTCGGCGAGTTCGGCGAGTTCCTGGAGGAGGCGGGAAGAGAGCGGGGGTTTGCGGAGGGCGAGGGCGGTCTTGCGCACGCCGTCGCGACGGATGCGTTCGAGGAGGGCGGAGGAAGTAAGGGAGGAGTCGGACAAGGGGTTTAACCGCTAATTTTTAAGAGGAGGGAGGGCGAGGGGACGCTGACGGGCTTCGGCTAATCGCCGAAGACCGGGCGTTTTTTTGGATTTTGATTAGCAAGGATTGGCGGTTCAATTTTTAGGGTAGCCTGAGGTCTCCCGGTTGGACGTAGATTTCGCGCGGGTTGTTGCCGACTTGGGGACCGATGTAGCGGCGTTGTTCCATCTCTTCCATGAGGGTCGCGGCGCGGTTGTAGCCGATCTTCAGACGGCGTTGGAGGTAGCTCGTGCTGGCGCGGCCGTTGGCGGAGATGGCTTCGAGGGCTTCTTTGATGAGCGGGTCGGCGCCGGCGTGGAGCGTGGGATCGGCGGTGGCGCCGGGGACGTCTTCGGGGCGGAGTTCGACGCGGTAGCGTGGGGCGAGTTGGGCTTTGAGACTGGTGACGATGGCCTCGATCTCGGCGTCGTCGACGAAGGGGGCTTGGAGGCGTTGCATGCGGCCGAGGCCGGGCGGACTGAAAAGCATGTCGCCGCGGCCCTGGAGGGCCTCGGCGCCCTTGCCGTCGAGGACGGTGCGGGAGTCGATTTGCGAGGCGACCTGAAAGGCGATGCGCGTGGGGTAGTTGGCTTTGATGATGCCGGTGATGACGTTCACCGAGGGGCGCTGCGTCGCGAGGACGGTGTGGATGCCGACGGCGCGGGACATCTGGGCGAGGCGCGCGATGGGCGTCTCGACGTCTTGCGCGGCGGTCATCATGAGGTCGGCGAGTTCGTCGATGACGAGGACGATGTAGGGGAGCTTCGGGAAACCCTCGGCGACGGCCTTGGCGTTGTAGCCGGCGAGATTGCGGACGGATTTTTCGGCGAGGACGGAGTAGCGGCGCTCCATCTCGCGGACGAGCCACTTGAGTGCTTGAACGGCTTGCTTGGGCTCGGTGACGACGGGGTGGATGAGATGCGGGAGGTCGCGGTAGATGGCGAACTCGACGATCTTGGGGTCGATGAGGACGAGTTCGAGTTCGTCGGGGCGGAAGCGGTAGATCAGCGAGAGAATGAGATTGCTGATACAGACGGATTTGCCGGAGCCGGTGGCGCCGGCGATGAGGGCGTGGGGGGCGCGGGCGAGGTCGAGGATGACGTGGCGGCCGGCGATATCGACGCCGAGGATCAGGGGGAGTTCGCCGGTGGCGTGGCGCCAGGCTTCGGACTCGAAGGAGGCGCGGAGGGCGAGGGGCGCGGAGTGGCGGTTGGGGATTTCGACGCCGACGTAGCTCTCACCGGGAATGGGGGCCTGGATGCGGACGGCGTTGGCAGAGAGGGAGAGGGCGAGATTTTTCTCGAGGGCGACGATGGATTCGACGCGCACGCCGAAGCCTGGCTTCACGCGGAATTGGGTGACGCGGGGGCCGACGATCGCGTCGTGGACGAAG
>Ga0209829_10001086_pt1 | contig 22928 bp, 24 predicted proteins | sample C_140205_EF_Meta_FD_187311 | JGI IMG/M metagenome (GOLD analysis project Ga0209829, IMG submission 187311) | Freshwater microbial communities from Lake Croche, Canada to study carbon cycling - C_140205_EF_MetaG (SPAdes) (version 2) | ecosystem: Environmental > Aquatic > Freshwater > Lake...
GGAACTTTTGATTCTGAGGCAGATACTTGAACATTTATTGATTGGTTCTCAGGAAATTGTTTAAAATACTCGTCAATTTGAGGTTTAATTGCATTTATTACATTTGTATTAAGAAATCTTAAATCAAATTGTCCGCTTGGGAATGTTTGAGAACCTAATGGTATTTTTTTAGGTGGTGCTGTTGTTGTAATTGTTTTCTTAAAAGAATCTTGTTCATTTAGAAGATACAATCTTTTTGTTGCAGATTCATGAAGATTTAATATTCTAAATTTTTCTTCTTCACTAATATTCCATGTTTGCCTAATCATGTTAATAAATATATTATAAATAAAAAAAGGGTCCCTTTTGAGGACCCTTTTTGTATCGTTAAAGAATAGATTATCTCAATTCTTTTAAGTCGAATGTTCTTACGCCATCAACTGTGATTCTACCGTAGAATCTGTTGTTCACCATCTTCTTAGCGTATCTAGTCATGATACCTTTGATTGGTGTGAAGTTGAACGGATTGTACATTGTAGGAGTAAGTTGTAATGGAACGTATGGTGCGTAGATGTAACCTGTATCTAACAAAGAAGTACCTTTGTGACCCATTAACACTTGGTTTGGTGGGAAGTAAGGGTCTCTGTAAACTTGGTATCTACCAGCTAATGTACCAACTCTTTCAATACCCATGTTGTATTGGTCTTGCTCAGGAGCTGCATTTGAAACGTGGAAATACTCCAAGTCATCAAAGATAGCACTGATTTCAGAAGAAACAACTATCCAGTTAGCACCACCTCTTAAAGTAGACTTATGGATTTGTGCAGAAATTTGGTTGATTGCTGTGATTAACGTTTGGTTCCAGTCTTTTTGTGTGTAAGGTTGTGCCTGACCACCAAGTCTCTTCCATCCGTTGTAATCCCATCTTAAATTCCAAGCTGCACCTTTTCTTAAATCTCTCAAGATTTCTCTATCGATTTCAGCAGCAACTTGCTCAGATAATAATGCTGTTAATTCAGCTTCAGCGTCGATGTTGTGGAAAGCCGCAACGTCTTGAGCCATTTCAGGAGACCATTGTGCTCTTAATTTTCTTTCAGTTACAGAAACTGTTACTGACATTAAGTCAAATGAAACCTCACCAATTTTATCTTCAAATTCTAAGTTCTTATAGATTCTATAAGTAGCTGAGAACGCGTTGTTAGTCGCTGTAGAAGAAGAGAATGTAGAACCTGTGTAACCGTCCATAGAACCGCCACAAGTAATACATACTGGTACTTGTAAATCAACCTCTAAGTAGATGAATCCTTGTGCATCACAGATGTTGTCATATTGACCACCATCAGTTAATGAGTTAGGGAATACTAATGTTTGGTTGTTGTTACCGTATTGAACGATACCTTTACCATATCTTTGAGTTACAACTCTGAATAAGTAAGGACCACCGCCTGCAGTTGTAGTGTTTGTAGAAACACCGTAGATTGTTAAATCTGCTAAGAAAGATTCTGTATCCATTGGTTGACCGTCTGGACCAATTAACTTACCAGCTCCATCAGATGCAAAACCTGACATGATAACTAATACTTTTCTGTAATCAGTTAATGCGTAAGCTGCTGGTTCTAAATTCAATGTTGTGCTATTCCATTGTGCAGTAACAACTGAAGTGTATGCAGATGTAATAGAACTGAATTGTCCTTTAGAATAGTCATATAAACCTGGAGGGTCTAATGCTGGTTCAGCACCTTCGTAGAATCTATCGTAAAGGTCTCTACCTGTATTATAGTCATAACCTGCGTTAGGTGATGCTGGACCGTTTGGTGCTCCAAAAGGTGAATAATGAATACCAGTGTTGTCGTTTTGACCACCACCTACTTCATATTGTTGAATATTTGGTACAAAGTAGAATAATTTACCGATTGGTAAGTTCATAGCTTGTACTGAAACGATATCGTTAGCTAACAATTTAGAGAAAACTCTTCTCACGATTGGAAATACAACAGTTTCAAATGCACCTGTATCAGATGTAGATGAAGCTTCGTTGATTAAGAATGATGCTTGGTTTTCGTATAATTGTGCTACGTTTTCTCTCATGTGACCTTTAAGACCTTCTAAAAAGCCTAATTTGTCCCATTTGCTGATTGTATCTTCTTTGATAACTTTAAGGTGCTTAAGACCGATGTTACCAACAAGACCTGATTCTAATAATGCTCCCATTTTTAGTATTTGTTTTTTATTTTATTTATTTTATTAACCTAATTTACCCATTAAATCCTTCATTCTTAAGAATTGAGGATTCTCATAAGTTTTTGATTCAATTAAGGTTGTTGAAGAACCAGAAGAAACTTGTTTATTTAATTTAACTTCTACTGACTCGTTCATTGGTTTTGATTCTGTTTTTACCAACTCGTCTTTTAATGACTTGTAAAGATTTTTAGATTCTTTTAAAGTTTCAACATTGTCAAATCTTCTTAGAATATTAATTTTTTCTTTTTTAGTTGTAGAATGTTCAGTGAACAATCTTGTTGCATATGCTAAGTTGGAATTGAAAATAGCAACTTCATTAAGTTTTTCTCTGAAAACATTTAATGCTTTTCTATATTCTTCATTTTTTTCTCTTAACATTTTAACTTCCGCATAAACAGATTCTTTTTTGATAGCAGTATTTGCATTAGAATGAGCTCTTGGTTTTGGTAAACCACCCTTTCTAAAATTACTACCCATTCCTAAAGTTCTTGCTTCTTCTTTCGTTTCTGCCTTTTTGATAACTTTAGATTTTCCTTCCATATTTTCTCCTTTCTTGTATTCGAATTTAGCCTTGCCAGTTCCCATTGTTTTGGGTCCTTCTTTTTTATCTTCTTTAAAACCACCTTTACCAGATGATTTATAAGAAAATTTAGGGCCATGACCAAGTCCAACACCTTTAGGTTTTTTTACTCCTAATTTTTTTGCCTCTTTGATTGAGTTGTAAGATTCATCCATTTCATCAGCTTCATCCATTTCATCAGCTTCATCCATTTCATCAGCTTCATCCATTTCATCAGCTTCATCCATTTCATCAGCTTCATCCATTTCATCAGCTTCATCCATTTCATCAGCTTCATCCATATATGATTCATCTTCTTCCTCTTCTTCAGATTCGTCAAATTCTATTTCATACATGATTTCATCATCTTTATCATCATAAGCTTGGTCAACATCAAAATCTGAAGTTTTACCATCTTTTGAGAAAATTGCGTCAATTACATCTTGTGTATCAACGTCGTGTTGTTCTTTAATTTTCATTTTTTTGTTTAAGGGTTTTTCTTCAGACTCACCAAGTTTAACTAGATATTCTACATCAGCATCATTATCTTTTAAGTGAACGTTGCCACCATCTTTTTTTACGATGATACCATCTTCCTCACCCATAGCTTTGAATACTTTAAGAATTTCTTCGTCAGATGCGTCAGTTAAATCTATCGGAGAATCTTCGGAGTCAGTGTCCATATCCATGTCCACATCATCCACATTATCTGCATCCATGTCAACATCGTTAGAATCCATGTCCATGTCAACATCTGTGTCAACATCCATGTCTTCGTCATCAGTATCCATATCAGCATCTAAGTCAACCTCATCGTCAGTTTGTTCTGAAAGAGATTCTTTTACTAATTGATTGATTTCTTGCTTCATTGTAGCGGCAAGTATTCCTTTTGCATTTTCGGCTATCGCTTCTTCAACGTTTTTCATTTGAATTAAAGCCTCTTCTACTGGATTTTTCTTAGTATCTTGCATGAAAAATTTTAATTATTTAATGATAAATAGTATCTTACTTGAAAAAAGTTGATTTTTTATAGTTGAACAAACGTTCTTTTTTGAAGTGATATATTTTGAACCGCCATATCTGGTTGTGCTTCTACCCATTTATCAACATTAGAATACGTATCATAGATGATATAAGTGTATAATGAATTAGTAATTGTATCTTTTAATCCTACACTATATGACTCATCTGAAGACGAGTTAACAAGTATTAAAATTTGTTGTTGAATGTTAATCGATTGAATAACCTTTCCTGTACCCTCCGCCCATGATACACAGTCTCCCCATGTATTACCGCTTACTAATGTTGCACTTCCAACTCCACTTGATTGTAAACTTACGCTAAATAACATATTTTTTAATTTACTATAAATATGCCCATAAATAAAAAAAGTGGTCAGAGACCACTTTATTTAACTTTCAATTACTTCATCGATTTTACTTTCAGACACTGAAGTTATTCTCCAATCGTGTGTAAAACCTTCGTATCGTTTTGTAACTTTCGATTCAACGTCCGTTACTGAAAAACCTTTAACAAGTTTTTCTTCTCTAATTTTTTTAATTTTTCCTGAATTTTCATCAGGTAAATCATACTGAATTTTTGCTACAAAGAATTTTTCGTCCATAATTTTATTTTCCTAAAAAATCGTTTAATTTTTTCATTAAGTCAATAGACTTGTCCATTCCCGTAGATTGTTGTTTAATTTTTCTTTCTTCGTCTAAATTTTCTTCGTATTTATCACGGTCTTCAGGATTGGAAAACAAATAAGCTCCTGGCGTTGATGGTGATGATACTAAGTCAAAACAAATTAATTCGAAATCATCTTGTACTTCATTTCTTTCTCCCACTTTTTTTAAAGAACCAACACCTCTTGAGGATATACCTAAAGTTACCCCTTGTCTCATTAAGTTTGCTGCTTGGTCTCCTTTAGTTGAAACAATCCCTCTTTCGTGGAATCCTGGTGAAGTTAATAATTTTAACTTTCCCATTAAAATATTTTTATCCCACCATATATCGTTGATAATATGAGATACTCTATCTAAATCAATAAGTGAAGATTCAGGGTGATTCAATTCAGATGTTGATAATCCTTTTGCGATTGCCTTTTTATAATTTTCAGCCTCTCTTTTTAATATTGTTTCAGGATAAAATCTACCGTTTCTATTTGGTGTATTATATTTTTGAAGAACCGCATAAAATTCGAATGGGTTTTTATAATCTAAATTTGCCGCCTCTTTTAAAATGTCTGAGTTAAGTCTATCTTTAGGAGATATATAACCAGCATCCATTTCAATTAAAATACCATGACCAAGTTCGTTGGCCTCTAAAATTCTTAAATTTTTCATCTAATCTTTTATGATAAATATACCATATGTAATACTTTATTTAATATTCTCTTTTTTTGAAATTGAAAAGTCGAAATATTTGTTTTCTTTAATGTTGTCTCTAAAAATGTTTTTTACAATTTGTTTGATAGAATCTTTTAATTCATTTGATTTGAAATCAAGTTCTGATAATGTATATAAATTAACTTCTAAATTAAAAAAAGATTTTTTACCATTAGATATTCCACTTGTTCTTAAATCTAAATCAACTATGGTATTCTCTTGAAATAATTGATGATTTATTGAATTGAATACTGAGTGTTTAATTTCTCTACTTAAATTACAAACGACCCTATTCCAATTGTCTGTTTCATATTTTGGCATTACCCATGATTGAATGTTTATATAAACGGATTTTAAGTTTTTTGAATCTACCGTCCCATAGATTGATTTAATTGGATTGAATAGATTTAACTTTACACTTTTTCCTTTTTTCATTAATTTTCATAATTATTATGGTTTATTTATTAAAAAGTAATATATATAACCATCAATGTCAAAAATTTTGATAAAAAACAAGATATATGTAGAATATGATAATAATAGAAATTAAAAATGGTGATAACATAGACAGAGCCCTTAAGACTCTTAAATCTAAAGTTATCAAAACAAAACAAACGCAAAAATTAAACGAAAGAAAAAAATATACAAAAAAATCTGTACTTAGAAGAGCACAGATTTTAAAGGCAAAATATATTCAAAATAAAAAAAACAATTAGATTGATTCTTCTAATTTTTTAAGTTTTAAAAAATTAACTTGGTCAAACTTTTCAGATTTTAATCTATCTATTGTTTCAGATATTTTTGTTTTCAACTCAAATTCTTCTTCGTTTTCTAAAATAACTTGTAACTTAGTTATTGTTCCTTCCCTTAAAGTTTCAAATTTAGTTTCTAAAGATTTAGAATCCTCAGAAATTAATTGGAAAAATTCTTTTTTAGATGATTCATCTAAATTATCAATATACGTTCTTAAAGTTTGATTAGCAATACTAACCATAGATTTGATTGGAATATTAATAGATTCTTTCAAAGACATAGTTTCAGATGTTAAAACTGAAATAATATTCTTTTTTGATTGAACTCTTTCATGTAAATTTAATCCTTCAGAAACTAACACATCTATATCTGAATATTTGTTATTAATAATTTGTTCTGAGGTTTTAGGAAGCTTGATTGATGGTAAAATTTTAGCTAAAAGATTTAAACCTTCTTCTAAAAATTCTTTGGCGTCGGATTCAGAAAGACCTTGGGGGGTACTTAATTGGTCGTATAAAGCATAAGCTTTTGAGATAGATTTATCGTTCAGTACGTTTTGCTTGAACTCTCTCAAAGACTTCTTAAATTCTTTCTCGTTTTTATACGACTCAAGAAGATTTCTTTCGATTATGGATTTTATGGTTCCGAAGGTCATTTTAATATTTTTCTATAAATACTATGAATTTAGTAACTTATCCAATTCTTTTGTAATTTCTCCTAAAGAATCTTGTCCGTGACCTAAATCTATAAATTTATCTCCATGAATGAAGTTATTTTCTACCAAAAAACTTAGATTATCCATTTTAGATTCTGGTATTGTTGGTTCTGCTCCTGGAGGTGCTTCAGGTGGTGGTGGTGCTTCTCCTTCTCCACTAGGAGGTGGTGGCGGTGGTGCTCCTCCCTCTTCTCCGCCAGATGGTGGTGGTGCTCCTAATTCTTCAGTTCCTCCTGGTGTTGTTGAAGCTCCTGCTGGCGCAGTTGTCCCTGATGGACTACCATAAAGTTTGTCTATGTTATCAAATAATCCTGTTTTGGTAATAACTGTAGCTGTTGCTTTTAATTCTTCACCAACGGCTCTCTCAATTCTTTGTTGTTGTAAATCAAGTTTGATTTCTTCATCAGACCAATCAAAGATATGTTTTTTAGCCCAAGTAGACGATGTTGCTTGAATACCATTACCAGGGTCTGCAACTAAATCTTTATATAATAATATTTTTTCTTTCCATACATCCACTTTCAACAAATCTGCTTGTGTTGATGGATTTGTAAGACCTAACGTAAAATTTGAAAGTTCATCTTCGAAACCTAACAAGAATAAATGTACAATTGCAATCTTATTCAGTTCGGCTAACATACTTTTTTGTACTCTATTAATTGTGCGTGCAAATCTGATATCTTGTAATGCAAGATTTTTTCCGTCCCCAACAACCTCTTCAAACCCTAAAAAGGCTTTTGGAACACGAAGTGCTGTTAATAATTTCTTTTGGATATATTCGATGTCGGCAATTTCAGATAAATTTTGAGCACCTGGTAAGGTATCAATTGGACTCGGAGCTGCAGGGTCTCTAACAGGTACAAAATAATCTTGGTCAACCGCCATTTGATTGAACCTCATATCTACATTACCTGTTTTATTATCAACTACTTGTTCTCTCTTAAATTTGTTAGCAACACGTTGTACATATGCTTCCACATCATCGTCATTCATGTTTCCAACAAAAACTTTAAATATTCTTCTTTCGGGTGCTCTTGACGTTCTGTAAATTAACATTGCATCTTCACACAATAGAAGTTGTTTCCAAGTTCTTCTTGCTTTTTCTAACATAGAAGTACCGTAGGGTAGTTTTCTATCGTCACCTAATAATCTAAAATGAGCAATCTCCCAAGATTGAAACTCCATGTTTTTATTTTTCCAAGTAAAATGAAGGGCTTTCTTATCCTTATCTAGTTCTTGTGTAATATCAACAGAAATTTTTTGACTAACACCAACCTCATGTCTTTCTATTTCAATTGTTGGTAGTTGTTGTACACCAGTAACACCTTTTTCAGGGTCCAATTTTAAGTAAACAAAGTTATCACCATACTTACAAGTGTTTCTTGTCCACATTGCTAAGTTGGTGTTTATATCCAATGCATTGTTAAATAAGTCAGCTAATACACCTTTAATTCTTTTGGATTCTGAATAAATTTGTAAAATGAATCCATCTTCATTTGTTGTTGTAGATTCTTCAGCATAGATGTCTAACGCTGCAGAAATCTCAGGAGTATACTCCATTGACTCATAATCATATTGGGATGACAATCTTGTTGGCTCATAATAAATCGCTTGAGAATATAAATTGTTCTCGACCTTTGCCCATTGATTAGCTAAATAAAATGTTTGTTGAGCTTGTAATTTTTCATTTTCGTACTCTTGCTTATTTGTAGTACGCAATAATTCTTTCTTATCAAACTTAAAAGTTGGATAATCCTGTCCTAATAGAGAATTTGGTCCAAATGTTTTGGATAGTCTCTGCCATACCGTCTGATTGTTTTGTTCAGCCATATTACAATTTTACTTATTACCTTGATAATATAAATAGTTATTTGCCGCCAAATAACCATCCATATTTCATATAATCGGCTTTACTAGCACCTTCGTTAAATGGATTTTGTCTACCCATTTGAGGTATATACGGATTAAAATATTCTGAGGTATTTTTATTTTCATTGGATATAGATGTCCATGAATTTAGCATTGCCTTGGTGTGGTTTACAACTTTTTGTAAAGATTGAAAAGATTTTTCAGCAACATAAATTGCCATAGATATTCCCATAATACAATCATCATGATGACCTTTCTGATGGTCAGGTCTGCCGTTAATGTAGATGAAAGTATTCATTTCGTTATATAATCTATGTGAGTATATTTTGAAATCATGTCTTGCAGCTTCTTCAAAGGAAGAAATAATTTGAACTCTTTTACTGTTAAAGTTAATCCCTGGTATTTTTTCGTTCAATTTAGGGTCCCATTTCCATTTATTAGTTGTATCTACATTATCAACATACATTCCACTTTGATAACCAAGTTCTTGCATTTTTCTTGCTGTTGCTACTCCCATACCTCCAGTCAAATCTACAACGCAGTATGCGTTATACATAGTTCCCCACTTGTAAGCAATCTCTGCAGTTACATCTGGTGGTACTTTTCCGACATATTCGAGGACTTGTTCTCTTGTATCAAAGTCAATTATCTCAATAGAACTAAAGTCTTCAGAATCCCCTCTAGATACGTCTACACCCATAACATACTTATGACCTTGTTCAGGTTCTTTGAAAATCCATAAAGAATTTCCCATCATTTTTGCAATAGGTTCCTTTAAATGATTTTTGGCTATGTTTTGCATCAATTCTGAATCGAATACGTTATCACCCGAACCTAAAAAGTTACATTCTAATTCCTGAGCTACTTTTCTCCTATCAAACTTCAATTTTTTAACCATACCTTCAAACCATGCAGAACAAGGTTTGTATCCTTGAGCAATATAATCAGTGGTAATTGAATGGTCTCTTTCGTAGGGATTATCAATAGATAAATCTATAACAAGGTCTTTCGAATAATCTTCTCTGTTTAACAAAAAGTGAACTAAATCATTTGTTTTAACCATATACAAATCTTTTGTATATCTTGGGTCACGAAACCAAAACATTTCAGATATTTTGAAATCGTTCATACTTCTTAACGATTGGTCGTAGATTTCATAATAGATTTGGTCATATCCGTTTGGTGTAGACACAACAATAACTTTACCACCCGTAGATAGTGAGGCCATACAGGCGGACCAAAAATCTCCATCAGCTTCGATGAACGCTGCCTCATCAAAAATAAGAATAGTTGGAGTATAACCTCTTAAGGCATCCTTCGATGTTGCAACGGCTTTAACTTCACAATCATTTGTAAGTTTAAAATGTCTTTGTGCGTTTTTTTCTTGTGAAAATCCAACTCCAACCCATGATGGCCATTGTTCTGTAAAATTTCTAATTTTGTTAGCCATCTCCACAGAGGTGTCTAACTTATTAGCAATGATTAGAATTTTTTCAGGTTTTTGTTTTTTAGCAAATACAAGTTTTTTAGAAGCCCATGCAGCAGTTACTGTTGTTACGCCCGCCTGACGATATTTTAGTGCAATGTTTTCATTATATGTATCGTAATCTTCTATTAGGCTAACTTGGTCGGGGAATAAATCTAACGGAACATATTTTGATACCGTATTATCGTAAGTCTGTAAATAAGTACGAAGTGCATATGGTGTGTTTCTCATGCACTTCGTAACTTCTATAATCAATTGTTCTCTAGTCATTAATTGTTATTTGGGTCTTGATATCCCCAAACTACCAAAGAAATCATCTAAACCATCGTCTTCATCTTCATCCTCGATATCGTTTTCTTCTTTGTAGTCTTCGTACTCGCTTTTCAAATTTTGTGCTTCTTTCATAATTTCTGTAAATTTGGAAGTTGCTTTTTTAACCTTAGACTCATCTTCAGAAATTGAGTTTCCTATAATTTCTAAAAATTCTTGTGCAGGTATTTGATATAACAAGATTTGGAACCAGTTTATTAAACCTTTATTTGATTCATCAAACATTTCATCTGGAAGTGCATGTCTAAATTTTTCTACGATTTCAGGTCCTATTCTCAATTGCATTGGTTCGTTAGATAATACATCAACTGCACCTCTTACTTTATCTCTGATACTTTTATTTTGGGAATGACCGTGTCTACCTTTGGCTTCTTCTAATCCTTTAATAATTTCATGACATAAAATAGGGAATATCATTCCTACTGCAACAATTTTTGTATCAGGTTTTTCTTCACTTTTTCCTTCTTCATCACCACCTTCTTCTCCACCTTCTTCTTCATCATCATTATTTTCCAATGATACTTTACCAGCAACACCTTGACCTGTTTGACTCATCATTTCAATCATTTGTTCCATACTAAAATATAAGAAATCATTAATAGCCATGATACCCAAATAATCTCTATAGAGTGACGGATTAATCTCATCTAATCTAGCTTTAACCCAAGGTTCTTGGAAAATATAGTGTCCTCTTTTAGCTGACCCTTGAATAATAGCATTGATAATATTTCTCTTATGTTTTTCTAATTCTAACTCTTCTTCGTCTGTTAAATCTTCCACATCAAAAGAAGGTATTTCTAATTTTTCTTTGTCATCCTCTTCTTCCTCCTCATCATCTTTAGGTTCTTCAGGTTGATATCTGAAATCTGAAACATCAGGCATTTCACCTAAATGTGGTTCAATTACATACCAATCTTCAGGTACTTGTTGTTCATGTAAACAAGCATCAATTGCCAACTGCTCCAAAGCATCTTTATTCGCAGCTTCAATATTCATAACACCTCTAAGTTTGGCCATTTGTTCCTGATAAATCATCTGTTGGACTCTTTGAGAATCGATATTTTCAATTCCTGTAGCTTGCTTTAACTTATCAGCAACCTTTCCGAATCTTTGACTAACTAACCTTTGTACGTCAGCAGGTCCTTTTTTCATAGCAGGATTTTGACCATATAAACTATCAGGACTAGCCAACTTTCTTTCCAAACTTGGGTCCATTCTTTCACGTCTATTGCCGTAATCTAATTGTTCTTTTAATTTTTTTGCCATTTTCTTATTTTTGTAAAAGTTGCATAATAACATCTATAACCTCTTTTTTAGCCTGTTCAGGTGAAACCTTTTTTGCCTTCGGAGATTCTTTTTCCCCTGGATTTGGATTTTTACCTGGATGTGCAGGTCTTTGAGGTTTTGTACCAGGTTTTGTTGTTGGTTTTGTAACTGGTTTTGTTGGTGCCGTTGATGGGCTGTTTTCACTCAAATACTTAACCAAATCACCTTTAGTGATTCTTGGAGGTAAATTTCTTTCTACTATATTCATAATTTGATTTTCAAGAAACAAAGATACAGGATTTTTTCCTTCTCCTAACTGTTTTTTTACTTCTCTCACACATCTTTCCCATTTTCTTGACTTTTTAGGTCCAACTTGAGAATGACAAATAGCCCATGGATTTGGTTTGTTTTTATCTTTTTCTTCAAACATACCCATACCATCTTCTGTTGCGTCAGGGTCTTTAGTTAAATCAACATCAGTATCCTCTTCAATTTCTTCGGTTGTTGGAGTTACAGTTGTTTTTCCATTTGTATTAGAAACTGAAACACCTCCAACTGTTGTTTGTGAACCTGAAGGTAATACAATTTGTTGAACAGTTTTCGTTGTCTTTATTGGCTGAGGTTGCTCATTTAATAATTTAGAATATAACACATCGATTTGTGTTTCTGTTAATTTAGATACTGTCTTTGCAGATAATCCTTTATCAATTAGCGATAATGCTTTTTTATTAGTTCTCATAAACTACTTTTTTTTCAAATTCCAAAATCAAATCTCTTTCGTAGAGTTTATCTTTTATTTCTTGTTCTGTTGTTCCAAATCTGAAAACCAATCTTTTTTGACCTTCGGTTTCTTCATTTTCCCACGCAAGTGCGACAACATCATCCATCGCATCTATCATACAAAAAAAATCGGAGTTCTGAATCAATTCCAACTTTACATCAGTATTTCTCAGAACTCCTACCTTCTTAATATATTTTAATTCAGGAGGAGTTGGGTAACCATTACACGGTTTACTTTCCCAAGATTCTCCCCAAACATCTTCACTTTCAGAGAAAATGAACTCGTAAAGATTGTCTCCCTTATAATTAGGTCCTAAACCGTTTACGTAGATTAATTTGCTCATATTACGCCAATAATCCTTCAGGTGATATTCTCACTTGTTTTCCTTTATTTTCGAATACTAAATTCTTTTTGTTTGTTTTACCTATAATTTTTGCCCTTGAATTTTCTTGTAAAAATTTCTTAGAAGCTAATTCTTGTTCAATTGTTTCAGTTAATTTGACAACCTCTTTCATTTGTCTTTTAATATTTATCAATTTTTTTTGTGTATTCTTTTCTCTGTTTTCTAAAATTTCTTTTTTACTAACTTCAAAATATTTTGAAATAACTTTATCAACTTTTGATTCACCAAAAATATGGTCTAGAATTGCTCCGTGTTTTGAAGCTTCTCTAAATTCTCCTTCAACAGGAATTTCTTGTCCGCCTTCAGTACCCATATCTGAACCCATATCGGTTCCTAAATCAGGCTGTTCTTCGTTACCCATATTATTATCACTACCCATATGTCCTGCACCTTCTTCTCTCTCATCAGCTTCTTCGAATTTATTCATAATATCTTCTTTATCTTCTTCAGAAATATTTTTTAAATCTAAAGATGATAAAACCATATTAATAACATATTTGATATCTTCAGAAGTCATTCCTTCTTCATTATCTAAAGTTCTAATTTTTTGAGTTAACTTACCTGTAAGTTTTTGAATAGTTTTGAATGTTACTTTTTCGTCCAAATCTTGTCCCGCTTCATTACCCATGTCTTCTCCTCCCATATCTTCAGAACTTGGTTCCATACCCATGTTATCACCCATTGGTGCTTCATCACCTTCTACAGGTGGAGCATCATCACCAACTGGAGATGGTGGAAGTTCGGGCGAAGGAACTGCTGGTGGAGCCGCAGGTGTTTCTGCCATAGGAGGTGCTGGTAATTCTTCAGGTGCTGGTTTTGGTGTTCTTAAAACAAACTTTTTTTGTTCACCATATAATGAAAGACCTTCTTCGTTTTCGTTAATTTTATTCAATTCACCAGCAACAAGATTTAATCTTTTGAATGCTTGTGAATACGATGGATAATATTTTCTATTTCTCATCGGCTCAATATATTCTGTTTCAGATTCTGTAACAATCTTTTTGATAACATATCCTTGTCTTTCTTTTACAATTTCATAGTTGTTACCGTCAGCTAGTTGAACTGAATATTCTGATTTGGCAGTTTCGTTAATACTATTTGGAATAACTTCATTGAATCTAGCAATTTCCATTATTCTTTTTAATTTGTCTTGACCTTGAAGTTTTTCACTTCCAAGTGGTTTTAAATCTCCCATTGTATATTAATTTATATTTTTAATTATTTAATCCGTTTTGTCCTCCAAGTTCAACCATGTTTAATTGAACTACTTGGATAGTATTTCCGTTATTTGTATCACTGACCCATTTAGCATAAGGTACTTGAACTCCCGCTGGTAATGTACCACCACTAAATGACCCTTCCATTTCTGCAGTATATTGATAAAATGCATTTACCGAGATACCACTATAGAATGGTGTTACACTTGGTGTTGGTGTGTTTGTTGGTGTTACTGGTGGTGTTTTTGTTGGTGTTGGTGTTGTTGTTTTTGTTGGTGTTACACTCGGTGTATCTGTTGGAGATGATGTAATACTTGGTGTTACATTAGGTGTTCTCGTTTGTGTAGTGGTTACACTTGGAGTTGGTGTTTTTGTTGGTGTTACATTTGGTGTATCTGTTGGAGATGCCGTAATGCTTGGTGTTGGCGTACTGGTTGATGACGGAGTATCTGTTGGTGTTGCAGTTTGTGTTGGTGTCACATTTGGAGTATCTGTCGGTGTTGCTGTATGTGTCGGTGTTACATTTGGTGTATCCGTTGGTGTTGGTGTTTGAGATTTAGTTGGTGTAGGAGTTGGTGTTTTTGTTACCGTTGGTGTTGGTGTTACAACCGCCAAACAAGTTGCACAATCAGTATAATCTACCGACATAGTTAATACAGTATCAGTACCTGTGTTAGGTTCTGCATTATCAATGATATCATAACATCCAGGTGTTGTACCACCAGTGAATGTCAAATAGTAATTTCCATTAACCGCTGGTAATGATGAACTATTAAAGTCAACTAATATTGCGGGACCACCGCCACAATAACCTATAAGATATGTTACTAAAGCCATCTATTTTTTCTTTATAAATATACGATTATACCTAATTATTTAAGTGTTTCTTGAATTTGTCTCTCTACAGACAGCTCTTTATCCAAAGTTTTATTTAATCTGTCAAACAATTTTTGAATATGACCCGACCTCCTCAAGAATTTGAACACTAAATTTTCGTAAGAAAGTTCCCCGTCTTTCTCAAGACCTGAGTTTCTATATTCTTTTAATTTGGTTTTTAACAAGTCTAATTTTTTATTATCATCATCTTCAATCGCAGAATCAATCTTATCAGTCCAAGTTTTAATTTTCTGTTTTAAAACTTCTTGGTCAACTTGGTTTTTCATTCTGTTTGGTTTATTAATCCATTCATTATTCATTATCGAAAACACACCTGAACTAAAATGTTTTTCTTCAGTATCTTGAGCATACAACTCAACATCATACCCATAGATTTTGATGTCATGTTTGTCATTAAAAATTTGCTTCTTTAAATTATACAGTTCTTTGTAGAGCTCCGCATCATCTTCGTACTGTTGTAAATCAACAGTAATGTGTAAGTCAAAGTCAGAAAACTCTGACCAATTAAAATTTGCCAAAGAACCAGTTAAGACAATGTCTTCAACAAAAACGTTTTCTCCAAGATAGTCAATAAATTCCTCAGCAATTTTTAAAAGTGCTTTTCTAACTTTTGGAACCATTGTAGATTTACTTGGGTCATCGGCATGTTCCCATACTTTTGGATTCAAAGTTTCTTTAACGGAAAAACTATCAAGGATTTTTTGAAAATTACTCATCCTTAATAAATACTACAGTTTCTTATACTTGTATTTTTTTGAAATGTCAGTTGTAAAATACTTTCCTTGAGACTCTGCCTTTCTAAATGACGTATATGCTTGGTGTGGTACTTCTTCATACTGATATCTATGACCGTTAGCAAATTCTACAATCATTAATTTTGTTTCAGTATCGTATTCTGATTTTTTAAGATTCGAGGATTTAATTTCATTTAAAATCTTCGTCCCCTTTATTTCTTCTTTTGTAATCGACATGGCTTAATGGTGTTAATTCATCTATTTTATTTAACAATGGCATTAGATATGAAACTAAGTCATCATCTTGTATTTCAAAACCATAATCTTTTATTTGTTGTAATAAAGCGTTTTTTACAAGATTAAATCTGTTTTGATTATTCACCATTCCATGAGTATAGGTTGGAGGATTTTCCAAATCTTTTTGACTAAACCCAAGTTCTTGAAAATGTTGTCTTAATAAAAGATATATGTCCAATAGTTCTCTAACTCTCGAATTATTTTCTAAAAATTTTTCAAACGGTTTCATATAATATAAATACAAAACCCCCACCAAAAATGATGAGGGTTTGTTTTGCGGTGTGTCTAAATTAAAGTAGACTAACTCTTTTCTTCTCTTGTTTTTTGAAGTTAGGAATGAACACGGTTAAAAGACCGTCTTCTATTGTTGCCTCAATGGACTCGGGATTTAAATCTGCACCAATTGTAAATTGCTGTTCAATTGATTTTGTTTTTTCTTCCCCATTTAATTTGTACGTTCTACTTCCTTGGATATGGATGATACCATTTTCCACTTCAACCTTCAAAGTTGTTTTATTAAACCCTGGCGCTTCGAAGAAAAGGTAAGCACCATCTTTTGTGTAATTAATCTCATGAGCATCAGCTCCTTGAGTTGTAATTTTAGTTGTTCTGTATGTTGGTCTCTCGTAATTAAGCATTTCCAACACTTTTTCAAAGTCATAGTTAGGACCTCCGAATAAACTTCTGTAAATCATAATTGTTTTGTTTGTTTTAATTTTATTTATTTATCTTTATATAATCAAGTTATGTGCCGAGACAAATTAACTGAAAATTTTTCAGTTGGAAATATACAAAAACGACAATATGTCAGTTAAAAAAAATATTACCGACAATTTGACAAATTATTTGGCACTGTCCAATTTTTGATACACCTTTGTTAAAATTATTTAAATATGAACGATTTAATGGACGACGACGACAAAATGATGAGTAAAAAACAAAAACAATCTTCTGACAGCAGTACACCTGTGTTGGATAACTTTAGTCGTGACCTAAACAAATTGGCCGCTGATGGCAAATTAGACCCTGTCATTGGACGTGACAGAGAGATTTTAAGAATTGCTCAAATTCTATCTCGTAGAAAAAAGAATAACCCAATTATAATTGGTGAACCTGGTTGTGGTAAAACTGCACTCGTTGAAGGTTTAGCAATTAAGATTGTAAACGGTGATTGTCCTCGCAACTTAGTTGATAAACGAATTGTAAACCTTGATTTGACTTCAGTGGTTGCTGGTACAAAATACCGTGGTCAGTTCGAAGAAAGAATGAAGGTCATTATTGAAGAACTCCAAGCAAACCCAAACATTATCGTATTCATCGACGAGATTCATACGTTGGTTGGTTCAGGTAATTCAGCTGGTTCAATGGACGGTTCAAACATATTCAAACCCGCATTATCTCGCGGTGAACTTCAATGTATTGGTGCAACCACATTGGATGAATTTAGAAAAAATATTGAGAAAGACGGAGCTCTTGAGCGTAGATTCCAAAAGGTAATAGTTGAACCTTCTTCGGTTGCGGAAACTATTCAAATCTTAAAGAATGTTCGTGACAAATACGAGACATTCCATAAGGTAACTTACACAGATGAGGTTATTGAAACTTGTGTTAAGTTGGCTGACCGTTATATCACAGACCGTGAGTTTCCTGATAAAGCATTTGATATCTTGGATGAAGTTGGAGCTCGTATGCAAACCGAACTCAAGATTCCTGAAACAATTGAATTATTGAAAAAGGCTGCAGCAGAAATAAAACAACAAAAAACTGATGTTGTTAAAAAACAAAATTATGAACAAGCCGCTCAATTAAGAGACAAGGAGAAAAAATTGTTGGCAAAATTAGAATCCGAAAAAACAAAGTTTGAAGAATCTATGTTAAAAGACAAACAAAAAATTGCTCTTGAGGATGTTTATGATGTCGTGTCCAACATGACAAAAATCCCTGTGAATAAAATGAGTGTGGATGATGCAAAAGCACTAATTAACTTGGATAAAGAATTGATTGGTAAAGTTATTGGTCAAGACGCAGCTGTTATTAAGATTGCAAAGTCCATTAAAAGAAATAGATTGGGTATCAAAGACCCTAACCGTCCAATTGGTTCATTTATCTTTTTAGGTTCAACAGGTGTTGGTAAGACTCACTTGGCAAAACAACTAGCTAAAGAAATGTTTGGTTCCGAAGATTCACTTATCCGTGTGGATATGTCTGAATACCAAGAGAAACATACCGTATCTAAATTAGTGGGAGCCCCTCCAGGTTATATCGGATATGAAGAAGGTGGTCAATTAACTGAAAAAGTTAAGAACAAACCATACTCAGTAATCTTATTCGATGAGGTTGAAAAAGCTCACAAAGATGTATTCACAATATTACTTCAAATCTTAGATGATGGTCACGCGACAGATAGTTTAGGTAGAAAGATTAATTTTAAAAATACTTTAATTATTTTGACTTCAAACTTAGGTGTGAAAAAATTACAAGACTTTGGTACAGGTATTGGTTTCTCAAACAGCTCTTACGGAAACGAAGAAGCTAAGAAACAAGTATTAATGAAAGAAATGAAGAATTTTTTCTCTCCTGAGTTCTTAAACCGTATTGATGATACTATTGTTTTCAATTCATTGACCCCTGAAGATATCAAGAAAATTACTGATATTGAATTAAAGAAATTAACAGCTCGTTTATCTGAGATGAAATACACCATCACTTATGATGAGACTTTGGTTGACTACTTAGCTAAGATTGGTTTTGATGAATTATACGGAGCAAGACCACTTAAGAGAGCAATCCAAGACAAAGTTGAGGACTTGTTATCCGAAGAAGTTCTAACAGGTAAAATGATTGAAGGTAAAAGCTACACCATCAAGGTAGACAACGAAGAGGTTAAGATTACCAAGAAAGGTAGATAAATGATGAACCCTCACAGAAATGTGGGGGTTTATTGTATTTATACTTAATGAGAGATTTGATTAAAAAAATAATAAACGAAGAGATTAAAGATGACAAACCATCTAAATCAAACTTTGTTAGATTAATAGACCACTTTAAAGAAAGTTTTCCTGAAGAATTAAAAGGTAAGGTAGATATTATTCAAAAGTTTGTTGAGGATTATATTAAATCAAATCACATCACAATTAAGTTTTTGAATTCTTGTGGTACTGGATTTTCAGGTGTTAGGACTAAGGACCAAGTAATAATTTGTTCACCGTCTAACATGATTACAATTGGTGATTTTCTTTACACAATATTCCATGAAATACGTCACGAAAAACAAATTCGTGACATTAAAATGGATAACCCATTAACGGATTACGATTTAGATGATTTTGAAAATCTATATAAACAGTATTGGGAAATGGAATTAGATGCCGACCAGTTTGCTAAAAATATGGTAGCCAAATTAGTTATAAAATTGAATATCCCAATGTGGTTTGCAGAAAGTGAATTTAGATTATCTCACTATATTCAATCATACCCTTCTATGTCTAAAAACATAGAAATGTATCTAAGAGCAATTGTTAACACAATAAAAACAATAAAAAAATCGGGTGGAGAATTTACAGATATTCAAGACCACCCGATTGTAAAACAATATATCAATAAACTAGAAAAATTTATTTAAAATAAAAATCTAGTAAATTCCTTAGGTTGTGATTCTTTGTAGTGAAGTTTGTATCCCAAACTTTCAATCATTTTTCTACCCATATTAATTCCGTTAAAAACGTCTTCAACAACAACGTACTCATTTTTGGTATGGTAGTTATAATATCCAATTGAAAAATTGATACAAGAAAAATTAAATTTAGTTCTTAATGCATAAACATCAGTATATGGATGAACCATATATTGCATATCTTCATTATTCATCCCTTCATTTAATACTTGGTCTACTTTTTCAAAAAATTCTGAATCCCTGTCAAACAAAACTTGTCCAAAACATTTTTCAGTAATCATCCAATTTTCTGGTGCATCGAATTGAATTCCATATCCAACATTATCAAAGAATTCTTCTTTTGCTTTTTTTGAACCGTGACATCCTGTTTCCTCAGAAACAAAAAATGCCGCCTTAAGATATGGTAATTCTTTTAGAAGTGTTAAACATGCAAATACTCCACACTTATCATCACCACCAATTCCTGTTGGGTTTCCTAAGTTGTTATATGCTTTATATGAAAGTTTTAACTCACCTTGTGTATTAGATAATTGTTCTTCTCTGATATTGATTGTATCAATGTCATGAACTGTATCCGTATGTGCAATCACACAAGGAAAATAGAAATCAGGAGGAATTAATACAGATTCTTGTTTTGTTGCATACACATTTTTGTGTTCATCAACAAAAAATTCAATATTATTATCTTTAAGCCATTGAACCAAATAAACGACCATGAGGTCTTCTTTATAAGTTTTGGTTGGGACACTTAAAACGTCCTTTAGTAATTGTAAATCTTGTTTCATAAAAACAAAGATACAAAAAAATTATATTTCTTCCAAATTAAATAATGTAGGTTGATAAAGTAAGTGATAGAAATTTTCCTCAGTTAGTTTTAATTCTCTTTGTTGTAAGGCTTTAGAAAGTTTAACCACAACCTTATTTGGGTTCATTTCAAAATTTTCAATCATAAATCTAACATCTTTCTTTTTGGGCAAAGTGTGCCATCTACCAACCTCAAATTTCTTACTAACCCTATCTACCATATTAAGATATTCTTTAATATCAAAATTGTCATCTGCGCCATCTTCAATCTTGTCAATTATTTCATCTAATTTACGACCAGCGTAATTATTGAACGAATCATTATCAAAATTTTTAGAATCTTGATATTCATAACTATTCTCACTCCATCCACCTATTGAAGATTTATTTGAACTAAAGATTTTAGGTAATAGTTTTGAAATTGGCTCATGTATTTCATTTTCCTTGATGTAAAACATTATGAGATTTGCAACAGTTGTTGTAAATTCGTCGTCGGCAACATAAGTAAATCCAAATTCATTAAAATAATCAACCAGCTCTTTATTAATGCTTTCCTGTGCAGTTTGCAACATTTCACTATTTTTTTCGGAATGATAGTCGTCAATAATATCTTCAGTTTGACGTTTAAATGAAGACAATAATTTTTCTGCAAAGTTTGACCTAAACTCTTCGTTTTCTAAATCAAATTTTTTAGGAAAAATGTATCTTGATATTTGTTTTAACTTTTCAATATTATCCTCATTCAATTCATAAAAAATGATATACCCATGTAAAAAATCGTCAGTAATAGTATAAGAATCCATAAATTCATAATCTGAATAATGAGAGTTAATAGCTTTCATAAACCAAATATCATCTTCGCTTAAACCCACTCTTTCCCAAAATTTATCATCATTAAATCCTAATTTAAGAACACTTTGTCCGTGGTTAGACCTGTCTTCTCGAACATGATAAATATCTGGGTCGGAATCCTCTAATTCCCATTTTTCGATTTTACCTTTAACGTAATCCCTTAAAGCCATAAAAGTGTCGTATGATGCCATATTGTTTATAAATATAATTTTAGTTTGGTTTTACAATATTTATCATTATCTTTGTGTAAGTTCTTTAAAATATTGGGGATGCTCGGTATTGATTACGGTAGTTAGGGTACGCAGGCACGTAGTCAGAATTCATCTATGACTTAAATCCACGGTGAAAAAATTCAAACGGCAATACTTTTGCTAAAATGGCTACTTTAGGCTTAATCGCTGAAGAAGCTCCAGTTGTTGCTTAATTTAAGCGGTGACTACTCGGGTCGGTTAGGACATATAACCTAGGAACAGAAGTCCAATATACGGGTCACAGGTCAGAGCTCGTTTAAAATAACTCTGAGACCAGGTTGTTTGTAGATTGGTTTCCCACACATATCAAATCTAATATTTCGGAACATTGAGAAACAATGTTGTACTAAACGTGTAGTCTGCTTATGTTAATATTGTAAGACACGGGTTCGATTCCCGTCATCTCCACCAAATTTTAAACCCTCATCTTCGGATGGGGGTTTTTTTTGTCACAAATCTTTCCTATATTTGTGACAATGAACAAGATTTTAATAGGGTTATTCATTTTTGTAGCCTATACCGTATCACAAGTTTTTACGTTTTATCAATTACAGGGACACCTGTGGAATAAGTGGATTAAAGATAACCCACTTTTAATGACCATCCTTGGACTACCCATTGGTTATGTGGTTATATTAGCCAGTAGACAAATGGTTGAACTTTGGGGAGGACAAACGTGGCCAAATAGGATTATAGGATTTTGTCTTGGAGTTATTGTTTTTAGTTTCATGTCTTGGTTCATGTTGAAAGAACCTATCACCGTTAAAACATCAGTTTGTCTCCTATTAAGTTTTGTTATTCTTGGAATTCAATTGTTTTGGAAATAAAAAGTATTTATGAATATGAAATTCATGGGTATCTTATTAAAGGAAGGAAGAAAAGAAGACTTAAAGAAAAAATATTCCACAAAATTCAATGAAGAAGATTTGGAATTTATTTTGAATATTTCTGATTTGAAAGATTTCAATCACAAGTACACGGATTTTGTATTGAAAAATACAGATGGTGATGGTGAATTGGATACTGACGAATTAGAATACTTAATAGAACTTATAAAAGATTTCGACAAGTATTCATCTCAATTTCCTAAAAAAGATATAAATCAATATGTATCTTTGAATGAGCTGGAAAAGGTGGTCAATTTTGTAAGAGTTAAAAATAAGGATAAAGAATTAGAAGGTCAGGCAAAAAAGATTTACGAAAAGGGGGACTTTGTGGTTATTCAACCAAAAACTGAGCAAGCTTCTTGTAAATACGGTTCTAATACAAAGTGGTGTGTTACTTCAAAAGGGTCAGGTCATTTTGGTAGATATACCGCAGGTCGTCAAGGATTATATTTCATAATCAACAAAGCCAAGTCAACAAACAAAAATTACTCAAAAGTTGCAATTCATTTTGATGATGCTGGAGAAATGAGGTATTGGGACTCCCAAG
>Ga0209829_10001088_pt1 | contig 22908 bp, 23 predicted proteins | sample C_140205_EF_Meta_FD_187311 | JGI IMG/M metagenome (GOLD analysis project Ga0209829, IMG submission 187311) | Freshwater microbial communities from Lake Croche, Canada to study carbon cycling - C_140205_EF_MetaG (SPAdes) (version 2) | ecosystem: Environmental > Aquatic > Freshwater > Lake...
GACGTGCAGTTCGATGCGGCGACTGGCCTCGTCGGCGTCCCAGCGTTCGATGGTGTCGGTGATGATCGCGGTCGCCTCGCCGCCGTACTGCTCGACGATATGGCGCGCTCCGCGCACGATCCAGTTGTCGACCTTGTCGCGCAACTCAAGGTCGTCGCGCAATGACTCACCGATGCGCATCACAGAATCGGCGATCCTGCCGCGCAGCGCACTGGACGGATCGTCGACGCCGTCCAGCACCAGTCGCTTGAGCGTCTTCCACGCGGTCTCAGCTGCGCGGGTCACCTCATCGCGGGCCATCAGTTGTTCCTTGATCGCATCGGCGCGCGCGATCGTCGCCTCGTCGGTTTGCAAATCGTCGGCGAACTCGAACAGAAACCGGGTGGCGGAGCGGCGCAACTCATGATTGGGGTCGCGACGCACCTTGTCGGTGAAGTCCATCAACTCGCGATGGATGCGATCGCCCACCATGTGGTCGACGAACTTCGGCGACCAGGTTGGCGAGTCCCGCGTGACAACCCGCTCGATAGTGTCGCCGGCATTCAGCGACCATTCGAAGGCACGGTCGCACAGCAGCTGGAGGAGCGCTTCCTGACGGTTCTCGGCCAACAGTTGGGCCAGAACCCGTCCCACCGGCGGACCCCACTGCGGCTCAGCCAGGCGTTTGACAATGGTCCGGTCGATGACCTGCTGGATGTCCTCATCGTTGAGCAACTCCACGCCGACCCGCAGCACCGTCGACGCCTCGCTGGCAACCCGGGCGGCATGCTCGGGCTCGGAGAGCCACTTACCCAGTCGGCTGGCCACCTCGACGTCGCGCAGCTTGGTCTCGATCACATCCGGTGAGAGGAAGTTCTCCCGCACGAAGGAACCCAGCCCCTCGCCGAGTTGATCTTTCTTGCGCTTGATGATGGCCGTGTGCGGGATCTTCAGACCCAGCGGATGACGGAAGAGCGCGGTAACGGCAAACCAGTCAGCCAGCGCGCCGACCATGCCGGCCTCGGCCGCCGCACCCACGTAGCCGAGCCAGTCCGGGCCGCCCCGGGCCGCACCCCAACGGCAGGCCAGGAAGATCACCGTGGCTCCGATCAGGAAGCCCAACGCCACCGCCTTCATCTGACGGAGGCTGCGCAGCCGTTCGGCGTCTGCCTGCGGATCCGCCCCGGCGAAGGATTCAGCAAAGGAGGTACCGGCCTGTGCCGGAATGTCCGGACGGCGATGATTGACGGCCACGCCACTATCATCCACGGCCGACGGACGCGCGTCAGGCGACACTGGACCGTTTGCCCGTAGACTCACCCGTTGGAGATGGTATGGACCCGACGATCGTGATACAGGACACCGGCCCCGGCGTGGTCAAGACAGACGGGCGCAAGCGCCGCTGGCACCGGCACAAGGTGGAGCGGCGCACCGAACTTGTCGAGGGCGCGCTGGACGCCATTCGTCGGCGTGGCCGCGATATCAGCATGGACGAGGTGGCTGCCGACATCGGTGTGTCCAAGACCGTCCTCTACCGGTATTTCGTCGACAAGAACGACCTGACCACGGCCGTCATGATGCGGTTCGCGCAGACCACGCTGATCCCCAACCTGGCTGCCGCGCTGTCCACCGACCTCGACGGCTACGACCTGACTCACGAAATCATCCGGGTCTACGTCGAGACCGTCGCGGCCGAGCCCGAGCCCTACCGCTTCGTGATGGCGAACGGCTCAGCCAGCAAGAACAAGGTCATTGCCGATTCCGAACAGATCATCGCCCGGATGCTGGCTCTGGTGTTGCGCCAACGCATGCAGATGGTCGGCATGGACACCCACGGCGTGGAGCCCTGGGCATTCATGATTGTCGGCGGCGTGCAGTTGGCGACGCACTCCTGGATGTCGCATCCACGGATGAGCACCGAGGACCTCATCGGCTACCTGACGATGATGTGCTGGAGTTCGCTGTGCGGCATCGTCGAAGCCGGCGGATCACTGACGAAGTTCACCTCCGACCCGCACCCCTCCCCGATCGTGCCGTCGGTATTGCCGCCCACCCCGGGGGCATAATCCCCTAGTCTTCGGCTATGCCCGATCAGACGTCAACCGACCTTCCATCGCAGTGGACCCACGAGCCCCACAGGATTCTGCGCTTCCGCACCGGCGACAAGATCGCCGATATCGACACCGACGCCAGCCCCGGTTTCACCGGTAAACGTGCCGCTGCGGAAGTGATTCAGGCGGAGCGCAACGAGCGCCTGGCCGGCCTGCAGGAACTGCTCTACGCCGACGGCAAGGGCGGCAGCAACCGATCGCTACTGCTCGTCCTACAGGGCATGGACACCGCGGGTAAGGGCAGCATCGTGAAGCGGGTATTGAGCGGCACCAACCCGATGGGAATCCGCTATACCGGGTTCGGGCCACCCACCGAGGAAGAGCGGTCGCATCACTTCCTGTGGCGGATCAATAACGCGCTGCCGCCGGCGGGCCATATCGGGGTGTTCGACCGCTCACACTATGAGGACGTCCTTGTGGTCCGGGTGCATGACCTGGTGTCCCGCGACGTCTGGGAAGGCCGCTACGACGAGATCAACACCTTCGAGAAAGAACTCGTCGAATCCGGGACCACGGTGGTCAAGGTGGCGATGTTCGTCTCCCTCGACGAGCAGAAGCGCCGACTCGCCGAGCGCCTCGACCGTCCCGATCGATATTGGAAGTACAACCCGCGCGATCTTGAGGAGCGCAAGCTGTGGCCCGCCTACCAGGAGGCCTATCAGGCGGTGCTGGATCGCACCTCCACGGATATCGCGCCGTGGTACGTGGTGCCCTGCGACAAGAAGTGGTACAGCCAGTTGGCGGTCACCGAACTCCTCATTGAGGCGCTCACGGGCATGAATCTGACCTGGCCGCCCGCAAGTTTCGATGTCGAGGCGGAGAAAAAGAAACTGGCTGGCGCCTGATAAAACCGGGCCTGATCAACCTTTGACGAGGGTGAACTGCCCGACGTTGGTGATGCCCCGTCGGAAGAAGTCGGCGCACCCGGTGAGGTATTTCATATAGCGGTCGTACACCTCCTGGGAGGTAATCGCGATCGCCTGCTCACGGTTTGCGGCCAGGTTCTCCGCCCACATATCGAGGGTGCGCGCGTAATGCGGCCGCAGCAGGTGAATGCGCTCCAGGGTGAAACCGGACTGCTCGGCCAGCACCTCGATGTCCTCCACCGCCGGCAGTCGGCCGCCCGGGAAGATCTCCCGACCGATGAACCGCATGAACTTCAGATCGCTGATGGTGAGCTTGATTCCGTTGTCGCGGAAGAACTTCTGAGTATGCGCCAGGATGGTATGCAGCAGCATCCGGCCATCAGCGGGCAGCAGGTCGTGAGCGCGTTGGAAGAACACGGGGTAGCGCTCAACCTTGAACGCCTCGAAGGCGCCGATGCTGACAATACGATCGACGGGCTGGGTGAACTCCTCCCAACCCTGCAGACGCACCTCGATCGAGCGGCTGGTGTCCAGTTTGGCCAGGCGCTGCCGGGCGAACTCCGATTGCTCCTTGCTCAGCGTGATGCCGATGACGTTCACGTCGAATTTCTGCACGGCCCGCTCCATCGCGCCGCCCCAGCCACAGCCGACGTCGAGCAGGGTCATCCCGGGCTTCAGGTTCAACTTGCCCAGGGCGAGATCGAACTTGGCGTTCTGAGACTCCTCCAGGTTCATATCGTCACGCTCGTAGTAACCGCAGGTGTAACCCATGGTCGGGCCGAGCCACAACGCGAAGAAGTCATTGGAAATGTCGTAGATCGACTGTGACTCGTCGTAGTAGGGAGTCAAATCCGATTCGACGCCTGACATCAACTAACTACCCTCCGCAATCCGCCGAAAACCCGAGTCTAGTTCAGTACTCGTAGAAGCCTCGACCCGACTTCTTGCCCAGACGACCCGCTTCGACCATACGCAGCAGCAGGGGCGGTGGGGCGTACTGCGAATCCTTGAACTCCTCGTACATCTTGTCGGCGATGAGCTTGACGGTGTCGAGGCCGATGAGATCCGATAGTCGCAACGGCCCCATCGGGTGGGAAAGGCCCGCGACGATCGCCTTGTCGACGTCGGCCACGGTAGCAAATCCGGCCTCCACCATCCGGATGGCCGCCAGCAGGTAGGGCACCAGCAGGGCGTTGACGACGAAGCCGGAACGGTCCGAACAACGCACCACCTGCTTACCGAGCACCGAGGCGGCGAACTGCTCCGTGCGCGCGGCCGCAGCCTCATCGGTGACCAGCGTCGTCACCAACTCCACCAGCGGCAGCACCGGCACCGGGTTGAAGAAATGCAGACCCAGCACGCGGCCGGGGTTCGCGGTGGCCGCACCGAGTTTCATGATCGGGATGCTCGAGGTGTTCGATGCGAGCACTGCGGCGGGGTCGGTGATGATCTCGTCGAGCCGGCTGAAGATGCCGGCCTTGACGTTCTCGTCCTCGATCACCGCCTCGATCACCAGTTGGCGGTCGGCAAGGTCGACAAAGTCGGTCGTGAAACGCAACTTGTCGGCCGCGCTGCCCCGTTCGCCCTCAGTGATCTTGCCGGCGCTGACGCCGCGCTCCAGCGACGTGGAGATGCGGTTTCGCCCGGCGGTGACCAGCGCCTCGGTGGTCTCAAAGACGACTACGTCCACACCGGCCCGGGCACACACCTCGGCGATACCACCGCCCATCTGCCCGGCACCGATGACGCCGACTCGTTCGATGGCTGATTCAGTCACTTGTTTTTCTCCGGTCTGCGTGTCGAGACGCTCGTGGAACTGGTCTGGTGAATCTCAGATCGGAAAGATCGACGCGACCGCTTTCGTCTCCTCGCCCACCACATATGTGAGCGTTCTCACAGTGCGGTCGGTCAGTTCGGGTCCGAATTTGTCGGTGGACCCGGGCGGATACACGTGCGACAGAATCTCCAACCTGTCGCCGTACGCGATGGGGGCGTCGTGTTCGATCGTCACCCGCAGTGGCACGTTGAGAAGATCGGGATTGGGCTCGAGGAACTCCTCGACGACCTTCCAGTAGACCGAGTTGTTGACATGATCGAACAGGTCGATATCACTGACCCGGATGGGGAACTCGCGGATCTCGTCGGCGTCCGCACGCGATCCGGCCTTGAGGTAGGCCTTCCAGCGCAGTCGGTCGACGTCGGTGGTGCGCAGCAGCGCATCCATGAAGTCGTCGGCGATGCGGGCCGGCCCCTCGGTCTCGCGATTGAAATTGATCCAGAATCCCTCAGACTCGATCAATCCACCCCTGCGGCCCTCGATCCGAACCCGCATCTCACACCATCGGTTCGAGGCACCTGAGCACCAGCGGCGCAATCGCAACGTGTCCTTGAACTCGATCGGGCTGATCATGTCCACCATCGTCCGCCGGACGATCCACAGCGGGTGCACGTCGTCGAACCCACCCTCCCGCAGATGGTCCTGACCCATGTCCTGAATGAGTCGGACGGCGCCATCCAGTCGCAGCCGGCCCAGCCGGTCACTGTCCCCCGCCCGCAAATGCCATTGCCGTTCGAATACGCCGGGGTGCCGATCGGGTACGGGCATCAGCACCTTGGCCAGACCGGTATCGGCCGTCGAGAAGTTGCCCGTCGAGGTTTTGCCCCCAGCGTCGATAGCCCCAGAGTCGATCGCCGTTGAATCGATAGCCGCTGAATCGATAGCCATTGGGGCGATCATGCCAAAACGCCTAGTGGATGCCAACAACAGCATCGGTACCCTGACGTGGTGCCCAAGTCGTTCGGCGGTTCACCGGCGCGTATTCGTCCCGGCGGACGCCGTGAACTCGGCCTGCTGAACTGGACAATCGCCCGATTCGCTGCGCGTTCCATCCGGGCGCCTGAGATGCACCTGTTCACCACGCTGGGCCGGCACAGGCTGCTGTTCCTGTCCTTTCTGCCGTATTCCGGCGTGCTGCTGAATTGGGGCAAACTTCCCAAACGCGATAAGGAACTTGTCATCCTGCGGGTCGGGCATCTACGCGGCTCGGAATACGAACTGCAGCAGCATCGTCGGTTGGCGCGGTCGCGCGGACTGGATGCCGCCGTGCAGGAAAGGATCTTTGCCGGCCCGGATTCAGCCGGTATCACCGACCGCCAATGTGCGCTGCTGCGCGCGGTCGATGAATTCGTCATCGATCGGGAGGTTTCCGACGAGACGTTCGCCGCGATGTCGGCCCACCTGAGTGCGCAACAGATCATCGAATTCTGCGCGCTTGCGGGCCACTACGACACCATCGCCGCGATATTGGCGACGCTTCGGGTGCCGATGGACTTCCCCGACTAAGACGCACAGCCAAACGGCGCTAGAGGTAGGTCACGCGCTACAGGTAGGTCACCCCGAGCACGATGATGGTGAAGATCACCGGCGAGAACGCCACGCCGGCCAGAAACGCCGACCAGGTCCACTCTCTGCGCTGATACCTCTGCCAGGCCAGGTATGCCATCGCGGCAGCGAAGAGCAGGAACAGTGCGGACACCCCGAGCACCGCGGTGCTTCGGGAGGCCGATCCCGTCGCCATCGAGATACCGATGAGCCACAGGGCGTGACCCAGGAGCACCCCGCCGATGCCGGCGATCAGCGCCGGCCTCACCGGATCCGCATCAGAAGTTGATCATGTGGCCGGCGAGGCCGTGGAAGCATTCCTGCAGCGCTTCGGACAGCGTCGGGTGGATGTGGACGTTGCGGGCCAGCTCATTGGCTGTCAGATCCCACTTCTGCGCCAGCGTCAGTTCCGGAATCAACTCCGAGACATCCGGTCCGATCAGATGCGCGCCGAGCAGTTCTCCGTACTTGGCATCGGCGATCACCTTGACGAAGCCGGTCGGATCGGCCAATCCGTGCGCCTTGCCGTTGGCGCTGAACGGGAACCTGGCCACCTTCACGTCGTAGCCCTCGTCGCGCGCCTGCTGTTCGGTCAGCCCGAAGCTGGCGACCTGGGGCTGGCAGAAGGTGGCCCTCGGCATCATCCGGTAGTCACCCAGCGTCATGGTCTCGGCGCCGCCGATGGTCTCGGCGGCCACCACAGCCATCGCTTCGGCGACGTGGGCAAGCTGAAGCTTGGCGGTGACGTCGCCGATGGAGTAGATGTGCCCCACGTTGGTGCGCATGTAGTCGTCGATGGCGATGGCACCTCGGTCGGTCAGCGCGACACCGGTGTTCTCCAACCCGTAACCGGATACGTTGGGAGCGAAGCCGATTGCCTGCATCACCTTGTCGGCCTTGAGTTCCTCGGTCACCCCATCCTTGCTGACGACCACGGTGACGCTCGATCCGTCATCGGTGATCGACTCCACCTTGGTCCCGGTGCGGATCTTCACGCCGAGTTTCTTGTACTGCTTCTCAATCTCCTTGGAGACCTCGATGTCCTCGTTGGGCAGTGCGCGCGGCAGGAACTCGACGATGGTGACGTCGACGCCGTAGTTGGTCATCACGTAGGCGAACTCCATGCCGATCGCGCCGGCACCGGCGATGATGATCGATCGCGGGAGATCGCGGTCGAGGATCTGCTCCTCATAGGTGACGACGTTGGCCGACAGCGACGTGCCCGGGATCAGCCGGGTGCTACTGCCGGTGGCGATGATCGCGTTGGCGAACGTGACGGTCTCGGTGCCGCCCTCGTTGAGATCGACGGTGAGGGTGTTGGCATCGGTGAACCGGCCGTAGCCGTTGATCTCGGTGATCTTGTTCTTCTTCATCAGGAAGTGCACGCCGGCAACGCGGCCGTCAGCCACCTTGCGGCTGCGGTCGAAGGCGGCGCCGAAGTCGAAACTCACCTGCCCGCTGATGCCGAATGTCGCGGCTTCTTTGGTCACGATGTGTGCCAGCTCGGCATTGCGCAGGAGTGCTTTGGAGGGGATGCAGCCCACGTTGAGGCAGACTCCGCCCCAGTACTGGGGTTCGATGATTGCGGTGTTCAGGCCGAGTTGCGCGCATCGGATCGCGGCGACGTATCCGCCGGGTCCGGCGCCGAGGACGACGACGTCATAGTGGGTCACGTCGCTACCCTAGCTAGCCGATTGCGGGCCGGGCGATCCATTCGAAGTAATAGGCGCCGTGGAGTATCGCGGCCGCCGCCGTCGACGCCAACGGCGCCGCCATCAGAACAATGGCCAGGGCCGTCACCCGGGGCCGGTTGGGCACCAGGGAGACGAGCAGGCTGGCCACCATGCAGACAGCCAGATATCCCAGGATGCCGAGCACCGGCATGGTCTTGTCCAGGGCGGTGTACCACCAGTGGTAGAAACCTAGCCCGGCCGCCGCGGACACCACCCACACGCCGATCAGGATGATCGCGAATCGCCAACGGCTCACGAACTGATACGACCCGGGCACCACAACCGGTTGTGCGGTCACCACCGGTCGCGGGAACGCGTCGGTATCGACCGGATCGCTGAAGAGGGGTTCCGGGTCACTGAAGGAGGGTTCTGGGTCGCAAAGCTCCTGGGGCGCAGGTTGTTCGGCCGGCAACGGAACAGGCTCTTCGGCCCGCAATGGATTCGGATGCGGGCCGGTATCGAAGATCGGTGCCGAATGGGGCTCGGTATTGGGTGCCAGGGTGTTGGGGTCCAGGGCGTCGTGGGCGCCGGTGGCGAACATCGGCGTCAGCTGGGTCCCGGTGATGGGATCTGCGGTGTCAGTCACCGGAGACCACCTGAATCAGCAGCAGCACCGACAGCCAACCCGGCGCCATGGCGAGCACGAACGCGCCCAGTGCGGTCACCCAACGCCGACCGGACGACAAGACGAGTGCCAGCCCGATCAGACTCGGCAGGCCGACGATCACGGCCACGACGAGATCCGGACGGACGGTCGCATCGACCATCAGCTTGGCCACCACCGCGGCGATCTGACCGGAGACGCAGCCCAGGAGTAACGCGCTTGTGAGCAGCCATGCCCGAGGCAGGGGTATCACGATTACCGACGATACGGGCCGGTTAGCCGTCTACGGCTGAACAGCCCCGGCGTGCCGAACAGGTATTTGGCAGGCGTCGACGCCGTCGGCCACCACCAGATCGGTACGAACCGGGGGTCGGACGCCCTGCTCATAGTCGGCACCGGTCAGCGGCGGGACACCGGCGAGAGAGTCGACTTCCGAGGCGCTGAAGGCACGTCCTCGACTGAGGAAACGCAGACCATCGGGCGCCTCCAGACTGAAGCCACCACCGCGACCCGGCACCACGTCGATCACCAACTGGGTGTGCTTCCAGGTTTCGAACTGCGGGCCGGAAATCCACACCGGGGTTTCTTCCAGGATGCCGAGCAGCACATCGCGGTCCCCGACGATGAACTCGCCATCGGGGTAGCACATCGGCGACGAACCGTCGCAGCAGCCGCCGGACTGGTGGAACATCACCGGCCCGTGCTGGACTCGCAGACGGTGCAGCAGTTCGGCCGCAGCCGCGGTGATCAACGCGCGCGCCGGCGGCGGGGTCGAGGCCGGATCCATCAGCGCCTCCTGCCGTGCGAGCATGTAACGCAATTCACACTACCGCTCCCCACACCACCGCTCCGACGAGAATGGCGGACATGGCCGACGACCCGTACCTGTGGCTCGAAGATATCGACGGCGACGCCGCCCTGGCCTGGGTGCGCGAGCGCAACGAGACCACCACCGCCGAGTTCAGCGATCAGCGGTTCGAGCAGATGCGCACCGACGCTCTGGCGATCCTCGACACCGACACCCGGATCCCCTATGTGCGCCGCCGCGGCGAGTACCTCTATAACTTCTGGCGCGACGCGGCCAACCCACGCGGGCTGTGGCGACGCACGACCCTGGCGAGCTATCGCGACCAGACCCCCGACTGGGACGTGATCATCGACGTCGACGAGTTGGCGCGCGCCGACGAAGAGAACTGGGTGTGGGCCGGCGCCGACGTGATCGAGCCCGACCACACGCGGGCGTTGATCTCGCTGTCCCGAGGCGGGTCGGACGCGGCCGTGGTCCGCGAATTCGACATGACCACAAGAACTTTTGTAGTGAACGGGTTTTCTCTCGACGAGGCGAAATCTCGGGTCTCGTGGTCCGACCACGACACCCTGCTGGTCGGAACCGACTTCGGCCCCGGGTCGCTGACCGAGTCCGGCTATCCCCGGGTGGTGAAGCGCTGGCGGCGCGGCGAACCACTGGCCGCGGCGGAGACGCTGTTCACTGGATCACCAACGGACGTCATTGCCTCAGCCGGTGTCGACCGGACACCCGGCTACGAGCGCACGATGGTCTACCGCGCGGTCGACTTCTTCAACAACGAGGCCTACCAGTTGCGCTCCGGCGAACTGGTGCGGATCGACGCTCCCACCGACGCCAGCATCTCCGTGCACCGCGACTGGCTACTGATCGAGTTGCGCAGCGAGTGGTCAGTAGGTTCCTCGGTGTACCCGGCCGGCGCGCTGCTCGCCGCTGACTATGAGAAATTCCTTGACGGCACAGCCGAATTGAGTGTGGTCTTCACCCCCGACGAACGCACCTGCCTGCATCAGTACGCATGGACGCGCGATCGGCTGGTGATGGTCACCCTCGCCGACGTCGCCAGCCGCGTGGAGATCGTCACACCCGGTACCTGGGCACGCGAGCCGGTCCGGGCAGCCGGTGCTGCCGATGCCTTCTCCAACACGGTCGTCGTCGCCACAGACGACCTCGGCGACGAGATCTTTTTGGACTCCAGCGGTTTTCTCACTCCGTCGCGCCTTCTGCATGGCAGCGCGGGCGGCGAGTTGACCGAGATCAAGCGGGCGCCGGCGTTCTTCGACTCGTCGGATCTTACGGTGTCGCAGTACTTCGCCACCTCTGATGACGGCACAGCTGTGCCCTATTTCGTTGTTGGACAGAAGGATTCACAGACTCCGGGACCGACGCTACTGGGCGGCTACGGGGGGTTCGAGGTAGCCCAAACACCCGGCTACGGGGGCGTGCTGGGGCGGCTGTGGCTGGCCGAAGGCGGTACCTACGTGCTGGCCAACATCCGCGGCGGCGGGGAGTACGGGCCAGGCTGGCACACCCAGGCGATGCGGGAGGGCCGACACAGGGTAGCCGCGGACTTTGCCGCAGTCGCGCGCGATCTGGTGGCGCGTGGGATCAGCACCGTCGGACAACTGGGCGCGCAGGGCGGCAGCAACGGCGGTCTGCTGATGGGCATCATGGCGACCAAGTACCCGGAGTTGTTCGGCGCCCTGGTGTGCCAGGTGCCACTGCTGGACATGAAGCGCTTCCACCTGTTGCTCGCGGGTGCGTCGTGGGTGGCGGAGTACGGCGACCCGGACAACCCCGACGACTGGGCGTTCATCTCCGAGTACTCGCCGTATCAGAACATCAGTGCTGACACTCGCTATCCCACCATGCTGGTCACCACGTCCACCCGGGACGACCGCGTGCACCCCGGACACGCCCGCAAGATGACCGCCGCACTAGAGGAAGCCGGACAACCGGTCTGGTATTACGAGAACATCGAGGGCGGCCATGCCGGTGCGGCCGACAACGCCCAGACGGCGTTCAAGTCCGCGCTGAGTTTCTCGTTCCTGTCGCGGGCGCTGTCGAAGCCGATGCCGGGCTAGACGCGTCGAAGCAGCACGATCCCGACGACCAACGCCAGCATCAGAAATGCCGGCACGGACTTGGTCAGTGGATCCTTGACTTTCACATGCATCGCCAGCGCCCCGATCATCAGTGCCGCGACGACCAGTGCGGCCGGCACCACCACCTGCGGAACCCAGATCCCGACGATCAGCAGCACCGCGGACACGATCTTGGCTCCGCCGACCGCGTAGAAGCACCACTCGGGCAGCCCGTAGGTGACGAACTCTTCTCTCAGCGTCTGGGCTGAACCGCCACGAAATCCGGTTGCCGACCGGGGACGGACAAGCCACACATTGAGGAGCCCAAGTCCGGCGATGACTTGGAGAATCGTGGATACTGCTGAGGATGACATCTGATGCCTTCGCTGTAGGGTTGCATCCGATGAACGACAAATCCACCGACTGATGACTTCATGAATACTCTCTATCAAATCCTGAAGCCACTGTCGGCCGTACTCTTTCTTTATTACGGCGCAGCCGTACTGTTTTCCAACGCGATGGTGACCGAGTTCGAACAATTCGGACTACCCAACTTCCGCAAACTCACCGGCGTCCTCGAACTGCTCGGTGCTGCCGGGCTCATCGCCGGCTACTTCATACCGCCACTGGTGATTGTCGCGTCCGGTGGCTTGGCGCTGCTGATGGCCCTCGGCCTGGCAGTCCGATTTCGATCCAGGTCGACTCTGCCGGACTCCCTGGCGGCCCTGGCAATGTTGCTGATAAATCTGTTCATCTGTGCCTACGCGCTGGGGCTGTTCTCCTAGCCCTGTTTGGCTCGCCCGTCACTCGGCGATATGACGCCCCGGTGCCCCAATTGCGTTGCTGCTCAGCGCTATCTCGGCTCGTTCCAGGCCTGTTCACGGACGCGGATTGAGTCGGTGCCGCGTCCAAAAAACCGTAATCGCTGCACGGGGCGAAGCGACTGCCCTAGAGTCGTTTCATGACGCTCTGGGACCGGTTTTTGGGCAGGCCCGCAACGCCTGCGCACCAAAACCGACATGACTACCGCATGCTGCCCGTGTCCGGAACGTGGACGCGCACTATCGTCGGGAGTCCTGCTTACGCCGACACACTCAACGCGCTGCCACTGGGTCCAGTCCAGGTGACTCTGCGCCTACAGCAGCGAGGCGCAGATACGCACGCGGTGGCCGCCTACGTCGCCGAGCAACAGGTGGGGTGGCTGGCAACCCAGCGGAGCCTCATCGAATCGCGTCTCGCGAGCGGTTTCCTGTGGCGCGACTCGACCGTGACCTGGATGAACCAATTGGACGACGCGGGCATCCGGCCCACGCTTCAAGGCTTGTTACGCGTCACGCGCGATGACGCAGAAAAACGCCTGATCAACATCGAATTTCCGGGTCGACGCGATCCCAATCTGTCGGTCATCGCCAAGCGACTGATCGCAGCAAAACCGAACCGCGGGTGAGCCGATTCGCCCGGCGATGCCGCGATAGCCAGAAAGACTCCGGTTGCGGCGCCTAGTCGTCAGCGGTGGCGCGGCCCACAATTAGCGGATCGGGTTCGCCGACGATGTCATGGTCCTTGTTGTCGTAGTCGAACTTGCTGAGCACGTGGCGCATGGCGTTGACGCGGGCCCGTTTCTTGTCATTGCTCTTAATGACGGTCCACGGCGCGACCTCGGTGTCGGTCCAGGTGAACATGTCTTCCTTGGCTGCGGTGTAGGCATCCCACTTGTCCAGCGAGGCCAGGTCCGTGGGCGAGAGCTTCCACTGCCGGACCGGATCAACGTGGCGGATGGTGAAGCGGGTGCGCTGCTCAGACGGCGACACTGAGAACCACAGCTTGGTGAGGCTGATCGCGTCGTTGACGAGCATCTGCTCGAAAAGCGGTGCCTGCCGGACGAATTCGGCGTGTTGCTTGGGCGTGCAGAACCCCATGACCCGCTCGACACCCGCCCGGTTGTACCAGGAGCGGTCGAACATCACGATCTCACCGGCGGCCGGTAGATGGTGGACGTAGCGCTGGAAGTACCACTGGGTGCGTTCCTTCTCGGTCGGCTTCTCCAGTGCGACCACCCGCGCGCCGCGCGGGTTGAGATGCTCCATGAAACGCTTGATGGTGCCACCCTTGCCGGCCGCGTCGCGGCCCTCGAACACCAGAACGTGCCGCAGGCCGTTGGCCTGGGTCCACTTCTGAAGTTTGAGCAACTCGATCTGCAGCAGGCGCTTCTGCTCCTCGTACTCGGGGCGGCTCATGCGCTCCTCGTACGGGTAGTTCTCCCGCCAGGTATCGACGGGGGCACCGGTGGAATCGATCAGTACCGGGTCGTCATCGTCGTCGTCGAATACCGAGAAGCCTTTTTCAAACGGTGTCGTGGTCACGCGCGGGAAGTTAGCCCGTCAGGGCAACAGCTGGGTTACCGGAAGGTGAACGGAATTCGACGCCGCACCCGGCGCAGAACCGCTGCGGACAGACACACCAGTGAGGTTCCCAACAGCACCGAGCCCACCGAGTCGGTGAAGTAGTGGTAGGTGGTGGCCTGGCCCAGGATTCCCAGACCGGCGAACACCCCGACCGCAGCCAGAACCCAGCGTTTCGCGCCCACTGTCAGCAGCAGCATGCCCAGTGCCACGACCATCAGCGTGGTGTGCCCGCTCGGATAGGCCAGCGCGTCGCCCTTCATCCGGCCGAACAGGGGCTTGAGCGCCTGACTCGCCCACACGCCCAGATAGGGCGCCAGCACGATCATCGGTAGTAATACCCACAGCCGACGGAAGACCGCCACGCCGATCGAGCCGAGCATCACCGCGCTAACGGTGCGGGGGTCGGTGAAGAACAGCAGTGAACTCAGCGGGCCAACCCTGGCCTGCTGGAAGAACCCGTCGATTCCGGTCGCGCCATCGCGCACGCCCAACCCGAGCAGCACCATCAGCGGCATGCCGACGAACGGCCACCCCAGCAGCGCCCTGTCGATCCCACCCGGGAGGGCCTTGAATGTCAGGGTGCGATCCCCCGCACATAGGCGGCCTGGCCCAGGTGCTGGGCGCAGTCATCGATGATGCTGACCAGTCGCACACTTGCGGTCACGGGTGGGCTCCAGTTCTCGTCGACGACACGTGCGAGTTCCTCGGCGGTAACACCGGCGATGTACTCCAGCGTCATCCTGTGTACCGAATGGTAGTAGCCGGCCAGCAGTTTTCCGGGAGCACGCACCCGGGCGACGTCGTCGGGTGTGTGGCCGTACCCGTGGGTATCGCGCGGCAGGTCCAGTCCGAACCGGTCCACCCAGGCACCGGAGAACCACACCTGCTCGATGCCGGCGATACCGGCGAGCTGGGCGTCCTGCACCCGGGCGCTATGCCAGATCAGCCAGGAAATGCTGTTGGCGGTCGGCGTCGGCCGGAAGAAAGACACCTCGTCGCTGAGGTCATCGGTGATCTCGTCGACGTGCTCGATCAGCCGGGTGAAGCAGTCCCGGAGAATCTCGCGGGCGGCGGCAATGTCGGAGTCGGTCATGAAAAGCGACGCTACGCCCGCGTCGCCGCGACGTAATCTGACTGCCATGAGCTATGACCTGGTCATCCGGAACGGCACCATCGTCGACGGCCTCGGTGGTGAGCCGTACCGCGGGGACGTCGCGGTATCCGACGGCGTCATCGTCGCGATCGGCACCGTCGGTGGATCCGGCACCCGCGAGATCGACGCCGCTGGGCTTCTGGTCACGCCCGGATTCGTGGACCTGCACACCCACTACGACGGCCAGGCGATCTGGTCTGAGCGGATGAGCCCGTCGTCGTCACACGGCGTCACCACGGCGGTGATGGGCAACTGCGGAGTGGGCTTCGCGCCGTGCCGGCCCGAGGACCACGACGTGCTGGTGGATGTGATGGCCGGTGTCGAGGACATCCCCGGCGTGGTGATGACCGACGGACTGCCGTGGGACTGGGAGACCTTCCCGCAGTACCTGGACGCCCTGGAGGGCCGCCGCCGCGATATCGACGTGGCGGCCTACCTGCCGCACTCACCGCTTCGGGTGTACGTGATGGGTCAGCGCGGCGCGGACCGTGAGCCGGCGACACCGGAGGACTTGGCCCTGATGCGCACATTGGCGGCCGAGGCGATCGAGGTTGGCGCACTGGGTGTTTCGTCGTCGCGATTCGCGTTCCACAAGACCGGCAGTGGCGAACCCATTCCGACCTATGACGCCTCCTACGACGAGATCGCCGCGATCGTCGGCGGGATGGCCGACGGCGGTGGCGGCCTGCTGCAGTTCATTCCGGATCTACCGGCCGGCGGTTACGAACCGGTGCTGCAGCAGGTGTTCGAGGCGGCGGCCGAGGCCGGGGTGCCGGTCACCTTCACCCTGACGACCGGTAACTCCGGCGACCCGATCTGGCCGGGCGCGGTGAACCTGATCGAGAAGTTCAGGGCCGCCGGTGCCGAGATCACCGCGCAGGTTTTCGCCCGGCCGATCGGTCTGGTGATCGGCCTGGAGCTGACCGCGAACCCGTTCGTGCTCTACCCGAGCTACCAGGAGATCGCTGATCTATCTCTGGCCGAGCGGGTGGAGCAGATGCGTAAACCCGAAGTGCGCAGTCGCATCCTGGCAGACAAGCCCGGAGTCGGACACCCGTTCATGTACTTCGCGCAGTCCTGGGAGTGGATGTTCCCGTTCACCGAACCGGCGAACTACGAGCCCGACGCTCAGGACTCCATCCTGGCCAGGGCGGCGGCCCGCGGGGTCACCCCACTCGAAGAGGCCTACGACCGTCTGCTCGACGACGACGGGCACGCCATGATGATGGTGGCTCTCGCCAACTACGAGAACAACTCGCTGGACACCGTCGCCGAGTTGATGCTCCGCGACGACGTGGTGCTGGGTCTGGGCGACGGCGGCGCGCACTACGGCATGATCTGCGACGCGAGCTACCCGACCTTCGTGCTGGCGCACTGGGCGCGGGACCGTGCCTCAGGTCGGCTCAGCGTGGCCGAGGCGGTGCGCCGGTTGACGTCGGTGCCCGCGCGGGTGGCCGGCCTGTCCGACCGCGGCCGAATTGCGTTGGGCTACAAGGGCGATCTCAACATCATCGACCACATGGGCCTAAGCCTGCACCGGCCGGTCATCGCCCACGATCTGCCCGGCGGCGGTCGCCGCCTGGACCAGAGTGCCGACGGCTACGTCGCGACCGTGGTCTCCGGTGAGGTGATCGCGGAGAACGGCGTGCCGACGCGGGCTCGGCCGGGCCGCCTGATCCGCGGCCGGCGGCCGGCGCCGGTCTAGGCGTCGAACGTGGCCCCAATGGACGTTTTTCCGCCTGACAATGTCCACCAGCACCACCCTCGGCGATCAGATCGGGCAGCCAGCGGAGCGGAGTTTGTCGCGAATGCGCGAAGTGAGGACTGCAGGGCGCGACAACATTGCGGCACTGACTCGCACAACTACCCACCCGGCCGCCTCCAGCAGCGCAATACGCTCGATGTCCCACGCACGCTGCGCGGCATCGGACCAGTGCTGCACCCCGTCGTACTCGACCGCCACCTTCCATTCCCGCCAGCCCATATCGACCCGAATGCGCAGTTCCGGGAAACGGATCTGACATTCGGGGGCGGGTAGTCCTCCGCGAACCAAGATTAGGCGCAAACGGCTCTCCTGCGGAGATTCCGCTGCGGCATCCACCAGGTGAAGCATCGACCGAAGCCGCCGGACGCCGCGAATTCCGGGCCAACGGTCGGCGACATCATGGACCTCGGCAACCGCGGTGTCAGTTGCGGAGAGCAGTGCGTCGAGGATCGGCACGGCCTGATGCAGCGGCCTGCTGCGCCCGATATCGAAGGCGGTCCGCGCGGGGGTGGTTGCCGGCAGGCCGCCGGCAAGGCAGATCTCGTCATCGCAAACGCGGTAGCTGCGGGAAACCATGCCCGGTTGCGAGTGCCTGTCCGCGCGCAGAATTTCGGCCGGCAGGGTGCAATCAAGCCACTTCGTACCTAGAACCGCAGCTGCGGAAACACCGGCGAGCGTAGCCCCGGTAGAGAGCCAGGCCGCGCGGGCACGAACTGCTGCAGTCAACTCAGCATCGTTATGCAGGTAGACATCTCGGTAGATGCGCCGGTATCTGCGCCGAACATCCTGACGGGATAACTCGCACCGGCGGCGCAGTTGGAAATCGTGCACAGCCGATACGGTGCCCGGGGAGGCACGTCCCAGGCGACGCCGAGAGTGGCCGTTGTGGACCGATTAAGGTGTGGGGACGTCCATAGTGCCCACACTGGGGATACGAAAAAGCCCGACTCGCGAGAGCGAGCCGGGCTTTTTCGTGAAAGGGACTTAGAAGTCCATGCCGCCCATGCCACCGGTCGGGTCGCCCGCGGGTGCGGACGCCTTCTCCGGCTTGTCGGCGACGACGGCCTCGGTCGTCAGGAACAGCGCCGCGATACTCGCCGCGTTCTGCAGCGCCGAGCGGGTGACCTTGACCGGGTCGGCGACGCCGGCCTTGAGCAGGTCCTCGTACTCGTTGGTGGCTGCATTCAGACCGGTTCCGGACGGGGAGTTGCGCACCTTCTCGGCGACAACACCCGGCTCCAGGCCGGCATTGAAAGCGATCTGCTTCAGCGGTGCCTCGAGCGCCACGCGCACGATGTTGGCACCGGTGGCCTCGTCGCCGGTGAGCGTGAGCTCATCGAGCGCCGGGGCCGCCTGCAGCAGGGCCACGCCGCCACCGGCGACGATGCCCTCTTCGACCGCAGCCTTGGCGTTGCGCACCGCGTCCTCGATGCGATGCTTGCGCTCCTTGAGCTCCACCTCGGTGGCAGCTCCGGCCTTGATCACCGCAACACCGCCGGCCAGTTTGGCCAGGCGCTCCTGCAGCTTCTCGCGGTCGTAGTCGGAATCGCTGTTCTCGATCTCGGCGCGGATCTGAGAAACCCGTCCGGCGATGGCCTCGGAATCCCCGGCGCCCTCGACGATGGTGGTCTCATCCTTGGTGACGACGACCTTGCGGGCCTGACCGAGCAGCGAGACGTCGGCGGTCTCCAGAGAAAGTCCGACCTCTTCGCTGACGACCTGACCACCGGTGAGGATGGCCATGTCCTGCAGCATCGCCTTGCGGCGGTCACCGAAGCCCGGCGCCTTGACGGCGACGGACTTGAAGGTGCCGCGGATCTTGTTGACGACAAGCGTGCTCAGCGCCTCGCCCTCGACATCCTCGGCGATGATCAGCAACGGCTTGCCGGACTGAATGACCTTCTCCAGCAGCGGAAGCAGATCCTTGACCGTCGAGATCTTCGAGCTGACCAGCAGGATGTAGGGATCCTCCAGGACGGCTTCCTGACGCTCGGCGTCGGTCACGAAGTAGCCCGAGATATAGCCCTTGTCGAAGCGCATACCCTCGGTGAGCTCAAGCTGCAGTCCGAAGGTGTTGGACTCCTCGACGGTGATGACACCCTCGTTGCCGACCTTGTCCATAGCCTCGGCGATCAGATCGCCGATGGTCTGGTCACCGGCGGAGATACCGGCGGTAGCAGCGATCTGCTCCTTGGTCTCGACCTCCTTGGCGCTCTTGAGCAGGGTCTCGGTGATCTTCTCGACGGCCTTCTCGATACCGCGCTTGAGGCCGAGCGGGTTGGCACCGGCCGCGACGTTGCGCAGACCTTCACGAACCAGAGCCTGGGCCAACACGGTGGCGGTGGTGGTTCCGTCGCCTGCGACATCGTCAGTCTTCTTGGCGACTTCCTTGACCAGCTCAGCGCCGATCTTCTCGTACGGGTCCTCGAGCTCGATCTCCTTGGCGATGGAAACGCCGTCGTTGGTGATCGTGGGCGCGCCCCACTTCTTCTCGAGAACGACGTTGCGGCCCTTGGGGCCCAACGTGACCTTGACCGCGTCGGCGAGGGCGTTCAGACCCCGCTCGAGGCCGCGGCGGGCCTCTTCGTCGTACGCAATAATTTTGGACATTGCGAAGTGATTCCTCCGGTTAGGGGGTGACACGTTCTTGGGTCGGGCCCAGTGCCCGCGACGGACGACCTCAGTTGTGTTCGGACTGTGGTCTCACCGTCCCGACCTAGCACTCACCGGTCGTGAGTGCCAACACTATTTCTAGCACTCGCCCATGCCGAGTGCAAGATTGTTCACCCAGGGTGTACCGCCTCTTCGACACGCGTTCGTGGCGCAGTCTGCCCGGATGGGATTGCATTAGAGTCCGACTCGGTCAGAAGGGAGGCCTGCGGGTGCGGGCAGTCGAAGCGCCCAGCACCCAGGCATTGCGGGGCTGGCAGCGGCGGGCTTTAGTGCGCTATCTGACCGCCAAGCCGCGTGACTTTCTCCTGGTAGCGACGCCGGGCGCAGGTAAAACAGCGTTCGCCCTGCGCATCGCCGGCGAATTACTGGCCGACGGCACCGTGGAGCGCATCACCGTGGTGGTGCCCACCGAGCACCTCAAGACCCAGTGGGCCGGCGCGGGTGCGGCGGCCGGGATCTCGCTGGATCCGCGGTTCTCCAACTCCAATGCGACCACCTCCGACGATTATCACGGCGTCGTGGTGACCTATGCCCAGGTGGCCAGTCATCCGATGCGGCATCGGGTGCGCACCGAGAACCGGCGCACGCTGGTGATCTTTGATGAGATCCACCACGGCGGCGATGCCAAGAGTTGGGGTGAGGGCATCCGGGAGGCCTTCTCCGACGCCACCCGGCGCCTCGGCCTGACCGGGACGCCGTTCCGCAGTGACGACAGTGCCATCCCGTTCGTCGACTACGAAGCAGACTCTGCGGGCTTCCGACACTCCAGGGCCGACCACACCTACGGCTACTCCGACGCACTCACCGACGGTGTGGTGCGCCCGGTGATCTTCCTGGCCTATTCGGGCGAAGCCCGCTGGCGCAATAGCGCCGGCGAGGAGTTCGCCGCCCGACTCGGTGAGCCGCTGAGTGCCGAACAGACCGCGCGCGCCTGGCGGACGGCCCTGGATCCGAACGGCGAATGGATGCCCGCGGTGATCAGCGCGGCCGACACCCGGCTGACGCAGCTGCGCGACGGCGGGATGCCGGACGCCGGAGGCATGGTGATCGCCTCCGACCAGAGTGCCGCGCGTGCCTATGCCGCACTGCTGACCGCCATCACCGGCGAGGCGCCGACGCTGGTGCTCTCCGACGATCCGGGATCCTCAGATCGGATCAGTGCATTCGAGGCGGGCTCGAACCGCTGGCTGGTGGCGGTGCGGATGGTCTCGGAGGGTGTGGACGTGCCGCGCCTGGCGGTCGGCGTCTACGCCACCAGTGCGTCGACACCGCTGTTCTTCGCCCAGGCGATCGGCCGATTCGTCCGCTCCCGGACCCAAGGCGAGACCGCGAGCATCTTCCTGCCGTCAGTGCCGTCGCTGTTGCAGTTGGCCAGTGAGCTCGAGGCGCAACGCAACCATGTGCTGGGCAAGCCGCACCGCGAATCGCTCGGCTTCGACGAGATCGACGAGCGTCAGCGCACCGAGCCGACCGACGCCGATAACGGATTCGAGTTCCTGGGCTCCGATGCCGAACTGGATCAGGTGATCTTCGACGGATCGTCGTTCGGCACCGCCACACCCGCCGGCAGCGACGAGGAGGCGGACTATCTCGGCATCCCCGGTCTGCTCGACACCGCGCAGATGCGAGACCTGCTTCGCCGCCGACAAGACGAGCAACTGGCGACGCGGTCGGCCTCCGGACTGCCCGTGCGGGTGTCCACCCACGGGCAGCTGCGTGATCTCCGGCGTGAGCTCAACTCCCTGGTGTCGGCGACGCATCATCGCACCGGCAAGTCACACGGCTGGATTCACAATGAGTTGCGCCGAGTGTGCGGTGGCCCGCCGGTCGCGGCAGCCAACAGCGACCAGTTGCAGGAACGTATCGAGAATCTGCGCGGTTGGCGCAGCGCCTAGGTTACAGACCCAGTAGCTCCGGAAGATCAGCAACCGAGTCGATGACATGATTGGGCTGCATCGCGAATTCGTCTGCAGCCCAACGGTCCAGGGTCTCCTGTCGGAATTTTCCGGTTCGCACCAATACGCCGGTCATGCCGACCACCTGAGCGGGTAGGACGTCGTTGTTGAGGTCGTCGCCGACCATGTACGTCTCGTCGGGGTCGGCACCCAGCCGAGCGGCTGCGGCCTGGAATCCGGCCGGAGCGGGCTTTCCCACCGCGGTCACCGTGCGACCGGACGCCTTCTCCATTCCGATCAGATACATACCGGTGTCGATGAGCAGGCCCTCATCGGTTTCCCACGCGGTGCTTCGATGCATCGCCACCACCGGAACACCCGAGGTCATCCACTCGTAGACCCGACTCAGCGTCCGATGGTTGTACTCCGGGCCGGCGCCACCGAGCAGGATCACGTCGGGTTTCTCGGCGGCCGCGGCGTCGGTGACGATATCCAGGCCGGGCATGTCGGCCGCGATATCACCGTTGTTGACCAGCAGGCATCGAGCACCCGGATAGCGCGCGCGGACGTAGTCGGCGGTCAGGACAGCGGCGGTGATCACCTCATCGGGCCGAACGCGCATTCCGGCATCCGACAGCGCCGAGGCAATCTGCACTCGGGTCAGCGTCGTGGTGTTGGTGAGGTATGAGCATGCGATCCGACGATCGGCGAGCGTGCGCACTGTCTCGACGGCACCGGGGATGGCACGCCATGACGTCACCAATACGCCGTCGATGTCGAACACCACTCCGCCGACGGGCATGTGACTGACCCTAGTGCTTGTAGCCGGGGCTACCGCGGCGGTGAGTATGTTCTAACCATGACTTGGACTGAGGAAAACGTTCCCGACCAGAGCGGCCGACTGGCCATCGTCACCGGCTCCAACACCGGCCTCGGCTACGACAACGCACGAGTGCTGGCCGCCCGCGGCGCGAAGGTGGTGATGGCGGTCCGCGACACCGCCAAGGGCGAGGAGGCTGCCGCCCGCATTCGGACACTGACCCCGGGCGCTGACGTCGCTGTACATAAACTGGACCTGGGCTCGCTGGCGTCGGTGCGCGCGGCCGGCGCCGAACTCGCCGCCGCCTACCCGCGCATCGACCTGCTGATCAACAACGCCGGCGTGATGTACCCGCCGAAGTCGACGACCGCCGACGGGTTCGAGCTGCAGTTCGGCACCAACCACCTCGGTCACTTCGCGCTCACTGGACTCTTGCTGAAAAACCTTCTGCCGGTGGATGACTCCCGTGTCGTGGTGGTGGCCAGCATCGCGCACAAGATCAAGGCCAAGATCGACTTCGACGACCTGCACTGGGAGAAGCGCAGCTACGACAAGGTCGCCTCCTACGGCCAGTCCAAGCTGGCCAACCTGATGTTCGCCTACGACCTGCAGCGGCGGCTGGCCGCGGCCAAG
>Ga0209829_10001090_pt1 | contig 22873 bp, 16 predicted proteins | sample C_140205_EF_Meta_FD_187311 | JGI IMG/M metagenome (GOLD analysis project Ga0209829, IMG submission 187311) | Freshwater microbial communities from Lake Croche, Canada to study carbon cycling - C_140205_EF_MetaG (SPAdes) (version 2) | ecosystem: Environmental > Aquatic > Freshwater > Lake...
AGGATACGCTGCTAATAATGCTTGAGAGTGACCTGGCATTTCAATTTCAGGTATAATGGTGACGAATTTTTTTGTAGCATAAGCCACTACTTCTTTTATGTCTTCTTGTGTGTAAAAACCACCATAAGGGGTTTTATCAAATTTCATATCGCCATAACTCCCTACCATACTTTCCTTCCGGATCGAACTAATACTAGTTAATAATGGATATTTTTTTATCTCAATTCTCCATCCTTGGTCTTCGGTCAAATGCCAATGAAAAGTATTTAGTTTGTATACTGCCATTAAATCAATATAGTGCTTTATAAAAGCAACTGAATAAAAATGCCTTCCTGCATCTAACATTAAACCTCGGTAACTAAATCTTGGGGCATCTTCAATTTGACAAGCAAATGCTGTCGGTTTTTGGTTAGAAGTAGTAACTGAAAATATTTGCGAAGGCATTAACTGAAATAAAGATTGTAAGGCATAAAATGCACCTTTACCTGTTTTAGCTTGTATTGCAATTTTTTTAGGAGTAATCAATAATTGATAAGCTTCCTCCCCTAATTGATTATTTTGTTCAAAAAAGATACCAGTTGATTTCATCTTACCTGTCTTCACGGATAAACTCAAACCAAAAGCAGCTTTAAGTTGATCGGTAAGCAGCTGCGCAACAGAAGTTAATTCAGTATTGGATCCTATCACAGTTACTGTACTATTAGATTGAAAGGTATATGAGCCTGAAATAGGTATTAATTTTTCTGGTTGCGGAATAATTGCATATGAATTTTGTGCAAAAAGACCTTCGCTAAAACAAAAAGTGAATAGTAATAAAAAGAATGATTTCATAGTTATATTTTTAATTTACTTAAGTAGTAATTTATTCAACAAGATACATAAAAAACAAGTACTTTAATTTCAATAAATATTTTAACGCAGCATTATAACGCTAGGATTAATGGGGTATCTTCCAAAGTCAGCACCATAAATAGCTAGCCCTCCTTCATTTTGAGTTTGTAATTTTAAAGTGATGAACCCATTTGCTTTGGCATTCACTAAGTCTGCATTTGATAATGGCAATTTGATAAGATACCCATAGGAACCCGCTTCTCTTAATTTTTTATCTTGCAATTGGCTATTCCATGACAACACACCACGATGATCTGCAGGATCATCAGGCAGAGTGACTGTTTTCACCTTTACTCCATTTACAAAAACATCAATTACGGAAGGAAATAATTTTTCATCTGTCATTGGATAAGAATTTGGATTTTTATGTGGTGATACTTTTGCCCCCAACATATAATCTTGATTGGTATTAAAATCCTGTCCTTTGTCCTTGTCAAATAATTGCTTTGCAGATGCTTCTAAAAGGATATAAGCTTCCTTTACATCTGAAATTGAAAGATCATTTGCAATGGGGAAGCTATACTCAAAAAATCCTTTTCCTGCCCCATTCATTTTAAGTCCATCCATTACTTCCCATTTTTTTTGAGACCATGTGGCATTGATATATTTTGAAGGCAAAACTTCAACGATAGTGGAATTTGCTTTATTCATATCTCCCTTTACAATGAAATTCATAAAGTTGGTATGTAACACATTCCCTAAAGCGTCTTTTAATTTAAATTTAATAACTCCTAATCCAGCTATCGCAGGCACTTTGAATTGAAAGGAAGGTAATTTTTTTTGCATCCAAGGTTGATAATCAAAAGTCATTGTATTAATTTTATAAGGAATGGAAGCCCCTGTTTTATCCATAAAATCGACATCAAATTCAATGAAGAGCTGATTCCCTTTTATTTGTTTTCCTGACATCACAGAAATGTATAATGGCATTTCTAAAACCTCACTTGCTTTTACTGTTTTACATATTTCATTTCCTGTTGACAAATAAAATGCAGAATGAAAATCCCTATCGGTCATTCCAACTGCGATTTCAGATAATCCAGTAAATTTTTTTGTGCGATCAAATCTCCAATAGCCATTCCACTCATTAATTACATCATGGTGTTCTGTATACAACCAGCCTGCTACTTTGGGATGAATACGGAAAGTATTAATCATTCTATGGTAATCCCAGCTCCAATCTACATCTCCCGTACTTCCATCATAGCCCCACACATTACCACACTCGGAATTAATATTAGGTTGTCCTCCTTGTTTAAATCCATTCTCAAAATGAAAAGTACTTCCTTCAAATGAATTTTTATCAATGGTATTTAAATGATTTTCCCAAGCCCAACCTGGCAAATATTCATGCCATGAATTAATATCTGTTTGAGTATGACCAGCACCACAACAAATTGAATTGTCCTCTACTAATCTAGTAGGGTCTAAAGATTTAGCAAGATAATACATAGAAGCCACCCAATTTTGTGTTACAGGTAAATATCGACTACCTGTTTTTATATTTTTCTTTGTACCTACTTGCTTAGTCGCTAATCCCCAGGTTTCATTAAATGTAATCCAAGAAAAAATGGCGGGATGATTATAATCTCGCTTAATCATTTCTCTTAAAGTGTATTCCGCCTCTGCTTGCATTTTCGCATTGGGCTCCCCCCAAGAATTAGGCAAATCCGACATCACCAACAAGCCTAATTTGTCCGCCCAATAAAGTTTTCGAGGTACATCTGCTTTTATATGTGTACGAATTCCATTTAATCCAAGGTCCTTACATAATTGAATTTCATTTTTCATAAAATCGTCTGTTGGAAATGTATAAAATCCTTCAGGATGATAAGATTGGTCTAATGTTAATTGTAAATAAATAGGCTCGTTATTGAGTGCGATATATGGAATGCTGGTGTTGGGTAAATTCACCACCGAAATTTTGCGCATCCCAAAATAAGTACTCACTTTATCTTGATTTAATTGTACTGTTGTTTCATATAAATAGGGATCCTGTAAATTCCATAATCTTGGATTTGGAATATCAAAAGCAACCGAACCCATACTTTTATTTTTCGGAACAGGATTTTTAAAAACCATCACCGAATCAGGGGTTTTTATGGTGACAACCAATTCGCCTTCCTGAACTAAATCATTTGATAAAACATAATCCAACTTAACCGATTTTTCATCAATATCTGGCGTAAAATGAACGGACTCCATATAAGTTTGCTCACGCCCTTCTAAATATATGGTTTGCCAAATCCCTCTTGCATTTCCATATCCTTGTTTTCCATATAATGCAAAATCACGGCGCTTGTCATCTACTCGAATTACTAATTGCTGAGTCGTATTTAATTTAACTTGATCCGTCAACTCAAATGAAAAGGGAGTATAACCTCCTTGGTGCTTCCCTACCATCACTCCATTTAACCATACGGTTGTTTCCCAATCAGAAGCCCCGATGGTTACAAAAACTCTTTGCTTATTCCAACTAGAAGGTACGGTTATCGTTTTTTTATACCAGGCATAATCAGCTTCATCTTTTACTCCAGATAATGGAGAACCCCATGGAAATGGCACTTGAATTTTTTTAGAAAAAGGCACAGCTCCTTTTTGCCATTGACTTGTAATGCCTTTATTTAAACTATCAAATTCAAAATCCCAGGTACCATTTAAATTGATCCAATGTGCTCGTTCAAAATCGGGACGAGGATGTTCAGGCAATGGAATAGACTGCGCATTTGCACCTAAAGAAAATAACATCAATAAAATCAAAAAAGATTTTTTGAAACAATTTGTTGATATAGCCATTAGTTGATAAAACATATTTATAATTTTTATTAGTATTTAGGAAAAATATACCCATTATGATAGGTAGGTTTTATTAATTGATTCGCTGTTTCATTGTCAAATTTATTTTTTTTAGGATCCCAATTAATTCGATCACCCGCTCTTAATGACAAATTGCCCATGTGCGCATTAATTGCGACATTGGTGCCTACTTGAATAGGACAGGCCAAATCATCTAGTTGACCGGACTTCATGACATCAATGAAATTTTTAGCGTGCAAGTCCATTCCTGAATCGGATTTTAAAATTAAAGGTATGCCTTCCATTTTATTTTTTTCTGGAATGACTTCCCATCCTTCCCTATTTACAACGAGGGTTCCATTCACACCAATAAAAGCAATGCCATGCCCTCTTCCATATTGTCCACTTCCAGTTCCCATATAATGTTCCCAAGAATTAGAGAAATGTCCAAAATCATAATTTACATTGATATAGTCCGGTGTTTCTCTAACATCATTTTCTAAGATTCTTTTTCCACCTAATGAGGAAGCGGAATTGGGTATGCTTGCTTTCATACCCCATAATACGATATCTATTAAATGAACCCCCCAATCTGTCATTAACCCTCCTGCATAATCCCAAAACCATCTAAAATCATAATGAAATCGTCTTAAATTAAATGGGCGCATAGGTGCAGGTCCTAACCACATGTCATAATCTACTCCTACAGGTGTAGGGCTGTTAGGTACTGCTGGTAGCGGATCGGTAGCACGGTAAATCCAAGTTTTAGTATTCACTATCTTACCAAGTTTTCCAGATTGAACATATGCTACTGCATCTTTAAAATGCCTTTCACTCCTTTGCCATTGATTCACTTGTACTACTTTTCCAGAATGATTAGTTGCAGATAACATGGCCATTGCCTCCCCTATTGAATTCGCAATCGGCTTTTCACAATATACATGCTTGCCAGCAGATAAGGCATCTGTCATTTGCAAGCAATGCCAATGATCTGGAGTTGCAATAATGACCGCATCAATATCTTTATTTTCTAATAATTTGCGATAATCCTTATAAACTAATAAATCATTTACCCCTAATTTCATTAGGTCATTTTTTCGTTTATTGATTTGTTCATCATCAATATCACAAATAGCCAAAAGATTTACTTCCTTTATTTTTAGAAAAGCAAGAACATTGTTAAACCCTTGATTTTTTAAACCAATTAATCCAATGTTAATTTTATCATTCGCTCCCACTTTATTTCTGATATTGGCATATAAATCGGAAGGGAAAAACTCAACAAGACCTAATGCTGCTATAGTAGCAGAACTATTTTTTATAAAATTTCGTCTCGAATTTGACATAACAGTTTATTTGTTGCTTAATTAATTTTCCGAATTTTAATATTCTTAAAGGAGACCGCATCCCCATGATCTTGTATTAAGATAGGCGTTATTTTATTTTTTGCAAACTCATTATTTTTTGCAAATTTGCTGTTCGCAATCGATTCTAAATAATGAGCATCGCCTTTTACATATTCTAACACTTTGAAGCCATTGAGCCAATGTTGAACAAGCTGATTAGGATGCACTATAATTTTACCATGATTCCATTGTCCTATATTTTGTTTAAAGCGAACATCTAATTGAGAGGCAGGCATGATATCATATAAACTACTTAAGGTTCTATTTCCATTCAAACCTAACTTAGCATCTGGATGCCTTTCGTCGTCTAGGATTTGATATTCCAAACCTAAACCTGCCCTTTGTGTAGGGCTAGGTAAACTAACAAAATATTTTATCCCCGAATTTGCTCCTGCAGTTAATTTAAAATCAAAAATTAATTCAAATGAACTGTATTCATTCATTGTTATTATATCTCCATGTACCCTATTCTTACTTGAATCCGTTGATAGGATATGTAATTCCCCGTCCTTCACTTGCCATCCAGATTCCATTGTGGTTGGGGGGCCGACTAATTTCCATCCATCCAAATTATTACCATTAAAAAGTAATTCGAATCCTTGTGCAAGTTCTAATGGAGATAAACTATTATCTGTATAATTAGCTAAAGTAGTATTCCTATCCAATGGCCTTGTTTTCCCATCGGATAAGTTTTTTAACCCATTGTCTTGAGCAAAAACCCCATTCATTAAAAGAATAAAAAACAATAAAGTCCAAATAAATTTCATTTGCATAGAAATGTTAAGTTAATTAAAAATCAGGTATGAAATCCAATATTTTGACGATTTATTATTAAATTTATTTGATTCCTATTTGCACCTATCTATTTATATAATCGACTATGAAAATTGCCAGCTTTTTGGTTCCATTGATACTCCTTCTTTATTTGAATGGTCTTGCTCAAAAACCAATAGTACAATTAGATTACTATTATAATAATGAATATAAAACAAACCCAGATGGCAGTTCCTTTCGATATCATTATATATGGGAAGACACCACGATGAATGGATATAGTATTTGGGGAGAAATATTTAAAAGCAAAGGGGCAAATCTAGAAAGATTAACAACCGCTCCAACCAGGAAAAATTTAAATAAAGCTGCTATTTACATCATCGCAGACCCAGATACACAAAAAGAATCACCTCATCCAAATTTGATGCAAATGGAAGAGGTTAACATAATCAGTGAATGGGTTTACAAAGGGGGCATACTCGTCCTATTAGCCAACGACTCTTCAAACGCAGAACTACCCCACTTTAATTCACTCGCAAATAAGTTTGGTATTCATTTCACAAATAAAGTAAGGAACACTGTGATAAAAGATATTTCTGTTGGAACAATAATGGTCCCAAAAGGAAATCCGATTTTTAAAAAAGCAAAACAATTGTATTTAAAAGGAATCAGCACAATTCAAATTCATCAACCTGCAAAATCATGTCTTGAAAATAATAGAGATATTATTATGGCTATAAGTCAATATGGGAAAGGATCCGTTTTTGCAGTTGGCGATCCATGGATATACAATGAGTATATTGTGAATGATCGCCTGAATCCTTCCTACCAAAATATGCAAGCAGCAAAAGAATTAACGGATTGGTTAATAAAGCAAATTCCTAAAAATAAATAATTGGAATTATCTAACACAGGGTTAATCAAAAATACTCCTGATTCCCTCATTTCTTCGTTTTCCAAAATAAGTTGATAATGTAAACTCAAATGTTTGAGGTTTCAAATTGGCTATTGTCATGTCATTTTTATAAATATCATAAGTCATACCAAACTTGTATTTATTTAACATTAATCCAATGTAGGGTATCAAGGCATCTTTTGATCGATAAAAACAACCTATATACAATCGATTAGTTGATTCATAAGTTTCATTAAAAGGAAGCCCAATAGCACCTCCAGCAAAAATAAATTCGTTTTCGTACCTGTTTTGATAATTAGCATGTATCATTAAAGTTTTGTTGTCCCCAAGTACCTGTTCATAATTGAATTGTGCTAATGTTTGACTAAACTCATTAATCGGATTCACTCTAAGACTATCATTGGTTGTGTTATAACCAGTGGATCGATTTATAAAATAGGAACTCAGCCCAATTTGCATATAAGATGAATTATCATTATGAGAATACAATAAACCCACATTAATAGTATTCTTTGACAAATTATTGTTATTAAGCACTTCTAAACTACTTGCACTCAACAAACGACCAGCTGTAAATTGATCACCAAAAATTAGTGATGAATTATCAATGGTCCTAGCAACAAAAGTGGTACCAATACCAATTGATAAAAAATTGGTTCTTAAATCATCAAAAAATATGCGATCGGCAATAGTTGCAGTAATAGAATTGGTTTGCAAAATGCCATCTAAAACCTGCTCAGAAATTCCCTGTATACCAAATCCTAAATTATTCATTTCAGCACCTTCGTTTTTAAGAAAGCCGAAATCTAAATTTAATCCAATTGTCTTGTAGGGTCTGCCCACTCCAGAAAACTGACTACGATAAATACTATTAAATCGATTATAACTACCAAACCCAACACTTGCAGGATTAAAAAATTGAGTACTATTAAAATTTTGTGAAATAAATGGCGTTTGTGATTTCGCATTATATAAAAATATAAAGCAAAACAAAAAACCTAGTATAATTTTTAATTTAATCATTATCTAAATAAAATAACAGATCCAGTTTTCTTAACTGTTTCTAATTTTTGAGTCAGTGGGTCAATATAATTATATTCTAAAAAATAATTATATGCGTCCATTTCCTGCAATATACCATTTGGATCGCGACCATCCCAACCTTTATTAATATCTTTTGTTTGAAATAATAATTTACCCCACCTATTAAATATTCTATAATTAAAATCACTGCCTATCCCAGCGCTATATTCCACTTTAAGAACATCATTAAGCCCATCATTATTTGGGGTGAATGCATTTGGTAAATTCACGAAAATTTGTGTAGAAACAATAATTTCATACTCATCCGTGACGGTACAGGATGTTGCAGTATCTGTCCTAGTTAATGTATAATCGGTGGACTGATCCCCCATAAAAATAGGATTGGGCTGATTGGGCTTATCTAAAAATGTGATAGGATCCCAAGTATAGAGAACATACCCTGGATCTGTTTTTGTTACCAATCGAAAAGGTTGTTTTGCTATAAAGAAAAACTTATAAGTGCTTGGAGTGACCGCCGCTTCCACCTTAATTGGCGACCCTATCACTTGATAATCATATTTAGGACAATAGTCATTAGTTACATTCAATTTAATGCTATAAGACCCCTTACTTATGTATTTATGACTGCCTGGACTTGCTTTTAAATAATTAAACCCATCGCCAAAATCCCATTTATAATGAACATTGTATTGATCTACGGCACTTGTAGTAACTGCAAAGGGTACCCCTATACATATTTTAAGCTTATGTGAAAAATTATACTTTGTGATATTTAATGCTGATATTTTTACAGCTTCGCTTAGAATTGAATTACACTTACCGTCATTCACTGTTACTTTATACCTCCCTGGTAAATTTTGAACAATGCTACCAACTGGGGTTTGGTTCAATAATGTATCATTACGATACCAAGTAAAATAGGTGACAGGGTTATCGCCTTGTGCAGTAAGCGTAATTGCATCGCCATTGCAAATAATAGTGTCTACTGCTGCAATAGTTGCTATTGGAATATCTCGAACAATCATGGTATTAAAAAATGGAAGATTAGAATAAGTATAATGACATTTTTTTTGATCAGTTACTATTAAAGATGTTTGCACTTGACCTGTTATGATTCCTTTAATGACGCTATCCCTTATTGTCGCATTTGCATTTTCAGATGTCCAAGCATTTATAAATGGAGGCGCTCCTCCTTTACTTAGAGTGTGCAATACTAATGTATCGCTTTTACATAAATAATCCTTTAGGGTGGTGATCACAGGGTCCTCGGGAGGTGGCACAATGGAAAGTGTATTTGTAACTGCAGCTTGACAAACGATACCTGAGCTAGCATTAACTTTGACTTTATAGTTTAAATTTAATGATGATGGCGCAGTGATGTTTTTATACAAATGTTTATAAATTTTATTAAGCGTAGGATCATCAATAGTAGAATCAGTACCATCACCCCACTCAATATTCAGTTTCCCGATTGAACCAATATCTACCCAAGATGAATCTCTGATTTCTACAAATTCATTACTACAAAGCGCTGTATCTTTTAATACATAAAATAGCGGCTTAGGAATAGAACCATTTACTGTAAAACTTAGTCTGGCCGAATCGACACAACCTGTTTGATCCTGCAAAACCCTGAGGGAGACGATATATTTTCCAGGAAATTTATACTTTACTTCGGGATTTTTTACTTTAGTTGCATTAGAGCTCAATAGAACAGGATCAGGAAATGTTTTAAATGTTGAATCATTGAAATTCCATAAATAGGAGAATTGATTAGAAGTATTATCAGCGATTGTCGTTTGATCAATGAATTTTGCAGATGCATCTTCTAAACAAACTTCGGGTAATTTGACCGCAATCTGAGGATTAGGATGTATTATGACTGAAACAGAATTTGAACTACTACAACCATTGACAGTTTGAACTATTAAGCTTGAGGTATAAGTTTGTAGTTGGCTATATTGATGCTTCACTTTGGCATTGCTTGTTATAGTATCCAATTTTGAGCCATCACCATAATCCCAAATCCAATTTTGCATAATAGCCGCACCCCTTGATTTTGATAAATCAATTAATTCTACATCCTTATTTTGACAAGTAAATTTTGAAATCGAATAATTAACATTGATAGCACTATCTATTTTTATTGTTTTAGATATCGTATCACTTAAACAACCAATGGTATTAGCAACTACATATCTTACCTTAAAAGTACCTTCACTATTGGGCTTAAATTTGACATTTTTTATGGTATCTATAAACTTTCCATCTCCAAAATTCCAAAAATATTTATATACTGGCTTGTCTCCTATTGGAGTATTATCCGATAATGTTATTGAATCCTGAATACAATTACTAGTAATTAAATTAAAATTTCCAGCCGGGGGCGCGATTACTTTCAACTTAAAGTTAATTTCTTGTTCACCACTACATCCATCAGGGGAAGGAGGTGTAACAACTTGTACCTTGAAATTAAAAGTTCCAATTGTATTATAAATAATATAAGAATCTAAATTGTATTTGAAAATTTTTTTTCCATTTAGAATAGACGAATCAATTGGGAATGGAGAATTTATTAAAAAATCATTATAATTTTCCACTTTCCAATTTATCGAAAACGGTTTATATGGAAGCGTAATTGAAGCTTTAAATGGACTACCCTTGCAAGTAATTGGATTAGTTTCAATTGCATATTGATTATTGACAGAAAGTGTTTGGTATGGATCAATAACATTTGTTCCTGCACTATACATATAAGATTCAAATGAACCAAATCCATAGCAAAATGCATTGAAACCAGAATCTGATTTTAATCTAAGGCTTAAAAAACTAGAATTCTCTGAAAAGGATTCTTGTAAGTATGAATATTTGCTATTTGCTATTTTAATGAAACTTGAATTAGGTTTAGCACCATTAATTGTAAAACTTTCAACTCCCTCATCCTTGATAACTACATTTACATATTGCTGAGTAATTGATTTTTTATAGGTCTGAAAAACTGTGACATCATTTATATTTTGTTCTACAGGATTTAATATAACCATATCAGGATCTCCAACTCCAATATCGCCAGATTGAGTATAAGAATATTGTGCAACACAAATTGGATTATTTGACGAAATATAAAATGCAGAGGAATTTTCAAATCTCAACTCAGTAAATTCACCTGCCTCAAGTGGATAAGTGACACCTCCTACATTTACTTCTGTTAGGTTATCTTTAGCTAAAATTCTAATAATATATTTATTCTTATTTTTAAAAGGCGTAATAAAGAAATTTGAACCCCATGTGTTAATTGGATAACATTGCTGAAAAAGTGGATCGAAACTCACTGTGCCTGGAGAATTACCAATCGAAAGACCACTACTTCCACTAAAAACTGCAATTTTTTTGCAATTTTTCCCATTGGTTTGATTAGAAGAAACAGCCTCAATACTTGATCCAGTTATATCATTATTATCTTGATAAGAATAAATGGTTCCTGCTTTTGGCAAATCCACAAAATAGGGACTACCATATTTTTCACCATTTTTTCTTAATTGGACTTGAATTCTTGTGTTGTCCTCAACAGCTATTACACTAAATTGAGATCGTCTTGTTTCACCAGACTCAATAACATTTGCGGATTGCGTATAAGATATAGCTTCATATTTTCTTTCTAATACTGAAGTGGGTAAGATAATTGACGCTGCTGATCTTGCATTGGCATACATATGTGCATAAACTACAATATCCGGTTTACCATCATCTACCAAAATCCTAATTCCCTTGTTCTGTACAATTTTTGTAATATCTGCATCATTTGCAGATTCAAAACCACTTACATAAGTAGTAGACCTATCTAATACAAATTCTTTTGGTTCATACGCAACTATCTCAAATGGTGCTTCTACTCCATTTATAATTATTTTACCACTAGTATTTGCATCTGAAGTTATATATAATGATAGGTTTGCTAAATTGCCGCCACTTGGACAATGCGGGGGGAATAAAGCCCAAAATTCATGTCCTTTATTTGAAAAATCCTGCCCCTTTATAAAAGTAGAAAATAGTACCCCTATAATTAATATGAAATATTTTATATATGATTGTGGGGAGTGCATTAACTGTATACTTATATAAGTCTTTTATATAAGTATAAATGTAATGAAAAATAGCAAAAAATGAGTGAAATTGAACAAAATTAGCCCTTCCCAAATTCAATCGCTTTCAGCCAATCTATCAATTGTTGTATAAAATATTTATTGACAGGCGAAATGACATTCTTGTCCTTATTAACAATGACTAAGTATTTATTTTCAGTATAACCTTTGTTCTTATAAATTGAATAAGTATCATTCTGAATATGAATTTCCTTGTCCTCATCATCTATTACAAGGATTCCAGCTTTTAAATCGTTGATGAACTTTACAATTTGTTCATTTGAATTGAGTTTTATAGTATCCTGCTCAGGTTTATAAATATACTTTTGACTCTTAAAAATGATATGAATGTTATAATTAATTGTTGAATTAGCCGTTTCAATTTTAAAGTACTTAAATTGTAATTGACCCATTTCATCACTAGAAATTATTTTACTATTTGATTGCGCATTGATCGAAGGACTAATAAATAAAAGTGTTAATACAGCTAGGGGGATTAGCTTAAGCATATGGGGGATATATTTTTAATAATATTTGTAAAACTAGTCTATTTAACAATGTTTTTTTTAAAATTTATGATGAAAATCATTTTTTTAAAAATATATTTTAACTATATATAATTTATTGAATATATATAATTTATTGAATATATATTTGTTTAAAATCTTATTATGTTTAAGTTTTAATATTGTTTTTGTACATTGTCTTCGTAAATCAGATATATGAAAATTGCAATTTGGTCAGTAGGTAAAACAGATGAAGCCTATATTAAAGAAGGCGTCGCTAATTTTACTAAACGAATTAGTCACTACTACCCTGTTGATTGGCTTTTAATTTCTCCTGCAAAAAGCAATGACCCATTACAATTAAAAAAAGAGGAAGCCTCCTCCATTTTAAAAGCATTATTACCTAATGATGTCCTCATTTTATTAGATGAAACTGGCAAAATGTTAAGCTCCCCAGCATTGGCTCAACTTATTCAACAAAAAGCCAATCAAAGTGCTCACCGAATTGTATTTTTAATTGGTGGTGCTTATGGCGTTTCTAGCGAAATCAAAGCAAGAGCTCAATTCACTTGGTCTCTTTCTGAACTTGTTTTTCCTCATATGCTGGTTCGACTTATTTTAGCAGAACAAGTTTACAGGGCTTGTAGTATCTTAGCCAATGAAAAATACCACCACGATTAATTCATCTTTATGAGCGTCTCTTTATATATAACTATTTTCACGGTCGCTATTTCAATTATTGCCATGTACAATGAAGCCTATATGGATAAATTAATATTTCATCCATATACTGTTCATCAAAATAACGAATGGTACCGATTTATAAGTTCCGGTTTTATTCATGCCGACTTCATTCATTTAGCTTTTAATATGTTCTCCTTTTATATGTTTGGGGATTATGTCGAACAATACTTCAAAATGATATTTGGATCCTCTGGTAGCACTTTATATATTGTACTTTATATTAGTTCCTTAGTGGTTTGTTTGATTCCAACTTATTTGAATCATTACAAACAATATAATTATCAAAGCTTAGGGGCTTCTGGTGCAGTCTCTGCGATTGTTTTTGTTGGTATTTTTTTACAACCAACAATGCAAATTGGATTTTTCTTTATTCCACCAATTATCCCTGGATTTATATTTGGGCCGATTTATCTTGGATTAACCGCTTACCTCTCTAAAAATGGACAAGGAGGCATCAACCATAGCGCTCATTTATGGGGCTCCATTTATGGCGTTATTTTTTTAATTGTAACAAGTTATTTTATTGGAAACTATAATGTACTGTCCTCTTTTATTGAACAGATTAAAATCTATCTAGCAAGGTAATCAAAAGAACCGTTTTGGTTTGTGGTGTTATTTTAAATCGGTCATCAATTCGTTGGCCCACTACCCATAATAATTTATCTCCCATTGTAATTATTCCAGCTCTTTGTTTTACAACAGGGCTCAATTTTAAACTTCCTAAAAAATGATTTAGTTTCTTTTTTTTACGAAGCCCTAATGGATAAAAATAATCTGATGCTTGCCATGTCCTATATAATAATGGCCAATCTAATTTATCTGCATCTAAATAAGCATAATGCGATTCTTTTTTTATTTCTCCCATCATAGACGCTTCTATGGTTTCAAAATGTAACAAACCATTTTTAGTTTGCAGATCGCCTTCACCAACATAGACCATCAAATGTTCCGAATCAGAAATATTAGGAACAATTTGTATCGTTTCATTGTATTTTATAAATCGATGGGTGGCAGATGCAATGTATGCGCCATTTTGAGCATCTAAAAGTTTATGCACTTCCAAAATTTGCGAAGGCTTAAATCCATATGATTGAATAAAGCCCCATGTATAGGTTTGATTTTCCTTTACTTTTTTCCAATGTGGAATAGAAATAGTTTCAATTCCATGACGACATCTCATACCTTTTTTCCAAAAAGCACTTACGGTAGCATTCACAATCCCTTCTGCCTCTTTTAATCGAGCCACCGTATCTAATACATTTTCCGTCACATGCTCATAAACCTCTTGAATAGATGGAATTAATTTATTTCTAATTAAATTTCTTGTATAATCATTTTTTTCGTTTGAACTATCCTCCACATAGGTTAATGAATATTCTTTTGCAAAACTTTCAATTTGTTTTTTAGTGAACCCTAATAAGGGTCGGCAAATTTGAATCGCTTCATTACGGGTTTCTGGAATCCCAGTTAAACCGTGTAATCCTGTCCCACGAAATAATTGCATTAATACAGTTTCTACTTGATCATCTGCATGATGCGCTGTTAATAATACTACCTTATTTGTTTTCGGGGTTCCCGATTCATCCGATTTAATTTCTTGAATCAACTGTGCAAACCAGGCATACCTAATTTCCCTTGCGGCTTGCTGAATTCCCATCTTGTAATTTTGCGCATAGGCCGCTGTATCAAAACGATTTACTTTAAATGGAATTTGTAAACGATTTGCGAAATTGGTGACGAATTGTTCATCTCTTGTGCTTTCGGCTGCTCTTAATTGGAAATTGACATGCGCAATGGTACATTTTGCACCTAATAAATGCATCATATAGGTTAATCCTACACTATCTAATCCTCCACTGACAGCCAATAAAAAATGGGTCTGTGTTAAACTAATATCCGGAAACTTTTTTTCCCAATGCTCCTTAAAGTTTTCCGGCGTTAACATGCGTTTTTATTTTTTTTGCTCTTTTGCCCAAGCATCTTTTAAGGTAACCGTTCTATTAAATACCAAATTAGTTTTTGTACTTGTCGTATCTTGATAAAAATACCCTTTTCTTAAAAACTGAAACCTTATTTCTGGAGCATCATTTAATATAGCCGGCTCTGCCCAAGCAGTTGTAATCGTATTTAATGAATTGGGATTAATATAATCTTTAAAATCGCCCTCGGCATTCGCTACATCTTCTACATTAAATAACCGATCATATTCATTCAACACTACTGGCACTGCATGCTTTGCACTCACCCAATGCAGTGTCCCTTTAACATGAAGACCTGATGTATCTGATCCACTTTTGCTATCTGAAAAATAACTTGCATGAATGGTTTGAACTTGGCCAGATGCATCTTTTTCAAAACGATCACATTTAATAATGTAGGCGCTCTTTAATCGAACCATTAATCCGGGCCCTAATCTGAAATATTTTTTAGTTGGCTCTTCCATAAAATCATCCCTTTGTATCCATAGTTCACTACTAAAAGGTACAGCACGTAATCCTCCATCTACATCCTCTGGATTATTTTCAGAAGTAAGCATCTCCTCCCCTTTATCGTAATTAGTGATAATCAATTTGATAGGATCTGTCACCACCATGCGCCTTTGTGCAATTTTATTTAAGTGCTCCCGAACACAAAATTCCAATAAACTAAAATCAATAATATTTTCACGCTTTGCAATACCAATACGATCACAAAAATCACGAATACTATGCGGAGTATAACCACGACGACGCATACCACTAATAGTTGGCATCCTAGGGTCATCCCAACTTGTCACATGACCCTCTGATACCAACTGCAAAAGCTTGCGCTTACTCATGATGGTATAAGTCATATTTAATCGAGCGAATTCATATTGTTTTGATGGAAATAACCCCAATTGCTCAATACCCCAATCATATAATGGACGATGTGGTATAAATTCCAATGTACAAATGGAATGCGTGATTTGTTCTATTGCATCACTTTGTCCATGTGCAAAATCATACATGGGGTAAATACACCAAACATCACCAGTACGATGATGATGTGATCTTTTAATTCGATATAATAATGGATCACGAAGATGCATATTAGGACTTGCTAAATCAATTTTAGCACGCAACACTTTTGCACCGTCCTCAAATCGCCCTTCCTTCATTTCAGTAAATAATGATAAATTTTCTGCAATAGTCCTATCTCTAAAAGCATTACCAGTTCCCGGTGTTATTGGAGTCCCTTTTTGTAAAGCAATTTCTTCGGCGCTACTATCATCCACATAGGCCAATCCCTTTTCTATAAGTTGAATAGCATATTGATATAATTGTTCAAAATAATCTGAGGCATAACATTCCTTAATCCAATTAAAACCTAACCATTGCACATCTGCTTTAATACTATCCACATACTCCACTTCCTCCTTTGCTGGATTGGTATCATCAAATCGTAAATTAGTTGCACCTCCAAATCGATTAGCCAAGCCAAAATTTAAGCAAATGCTTTTCGCATGTCCAATATGTAAATAACCATTGGGTTCAGGAGGAAATCGAGTCAATATGGACTTAAATTTCCCTTCTGCTAAATCATTACTTATGATTTCTTCAATAAAATTTAAACTTTTTTCTTCACTCATGAGGTAGCCACTATTCGGGCAAAGGTACAAAAATAGGCGTCAAATACCTATCTAAATTACAATCTAAAATCAACCTTTATACCCATATAACTTTTGAACCTCTTTGACAATTTTTTCAATTTCTTGATCATCCCCTAGAGGGTCATACTGTTGCTTTAAGCTACTTCCAAATACAAAGGCAACTGCTTGCCATAATCCAGCACTAAAACTACCTTTAAACTCCTTTATTAAATTATAACAATTATTTCCCGTCTCTCTATTAATCAATTTCATGAGGACCTTTCCTTGGTAAATTGATAATTGTGTGATTTTATCTGCAAATTCTTTTTTCAATTCCTTTTCTCGAAGTTTAATAATTTGTTTACGTTGCGATTCATCTGATACATTCACCAATTGCGCATTCACTTCTGAAATTACTTTACTAGCCGACTTGGCATAAGGATAAGTGACATAGACAGCATTGCGAAGCCTTGTCCATTCCTTCCAATAATTTTTCCAATGATTGGTTTGAATCGCTCCTACCTGAACTGTGGGCAACCAAGATTGAGGAATAGTATCCCCTTCGGGTGTAATAAACGCTTCCACCCTTATGATATCTGTATTTTGTTGCGCATAATTAATCAAAGGACATAATCCTACCAAACAAATAATGAGAACATATTTAAACATGCTTATCATAAAGCTTTCAACTTTTTAAACCTAGCATAAGAAGACATCATAAAACCAATAGTCATGACAATGATACCCAACCACAAAATATTAATAAATGGGAATTCATACACTTTTAAAGTAATCAAATTAGTTAAGGAAGCCGATTCCTTTACACCAATCTCTAATACTCCTTTTTTCTGATCCACCACTTTATTAAAACTCAATATTAAATTTTGCGCTTTTACGGTATCCAACTCCTGTTGCAAAGTCATGCCTTGTAATAAGATACCTGGAGTGGCTTCATATTTTAATCCTTCCTTTGAAGTCACTGTTAATTGTAAAACCAATTCATTATTACCTACTGGGGCATTTTTATTAGGATTGATTAAAACCTTTTCTAATTTAATATAACCATTACTGTAAAAAATAGAATCTCCTATTGCAATCTGATGAGGTTTAAAACTGATCGTATCTGATTCGCTATGGTCTTGAAAAGAAGTCACATACACAAAAATATCTTTATTCCAATAATGCTTCGCTGCTGGATTTGCTGAGAACCCCTCCATCTTATTATTCTTTAAAACATCAGGATATAATAAAAATTGATGGTCCGAATTTTTCTCCTTAAACATAAGTTCAAAAAATCGCTTATCTAATCCATCTAATGTGTCTCTTTGATAAGTCACCATATACTTACCCATATCCGTTGCCAATCCTTCAAATAAAGTAATATTTTCTCTTGGATTACCTGTCGGATTATTTTTAGAATTATCCTCTTTTAAAGGAGATATGCCTGTTGTATTCCAACTAAGTACCGTTTTATTAGAAGATGAAATTAAGATACCTACTAAAACCAAGCCAAATCCGATATGCCCAATACTAGCTGCAGCTGATTTTAATTTGCCATTTAAAATACTAAGCCAATAAAATAAGTTTGCGACAACCGCATACACTGCTGAAAATATTGCGACATAAATGGCACCAGTAAATCCTATGCCTTTTTCTGTATATGCTACCCCTATAAAAATATAGATCACGCTAGTCAGGACTATCGTAATTAAAATGGGCATCTTTAATTTTGAAATAATATAAGCTCTTGGGGTTTCTTTGAACTTTAAATATTGACCCACTGCAGTTAATAATCCTATGATAATGGCGACAAACACTTGAACCTGATTGTGTGCAAAAGCCGCATCCTCAGGAGGTGCAATTTTAGTTCCTAATAATTTATTAACCACTGGTATTGAAGTAATAGAAGTTATCACCAATCCAGATAAAAATAATACCATTGACCCTACCAACATCCAGAATTCCCTACTACTCATTTCATCTTCAGAGACTGTTTCTTTTAAATTTTTATACCGGATAATAAACAATACAAAATAAGGAATGACAAAAATTAATAAATAGCCCAACAATTGCGCATTCATCCCTAAGTCTGTGAAAGCATGCACCGATGTATCTCCTAATATACCACTACGAGTTAAAAAAGTGGAATATAGTACCATTAAAAAACTGATACCAAAAAATAAATAAGTTGCTTTTAAGCTAGTGCCTGTTTTTCGATAGATGATGCAAGTATGAATTCCTGCTACTAAAACCAACCATGGTACCAAGGAAGCATTTTCAACTGGATCCCAAGCCCAATAGCCGCCAAAGTTTAAGCTTTCATATGCCCAAGCAGCACCCATCATAATACCCAATCCTAATATACCTGCAGAAAAAGTAGCCCAAGGCAATACGGAATCCATCCAATTATTTTCTTTTTTCAATAAGCCTACTACTGCAAATGCAAAAGGAATGGTGGTAGATGCAAATCCTAAAAACAAAACAGGGGGATGTATCACCATCCAATAATTTTGTAATGTGGTATTTAATCCAGTGCCATCTTTAATGAATTGTAAATAATCGGGTCGAGATAAAATAGGCCATTGCATTTCATGTCTTAGTAAAGTAAACGGACTGCTTCCTAATTTAAAATCAAGAATATAAAATCCAACAATCATGGTAGCCAAACAAACTTGTGTAAAGTTGAGCACCATCATGACGCCATTGATATTTTTTCCCCACTTTTTGGCGCGTGTCATCACAATAAGCCCTAACACAGCATGCCAAAAACTCCATAATAAAAAACTACCCTCTTGACCTTCCCAAAAGCAACTCAATAAATATTGAATGGGCATACTCATATCGCTATGCGAATAAGCATATTTATACTCAAATAAATGATGATAAATAATATAAAATAAAACCAAGAAGCAAGAAAAAATAGCCACTGCTTCAATAATAAATGCTGTTTTTGCTAATTTATTCCATTGGGTTTCTGTTTCTATTTGTTGCGAATAAAATGCTTTTGCAAATGCAAAAGTGGCCACTAAAGAAGCCACAAAAGAAAGTATAGTTAAAAAATAACCTATTTGACCTGGAAGTAAATGCTCCCCTATAAATGTTGTTGTATTCATTAAAATGTATAAAAAGATTAATTACTAATGGTAACAGGTTGTTGCTTCATTGCATCAGGATTGTCCTTGTATTTAGAAGGGCATTTCATTACAATGGTAGAACATTCAAAATGATCTCCTTGCACACGTCCTTTTAAAACCAAACGCTCTGACTTAACCATGTCGGTTGGCATAGTGTTATGATAGACAACACCAATTTTACCGCCTAAACTATCCTGCACGTGAAACTGCAATAAATTAGGATCCTTCACTGGGTCATAATCCACCGGCACTGAATGATCTATTTTAACAATTAAATTCACAAATTTGCCTTGCTTTTGCTTTGCAGAAGCCACTGTCTCATAACTACTTAAATCTCCGGTATAGCTAATCAGTACCACTATAGCAATGGCAATGAGGACTAATAAAACAACATGCATTTTCTTCATATTGCAAAGTTAAACAAATGCCCTTAAATTGCACCCATAATTTACCTACATAGAAACCAATTAATTATGCGCCTTTTTGACTATATCATTGTTTGCAAAAGTCCAGATTTTAAAAATGTGGACCGAATTAGCCAATTTATGCTGTTAATTTCAACACTTTCCTTCTCTTACTCCATCTATTTAGGTCTATTTCCTAGGCCTGCATTGATATTTGCCATCATGACTTCCTGTATAAGTTGGTGGATTTTTTGTCTATTTCAACGAAAAAATGGAACCGCTCCCTATTACCGCTTAGGTTTACTATTTGCCTCTTGGGGTTGGTTTTTGCAACCAAACGGATTAATCATTGCAGGTATCTTTTTGATAGCAGCCCTATTTGAAAGACAGGTTAAATTTCCTTACGAAATTGCCGTTGACCCTACAGGCATTGTCATCAACAGCTTCCCAAAAAAATATTACCCTTGGCAAGCCATCCAAAATTTGTTGATCAAAGACGATTATATCACTATTGATTTTAAAAATAACCATCTTATACAAAAACAAATTAACGAGCCCGTGACTATGGCCATTGAACAGGAATTCAATTCCTTTTGTAAGGAACAGATTCAAGCCCATCAATAATATATCCACATACCCTTTCAATACAAATGCTTATTAATACCTTTGAACTATGTCATTAAATTCATCTCCCTATATTTTATATTCTGATGGCGAAGGTCAAATTTTTGAGGACACTAGTTTATACGTATCAGGTCGAGCTGGATGGGACGCTTATCCAATTCCTTTAGATGAATGGATTGAATTACCCAATGGAGGTAATTTATATGAACTACCTGGCCGTCGTGGTATTGGCATCGATGTTGAAACAGGCGAAATGCGTATTTGTGAGAAAGGTTGGGCAGTAGCTGCTTTTATTCCTCCAGCTCACACCGGTTTGTATATTGCTGCCTATGAAACTTTACCTGACGCTCCTACTTTGCCCTTGTTTTGTTATACTGCAGTAGGTTGGTTAGATGGAAAAAACTATGTGCCGGCTATCCGAATTGAAAAAGATATTAGACAAGACTGCGAAGGATATGATCAAGCTACCATTGAAATGGGTACGGAACATTTATTAAAAACATATCCTGAAAATAGATTGGTACAACATTTAATGGAAAATTGTTGCATGACTTATGAATGTCCTGCTGCACGCAATTTTGCAATGAGTAGATGGGAATGCCCTATCCCAATTTCACCTGCATGTAATGCTAACTGCATTGGTTGTATATCATTTCAACCCATTGAAGAAGAAATTGTTTCCAATCAAGAAAGATTAAGTTTTAAACCCACCGCAGCGGAAGTGATAGAATATACTGTACCTCATTTAATGACTGCCCCTTTCCCTATTGTGAGTTTTGGTCAAGGTTGCGAAGGTGAACCCTTATTAATGTGGGAAACAATTAAGGAAGCAATAATTGAAATCAGAAAACATACTCCAAAAGGGAGCATTAATATCAATAGCAATGGATCCAATCCCGTTGCTGTTAAAATTTTAGCGGAAGCAGGTTTGGATAGTTTGAGAGTGAGCACCAATTCGGCCAGACCCGAAATTTATAATCCTTATTATCGTCCTAACAACTACACCTTTAATGATATCGTTGAAAGTTTAAAAGTAATGTCAGCCGCAGGCAAGTGGACCAGTATTAATTATTTTGTTTTTCCAGGCATGACCGATAGTGTTGCTGAATACGAAGCATTAAGACAATTAATAATTGATACCGATTTAAAGATGATACAATGGCGTAATTTCAATATTGATCCAGATTGGTATTTAGGAAAAATTGGCGTCACAGAAGTGGGTGAAATTATGGGGGTTAAACAAATGATGGATTTAATACATGAAGAGTTCCCAAATTTGAAATTTGGATATTATAACCCTCCTATTGAAAGGATTAAAGGTAATTTTAGCGAGCACTTTGCTCATCATTAAAAATGTGATATTGAAAATTCATTACAATAAACAAAATCAAATAGGTGCCTTGCTAGCCATTACTGCGAGCTTTATTTGGTCAGGTAATTTTATTGTTTCAAGGTATGCCATTCACTTAGCAGGTCCCATAAGCATGGCTTTTTTAAGATGGACCTTAGCAACCATCACCATGTTGCCTTTTGCTTATAAAAATTTTATTAAAGAACTTCCTATTTTTAAACAACACAAATCCTACTTTTTTTTGATGGGATTAGTGGGCTTTGCTGTTTACAACACACTAATTTATACTTCGGGCCATTATACAACAGCCATCAACATGGCATTGATTGGATCCATTATTCATCCCATTGTAGCAACCGTTTTGGCAGCCTTTGTTGTCAACGAAAAATTACATTGGAAAAATATAACGGGTATTTTATTAGGTGTAGTGGGCATTGTATTTTTAATTTCAAAAGGAGATGTACATAATATTTTACAATTCAAATTTGCCACAGGTGATTTATGGATGGTTGCTGCTGGATTTTGTTTTGG
>Ga0209829_10001092_pt1 | contig 22858 bp, 22 predicted proteins | sample C_140205_EF_Meta_FD_187311 | JGI IMG/M metagenome (GOLD analysis project Ga0209829, IMG submission 187311) | Freshwater microbial communities from Lake Croche, Canada to study carbon cycling - C_140205_EF_MetaG (SPAdes) (version 2) | ecosystem: Environmental > Aquatic > Freshwater > Lake...
GAGGGTGATGCGTTTGTGTTTTCATGCGGATTTGTACAATCAAAGGGTTCAATTAGAACCAATGTGTGAAGTGCACTCTCCTAGTCAAACGTTGTCTTGCTTACATAGTTTAGCAGAACCAAAATTACTTTCAACCCCCATAAAACATGCGTAAAAATGTCAAAGTTTTAACAGTAATACTGTTAAAAGGTAAGATCTACAAATGGTAAATATGCGGGTTGATCTTTCGCCAGGACAAATTGAACATTTAAAAAGTTTAGTTACTGGATTAGTTTCAACAAATGAAACTGTACTTGATCAACATGGGCGAGATGAATCTGCAATTCCACCAGTTAGGCCTTCAGCTGTGGTCATGCCGCAAAGTACCGAAGAGGTTTCTAAAGTTTTAGAGTATTGCAATACTGAAAAAATTCCAGTTGTTGCATTTGGCGCTGGCTCTTCACTTGAAGGACATGTTCTTCCATTATTTGGTGGGATATCACTTGATCTCACAGAAATGAATAAGATAGTTGAGATCCGCCCCGATGATCTGTTGGTAAGAGTTCAGCCAGGTGTTCATAGAGTTGCGTTAAATGAAAAAATATCTAGCTCTGGTTTATTTTTTTCTGTTGATCCTGGTGCCGATGCCACATTAGGTGGAATGGCAGCAACTGGCGCCGCCGGAACAACCACAGTTCGCTACGGGTCGATGCGTGACAATGTTTTAGCACTAACCGCTGTTATGGCAGATGGCACAATAATTAAAACTGGTAGAGAGACTAGAAAATTATCTGCTGGGTATGATCTAACTCGATTGTTAGTTGGTTCAGAGGGAACTTTGGCGGTTATTACTGAATTAACACTTAGAGTGTTTGGTATTCCAGAAAAGATGGCTGCTGCGATAGTTCGCTTTGAGACTTTAGCTGATGGAGTAACAGCTGCAACCGCAATAGTTCGTTCTGGAATTTCTATCGCAAGATGCGAATTTCTAGATGCAAAGTGCATTAAGAATGTAAATGCTCATGATGGGCTAAACCTGGCTGAGGTTCCAACATTATTCTTTGAATTTCATGGTTCACCAGCTGGAGTAGCCGAAGATGCTGCTTCGGTAAAAAGTATTGTTGAAGAGTTTGGTGGTTCACAGTTTGAGTGGACAACTGATGAAGGTGCTCGGCGTAAATTGTGGCAAGCACGTCATAATGCTTATTGGGCTGGCATTGCAGCAAATCCGGGAAAGCGTGCGGTTAGTACTGATGCCGCGGTACCGCTATCAAAACTTTCAGATGCGGTAGCTATTGCAGATCAAATACTTGCTAAACATCCTTATCCCTATTCAATACTTGGACATGTAGCAGATGCAAACTTTCACTGCTTCATAGTGACTGATCCAGAAAAACCAGAAGAGTTAGAGGATGTGCGACACATTACTCATGAGATCACAATGAAAATGATTGAAATGGGCGGTACTTGTACCGGTGAACATGGCATAGGCTCAGGAAAAATTCAGGCTTTAATTGCAGAAACTGGCGCTCCAGCGGTTAATATTATGAAATCTATAAAGCAAACTTTAGACCCTAACAATATTTTAAATCCAGGAAAGGTTTTCAACTAATGAGTCTTACCGTCTGGGAAGTCACAATTGCAGCCCTACTTGCAGTATTAGCTTTTGACCTAGCTTTAGCGGTAATTAGGAGAAACAAAGAGACCTCTATTAAAGAGGCTGCGGCCTGGACTATTTTTTATGTAAGTGCAGCAATTGCATTTGGGTACTCCCTAGGAGTTTGGAATACAACCCAAGCACGCGGCGAATTCTTTGCTGGGTGGATTACTGAGTACTCATTATCGGTTGATAACCTATTTATATTTATATTAATTCTTGCCCGATTTAAAGTAGATAAAACAAAGCAACAATTAGTCTTATTAGTTGGAATTATTATGGCTTTAATTTTGCGCGGTACTTTTATTGCTTTAGGTAGCGCTGCAATTTCAAGGTTCTCATGGGTATTTTATATTTTTGGAGCATTCCTGCTATTTACTGCTTACAAATTAATAAGTGAATCTGGAGAAAAGGAATGGAAGGAAGGAAAAGTAATTTCCTGGTTCCGAAAAAAGGGTGCATCACCTTTAACTATTGTTTTGGTTGCAATTGCCTTTACTGACTTAATATTTGCACTTGACTCAATTCCAGCAATTTTTGGCTTAACAAAAGATCCTTATATAGTTTTCACTGCTAATGCTTTTGCGCTAATGGGGCTTCGCCAGCTCTACTTCTTGCTAGGTGGCCTGATGAACAAATTAATTTATTTGACTCAAGGATTAGCGATAATTCTTGGCTTTATTGGAATCAAGTTGATAGTCGAGGCAATTCATGGAGGCGGAACCCACAAAATTCTTGGTGTTGAAATCCCAGAAATTTCAACTCAATTCTCACTAATAGTCATAGTTGGAACTTTAGCAATCACGACTATTGCAAGTCTGTTCGTTAGTTCTAAATCAAAGGTGGCAGAATAGCCCTCATGATTGAGGGCTCAAATAAGATTCAGGTTTTCGAACCACATCGCTCAGCACTGCCACCATTGAAACCATATATCTCTGAGTTCTGGCGCAGGCGGGAGTTTGCTACCGAATTATCAAAGTTCTCAGATAAAGCCGAATACTTAGAATCTAAGCTAGGAAAAGTTTGGCTCGTTTTAAATCCATTATTTTTAGCAGTTATTTACTACTTACTTGTAACTGTTATTCAAGGTAGATCAGTACAGACAAATTCATTTACAATTTTATGTCATATTCTTATTGGTTTATTCACTTTTTACTTCGCACAAAACTGTATTTTGTTAGGTGCGCAATCTATTACTTCTGGTGGGCGTCTAATATTGAATCAAGCTTTCCCAAGATCATTACTACCGCTTTCTAGTGCAATAAGCGCTGCGCGCCAATTTCTACCAACCTTACCGGTATATATTTCAATCGTAATTATTGGAAAATTAGTTTATAACGATACAGCGCTCCCCGGATTTACTTGGAATTATCTACTTATTCCATTTGTATTTATTTTATTAACACTTACAAGCTTTGGGCTTTCTCTTTTGTTTGCAACTATGAATGTTTACTTTCGTGATACAACTAAATTACTCTCATACATAATGCGAATCTGGCTATACGCCTCCCCAGTTTTATGGCAGCCAGAAATGCTCACTGGATGGCATCGAATAATTCTTTATTTAAACCCGCTTGGGCCAATACTTTCGGCAAACTCTAGAATTTGGATAGATGGAATGACTCCAACTATGCCTCAATTAATCGGTTGTTTGTTCTGGGCATTTGGTTCCATTTTGATAGGTGGATACTTCTTTATTTCTAGGGAGCGCGATTTTGCCATCAACATCTAATCAAAGGTTTGTGATGCCAGATAATCTGGCAATTCGCATTGAAGATCTTTCTATTAGCTACAAGATCAATGTTGAGTCTAAGAAAACTTTAAAAAATGCATTAATGCGAGCTAGTCGTGGTGAGCGAATTCGAACTCGGACTGTTGAAGCGGTTAAGAACTTAACTCTTGATATTCCACATGGTTCGGTAGTTGGAATTGTTGGCGCTAATGGTGCTGGTAAATCAACTTTAATGAGATCAATTGCGGGAATCTTGCCACCAACAACTGGAAGAATTGCAGTAAATGGAAGAATCTCAACTCTACTTGCACTCGGTGTTGGTTTTAACCAAGCATTATCTGGTCGCGATAACATTATTTTAGGTGGCCTAGCAGCTGGTATGAGTAGGTCAGAGATTGAAAGCCAAACAGATGCAATTGCTGCATTCGCAGATCTTCCCGATGGTTTTATAGATATGCCAGTTCGTACTTATAGCAATGGTATGTATAGCCGGGTTGCATTCTCTGTGGCTGTAAATATGACACCAGATATTTTGTTACTAGATGAAGCACTTTCAGCCGGGGATGCAGCTTTTAAAGAGAAATCATTTAATCGGATGCGTCAACTATGTGCTGAAGCAAGAACAATTTTAATTGTTTCACATGCACTTACATCTTTGAATGAACTTTGTGATCATGCAGTCTGGCTGCATAAAGGGCAAATGCTTGCTTCTGGAAAACCAGATGAAATCACTGAACAATACTTAAAGTTTTTAAATGTTGGTGAACTGCCCTCTAGCTATGAAGATTTATAAGGGTAATACAAAAAATACTGCAGTAATAAATGCCGCTAAAGCTGCTGATTTAAGCAGAATAATAATTGCAGTTTTTCGATCTGCCTTTCGGTCTTCAGTTGATTGCACTCTTGAAATTTTTCCTAATCTTTCAAAGTTAAATGTTCCAGCTAATCCATAGGCTAAACAGAATTTACTTCTAGATTGCACAAACCCGATTGAAAAAACAAGTGCTGGTACAAAAATCGAAAGTCGCGAAGATCTGGCCTGGTCAGTTGCTAAAAGTGCGGTTGCGGAAGAAACTGTTAGAAATATTCCAAAAAGTGCAACTAACTGACGTCGTCTAATTTCACCCTTGCCAATGTTGCAGGTACCTGGGATATATTCGCTACTCACCTATGCCTCTTCTCGTTCTTCATCATCATTCCATACTTCATACTCATCACTTTCAGAGCGAGCGAGCCAATTGAATAAAGTTTTAGCCGCACCAAAGACAATTAATATTCCAGCAAGAAATGCTATTAATCTTTTAAAAGCTTTGATCATGGGACAAACCTACTACTACTTACAATCTCTGCTTGCTAGAAACCTTCGTCGGCGAGTTTTTTCAGCGGGTCACCAGAGAGTCTAAAAACCGTCCACTCATCCATGGCGACAGCACCAAATGATTTGTAGAAATCAATAGCCGGTTGATTCCAATCAAGTACCCACCATTGAAATCTTGGGTATCCCTGCTCAACACAAATCTGTGCCAATCTGACCAATAATGCTTTACCGTGACCAGCTCCTCGATACTTTGGATCGACAAATAAATCTTCTAAATACAATCCATGTTTGCCTAGCCAAGTTGAATAATTTAAATGCCAAATCGCTATTCCAGTTACCACACCACTTTCCTCAGACAGCAAACAGTGGACCTGAGGGTTCTCACAAAAAAATGATTGCTCTAAATCATCAATTGAAAGCACTACTTCGTGTGGTGCTTTTTCATACTCGGCAAGGGCATGGATATATTTAAATATTTCGGCAAGATCAGCAATAGTTGCCGGACGAACAATTAAGGACATTTAGCTAATTTTTGCAGCAGCAAAAGCAAACTCAATATCTGCCCATAGATCATCAATATTTTCAATACCAACTGAAAAGCGAATTAAATTCTCTGGAATGGTTTCACTCTCAGTTGCCCACCTACGGCGACGTTCCCAAATTGATTCGACCCCTCCTAATGAAGTTGCATTTGTGATTAATTTCGATGAATCACACATTAAATCTATTTGAGCAGCAGTCGCTTTAACCTCAAATGAAATCATTGCGCCAAAGCCCTTCATAAATGATTTAGCCCGGGCATGATAAGGATCTGTTGCAAGGCCTGGATATCTAACTTTTGAAATTCTTGAATCCTTTGAAAGTCTGGTTGCTAAATCCATCGCATTTTCTTGTGAGCGCTGCATCCGAAGGGCAAAGGTCCGTAACCCCCGAAGTGCCAACCAAACTTCAAATGGCCCGGCAATTGTTCCACCGTATCGTCGAGCTTGCTCTAATCTTCCATAAAGTGCTTGATCATTTGTGCTAACTGATCCAAGAATTATGTCACTATGGCCAGAAAGATATTTTGTAACTGAGTGAATACTTATATCAGCGCCTAAAGCTAGAGGATTCTGAATTAGTGGAGTTGCAAGTGTGTTGTCAACTGCAACACCACAACCGTTTGCTTTACTAGCAGAAATAAGTTTAGGTAAATCAACAACTTCAATAGCAGGATTTGTTGGAGATTCTAGATAAACCATTGCAGCTCCGGGAATTGCCGCAAGCACGGCTTCGGTATCTGCTAAATCAACAAATCTAACTTTTAATCTTTCAACCTCATTCATCTTTTTTAACATTGTTGTAGTTCCCTGATAACCGTTGTGGGCTGCAACAATTACCGCACCCTCTGGCAATAATGAAAATACTGAACTAATTGCTCCCATGCCAGATGAAAATATTAAAGTCTTACCACCTTCAAGTACTGAAATTGCTTCTTCTAAAGCACTCCATGTTTCATTACCGTATCGACCATAACCAATTGGGCCACCAGCATGAAATGTCGAGTTAAGTGCAATTGGTGGATTTAAAGCTCCATCAGATTCTTTTGTGGGACGTCCGGCAGCGACAACTTTTGTTTCGAGTGAAAGTTTTTTCCAATCCTGCTCTTGATTCATAAGAGTAAGCCTAACTCATAAAAACAGCATTAATTCTTCGGCTCAAGAATTAATGCAACAGAATTAATGCACCAACGCTCATCAGTTGGTACTGCATAACCCTCACCTTTGAAAACATGACCTAAATGTGATCCACACGCTGCGCATCTAACCTCAGTCCTCACTCTTGGAAACAATGATCTATCCTCGATTAATTCAACAGCATCATCTTTGGTTGGTTCATAGAAAGATGGCCAACCGCATCCGGAATGAAACTTCGTGTCAGATCTAAATAATTCTGCAGCACAAGCTTTGCATTTATAGATCCCAATAGTTTCACTGTCGGTGTACTCGCCAGTGAATGGAGCTTCAGTTGCTGCATTACGCAAAACATCGAACGAAAGTTGATCAACCTTCTCTTTTAGCTCTTCTTCATTTACTTTAACAGAATAGGCAACGCCTTTTGAATTAATTTGAGTTATTTCATTCATTAGTACTCGAAACAATTAGTGGATATGCAACTCCCGTAGAAGAATGACAATCGTATCCATTTGGATTTTTAATTAAGTATTTTTGGTGATACTCCTCAGCCAACCAATAGGTCACACCTGTGGCTGGTGAAATTTCAGTAACAATTTTATCCATCCCATTATTGCTTAACTCTTTTTGGTAGATTTCTCTGCTAAATGATGCTTGATTAAGTTGTTCAGTTGAAGTCGTAAAGATAGCTGAGCGATATTGAGTTCCGATATCTCCGCCTTGTTGATTTAGGGAGGTTGGATCGTGCATTACCCAGAACTCTGCCAATAATTTCTCATAAGAAATTATTGAGGAATCATAAATTACTTCAACCATTTCGGCATGGTTTGTTTTACCTGAACAAACTTCTTCATATGTTGGATCTGATTTACTTCCACCCATATAGCCAACTGAAGTTTGAGTTACACCCTCTAGTTGCCAGAATCTGCGCTCTGCACCCCAAAAACAACCTGTTGCGAAGTATGCAGCTTGGCTCATCTGCTAATTCTCTCCTATTGCTAAGCGCTCTGCAATCTGAAAATCAATTAAATTAATTTCTGCTGCTGCTCAACTGATAACCTTTGACTGTTAGATGCTAATCAGCCCCCGTAGCTCAGGGGATAGAGCACCGCCCTCCGGAGGCGGGTGCGCAGGTTCGAATCCTGCCGGGGGCACTTGATTAGAGAATGTGTGATCTAAATCTTTAAATAGTTATATTTCTCAGTGAAATATCCTTGTTTATTAATTAAATTAAGGAGAGAATATGCCAAGTAATTTCAATTTAATTCCAATTTTTCTACTGAAGGAGTTGACTGCCCTATGGATTGGCGACATGAAGCTGCTTGTCGCGAAGAAGATCCAGAGGTTTTCTTTCCAGTTGGTAATACAGGTCCTGCCTTAGCTCAAATTGAAGAGGCAAAAAAAATTTGTGAAAGATGTCCAGTTAAAGAGCCATGCCTTGCTTGGGCTCTTGAAAGCGGCCAAGATGCTGGGGTTTGGGGCGGTTTATCAGAAGATGAGCGTCGAGCAATGAAACGAAGAGCAGCTCGTAACCGTGCTCGTCAAATAGAAAACCAAAATAGCTTCTAATTTGTATTAAAAGTTATTTCACCTCTAGTTAAACCATTTTCTCGAAATAACTTAATATTCCCTTTTAATTCATTTTTTGTAAGAGTGTTTGCAATTTGCAATCCAAGGTTTGCTGATTTTTCAAGATTAAACTCAACCGGCAATCCAGCACCATTGTCGATAACTGTCACTTTATAAGAATTACTATTTTTAACTATCTCAACAGATAACAAGTCACCTGAATCAGACAAGCCGTGCTCAAGTGCATTATGAATTAACTCAGTAATCACCAGAGAAAGCGCAGTTGCTACTTTTGAGTCAAATGAGCCAAACTCGCCAGTTTTTGTATACTCAATATCCCTAGGATTTAAATCAATTGCATTTTTAATGATTTGTTCAAAAATATGATCAAACTCAACTGATTCAGTTGATTGATTAGATAAAGTCTCATGAACTAGCGCAATTGAAGCAACTCTTCTAACTGCTTCAGAAAGTGCAGCGCTAGCGGTTGGATCCTCGACTCTCCTAGATTGCAAACGTAGTAGTGCTGAAACAGTTTGAAGGTTATTTTTTACTCGATGATGGATTTCCTTAATTGTGGCATCTTTAGTAACTAACGCTCGATCCCTATTTCTAAGTTCAGTTACATTATGAAGCAAAACAATTGCACCAATTCGGTCTTCGCCTTGGGTTAATGGAATCACTAATATATCGATTACACCATCTGGGCTTTCATACTCTGCTCGGCGTAAGAATTTTCCACTTAGTAATGTCTGCCACGATTCATCTGTTGGTTGATTATCACCTTTGTGTAGTGATGCAAATATTTCACCTAATTTTTGTTGTTCTAACTCACTTTGAAATCCAACTCTACTCAACGCTGACCTAGCATTTGGGGAGGCAAAGAAAACTGTTCCGTTAACATCTAATCTGATTAAACCATCACCAACTCTTGGGGCTGACTCTGAACTGTAAATACTATTTCGAATTGGAAAATTACCTTCGGCTACCATTTGAAAAATTTTATGAGCAATTTCTCGATAATTTAACTCTAGCTTTGAAGGTAGTCGCATTAAGTCTGAGTTACGATGCCGAGAAATTACAGCCAAAGTCTTACCTTTGAAATTTACTGGAATTGTCTCTTCTTTAATCATAATTTCCCCAACTAACTCTGGTTGGGTGTCTCTAACAATTTCACTTTCTGATAATGCTTGATCAATTCGCGGTCTTGCACCCCAATTAATATTAGAACCAATTAGATCATTACTAAAAACGGTAGCAGCAGTAGTTGGTCTTATTTGAGCTATCGCAACATAGCCCTCTGGCCAAGATTTTTCATCTCTTCTAATTGGTAACCAAAGAACTAAATCTGCGAATGATAAGTCAGCAAGCAAACGCCATTCTGCAACTAACTCAGCTAGATGATCCGCTTCATCAGCACTTAATTTTGAGTTATCAGAGATTAACTCAGCAAAGGTGGCCATGGGTCAATCGTAGAGGCAGTTCTATACCAGGTGGCTACCAATTTTATCGATCTGTTTGCTGAAGGCCGTGCTCTGCCAGAAATATTGCTTCCGACGTGAATTAATAATCACTTGCTGGACCTTTGGATCGAATGGGATTTGCATATTTAAGTCGTTTTTTACTAGTTCCAAGAACTTTTTTTGAATCATGCGCCCATTGCGATCAAATTTTGCATTATTCAAAATATATATGATTTTAGGTGGGTCAATTACATTAGCAAAATCCTCAACAAATCTACTCAGGTAGTAAATTCCATTTTCATTTGCATTAATAACATAAATAAGATTATGTGAAGAATTTATACTCTCATATAACCATCTAGCATTTAGACGACGATCAGATAAGGTTGAAGTTAATGAGAGTGCACTTCCACCGTCAATTAGCAGATTCCTCTCAGTAATTTTACTAATATTTTCAATTAGATCAGGTGCTGCGATGTTAATAACTACGCAGCTACTCTTTGGGCGAATATTATGATGAATTCCGGCGATGACTTTAGCGTCAATACTTAACGCCAGGTAGTTCGTAATAGTAGAAATTCCAGGTGAACCTGGGGACCCTATTATTGTTGTTAGATTACTTCTTCGAGATAATTTGTGAATAAGTGGTGGTTTACTAACTTGAGAAAGCTCTGTTAGTAAATTTAGCCTATCATCACTTAAAATACTGGTTTCAATAAATCTATGTTTTTTAAATTTATTTGAAAAATATAATAGATCTTTTTCTTTCAAGAAATCATTAGAAAATATGATATTTGATTGGGTTTGATTATTATCTAGAAATTGTTCAAGTGACTCTAAATTAAGTGCCCGATAGATAATATTGCAACCTTGCGAGAATAGAAGTTCGGCAATATTATCTTCTTTTTCACTATTACTGATTGCAGTGATTAAATTTAATTTTAAATCAGATGCTTCGGACAATAATGATCCTGCAATCTGAAAGTAGTTGTAGGGTTGGCAGTATCTGACTGTTATTTAATATTACTAAGACACTGCCAACTCCAGAATTGTTTCTTTCTAATACCTGAGAAACAGATACATTTGCTGCTAACAATTCTGGGGTAGATATTTTTGAATCTCGCTTTGCAATCGCATAAATATCAACGACATCCCCGCGGCCCAGGCCAAGCGGCATATCGGTAAGTTCAACTGTAAGTGGGATTAACTTCGTATTTAGTGGATCAGAAGATGAGCTAACTGCTGCTGCTGGAATTAAATCACCGGCACTTATTTGTCTTAAAACTACACTGCCCATAATTTGTGCGCTGGCTGATAGATAATTTTTAGCTGATTCTGGTAGTAATGCTGAAACCGGCATAATGTCATTGGCTGTAATTAATTCACCGGGCGCTAACTCACTTTTTGTTGCCCAAACTAATACGGTCCGATTTGCTTCTTTTGCAATCAAAGTTGCTGCCAATAATGAAATGATTAGCAGTCCAAGTCCCATCGCTAGCCTTGAATTTTTAATGATTTCAAAATTGGATAACTTCATACCTGCTTTATACCTCAGCGCTTTATTAGCTAAATCATTCGTTCGGATGATCTAAACATCAATCAAGCAGGCCAATCTAGGCAAATGACAATAACTCAACCTGCTACCGCATTATCTGCAGATGGTAATTCTAAATTGTATTTAGTACCCACCTGTGATCCAGAGTTTGGCCAAGAGTGGTTTCATCCAAAGTTTTCACCAATTCCTTCAAATTTAGCACAGCTGCCAGATTTATACTCATGGAGTAAAAGTTTTATAATTGTTGTTATCGAAGTTTGGTCTGGCAGAAGATCGGTAATGCAACTTGCTAACAACTGCCATAGATCTGTTATTAATAAGATACTTAAGCTACAAAAAGCACAAAATACTGAGTGTCAAATTAGAAAGATTTATATCAGCCAGCCAATTGAAGGAGTAATGGAAGTAACTGTTACTTTAAAAATAAAGAATCGAGTTAGATCACTTATCTTAAGATTTGAAGGTGTTGATAAAAAATGGATCTGTACTGAACTAGATCTTATTTAGGACTGCCCGTGGCATCTCTTGTATTTTTTACCAGAACCACATGGGCATGGTGCATTCTTAGAAGTTCCACCGGAATCTCTTGGTTCAATCTCTGCTGCTGAATATTGAAGCGCGGTAACTGGTGCTGGTGCAGGTGTTAATCCTTTAGCACCAACTTGATCGCCCTCAACTTGAACCTCAACATTAAACAAATATCCAACAAGCTCTTCCTTTATTGCGTCCATCATGGCAGTAAACAAGTCAAAACCTTCGCGCTGATACTCAACTAAAGGATCGCGCTGAGCCATCGCACGTAGACCAATTCCCTCTTGCAAATAATCCATCTCATATAAATGCTCGCGCCACTTACGATCTAGCACTGAAAGTAAAATCTTTCGCTCAAGCTCACGCATTACTGTTGGAGTTAAATCGCCTTCGCGATTTTGGTAAGCAACCTTAGAATCAGTCAAAACACGTTCAAGCAAAAAGTCGCTGTCTAGTGCAGAGGCACCGCCAATTTCATTTAATAAATCTTCATAGCTAAATGAAATTGGAAATAAAGCTTTAAGCGCTGTCCAAAGTGTTTTTAAGTCCCAATCTTCTGCTACGCCATTTGCTGTTGCTGCATTTATATACGCAGTAATTGTTTCTTCTAAGAACTTCTCAACAAGTTCTTTAATGTCAGCGCCCTCAAGTACTTCACGGCGCTCTGAATAAACTACCGTACGCTGCTTATTCATTACATCGTCATACTTTAAAACATTCTTTCGCATTTCAAAGTTCAATGACTCAACCTGAGTCTGTGCTGATTTAATTGCGTTGCTAACAATTTTAGATTCTAAAGGAGTTTCCTCTGGCATTCCTGCAGCACCTAGGAACCGCTCAACTAAACCAGAATTAAATCTACGCATAAGTTCATCTTGTAGAGATAAATAAAACCTTGATTCTCCAGGATCACCCTGCCGGCCTGAACGACCGCGAAGCTGATTATCAATACGGCGAGATTCATGACGCTCAGTACCTAATACATAAAGTCCGCCAAGTGAAACAACAGTTTCGTGTTCTTTAGCCACCGCAGCTTTTTGTTTTGCAATCTCTGCCGGCCAAGCCTTTTCATACTCTTCTGGAGTATCTACCGGATTTAAACCTTGGCGTTGTAATTCAAAGTCAGCCATAAACTCAGGGTTGCCGCCCAACATAATGTCAGTTCCGCGTCCAGCCATATTTGTTGCAACAGTTACAGCGCTAATTGTTCCAGCTCTGGCAATAATTGCAGCCTCGCGTTCATGTTGCTTAGCATTTAAAACTTCATGCGGAATACCGCGACGTTTTAAAATTCCAGATAGCTCTTCGGATTTTTCAACACTAACTGTTCCTACTAAAACTGGTTGACCCTTTTTATGTTTTGCAACAATATCTTCAGCTACGGCCGTAAATTTACCTTCTTCAGATTTGTAAATTAAATCCGGCTGGTCAATACGACTCATAATTTTATTGGTTGGAATTGGGATAACGCCTAATTTATAAATTTGCATGAACTCAGAAGCTTCAGTCATAGCAGTTCCAGTCATTCCGCTCAGCTTCTTATAAAGGCGGAAATAGTTCTGTAAAGTGATTGTGGCAAGCGTCTGATTCTCATCTTGAATTTCAATTCGTTCTTTAGCTTCAAGTGCTTGGTGTAAGCCCTCGCTATAACGTCGCCCAGCCAACATGCGGCCAGTATGCTCATCGACAATTAACAATTCGCCATTCATTACTACATAATCTTTATCTCGCTTAAATAACTCTTTTGCTCGAATCGCGTTGTTTAGATAACCGATCATTGGTGTATTAGCAGATTCATATAAATTCTCAATACCCAACGCTTCTTCTACCCGAGTTACGCCCTCTTCAAGAATTCCAACTGTGCGCTTCTTCTCATCAACTTCATAATGAAGATTTAGAGAAAGTTTTCCAACAATATTTGCAAACTCTACATACCATTTAGTTGCTTTGTCTGCGGGTCCAGAAATAATTAATGGTGTTCTAGCCTCATCAATTAATATTGAGTCGACCTCATCTACGATTGCAAAGTTATGTTCGCGTTGCACGCAATCTGAAAGCGTCCAAGCCATATTATCTCGCAAATAATCAAAACCAAACTCATTATTTGTACCGTAAGTAATATCTGCTGCATAGGCTTCGCGGCGTTCAGCCGGTGACATGCTTGCAAGAATTACACCAACTTTTAATCCAAGAAAACGATGTACTCTGCCCATCCATTCACTATCGCGCTCTGCTAAATAATCATTTACAGTAACAATGTGTACACCTTTACCAGTAAGCGCATTTAAATATGCAGGTAAAGTTGAAACTAAAGTTTTACCTTCACCAGTACGCATTTCAGCGATATTTCCTTTGTGAAGTGCGGCTCCGCCCATTAGCTGCACATCGTAATGTCTCTGGCCGAGTGTTCGCTTTGCTGCCTCACGAACAACGGCAAAAGCTTCCGGCAAAATTGAATCTAAGCTTTCACCACTTGCTATTCGTTCTTTAAATTTGTCGGTCTTATTTCTTAACGCTTGATCATCTAAAGCAGTTATTTCGTTTTCAAATTTATTAACCTGATTAGCAATCTTTTCTAAATCTTTAACTGCCCGACCCTCTCCAGCACGCAAAACCTTGTCTAATAAACTCACAAAGATCCTCCGCTGGTATCTATAAATTATTGGTAATACTGAGGTGCTTATCGTATTAGAGATTTGCGCCCTACCGCACACGCTGTCACCACGGCATCAATGGTGATTTTGGCTTCAGTCAGGGCTCGAACCCCCTCCTGTATTGATGCTCCGGTGGTTACCAGATCATCAATCAAAATTACTGAACTCTGAGAAATTGGTGAACTTTTGGCTAAAAATGCATGGCTCATATTTTCTTTACGTTGTAAACTATTCAAATCGCTCTGATCCTTAATTTTCTTGATTGGTTCTAAAATTGGTAAATAAATAGCATTAATATTTTCTTGCTTTAATTGAATTATCACCTCTCGAGCTACATTTTTTATATGATCTCTACCTCTTATTCTTATTGCACTTAGCTGCGATGGAATCGTAACTAGATTTACAGGTTGGGATATGCCTAAATTTAAAATAGCATAAATTATTGAGGTTGTGATAGATCTTGCAATTAATTTTATCGCTTCGCTATTGCCAGATTCTTTTGATGCAAGTATTACTGGTGATGTTTTTTCGTCATATGTAGCGACAAAAAATAGAAAATTATTTCCAACTTTTGATTTATTCGGATTAGCTAACCAATACTTGGTGCAGCTATGACAAATTTTTAAACCCGGTGCGCTGCAGCACAAGCAAATATTTGGATAGATTAATTCTTTTAAACTGTTTATCGATTTGAGCACATGCTTTTATAACAGAATAATTGGTATAGATTAAGTTATTCCGCTACCAATGTTGATGAAAATTCATTTGGAACTAAATTAATAGGAAATGATTGAACCAAATTACCGTGTTGTTTAGGCAGTGTTAACACAAAGTGAGCACCTTGATTTGGTCTTCCCCATGCAAGTAGTTGACCTTGGTGAAGTTTTGCATCTTCAAGTGCAATTGAAAGGCCGAGGCCAGTTCCGCCACTTGTCCGTGCTCGTGATGGGTCAGCGCGCCAAAAACGATCAAACAAATGCGGTGCATCTTTTTCATCAAAACCTATACCAAAATCTCTGACGCCAATTGCAACTTCATTGTCGCTTTCCTTTATTTGAATTTCAATTTTGTTTCCCTCGCCATGATCAATTGCATTTGATAATAAATTTCGTAGAATTCTTTCAATTCTTCGTGGATCTGCCTCAATTTTAATCGGATCTAACGGGGCAGAAATGCTAAATAGGGCTGCCTTGCTTGGGTGCAGGTAGTCAACAGTTTTTTTCACTAAATTACTTATATCTAACTCGACCGCTCCAAGGGAAGCTGCTTCGGCGTCAAATCTACTTACTTCAAGTAGGTCAGATAGTAAAAGCTCAAACCGATCGATTTGGTTTATTAGTAATTCACTACTTCTTGCAATGTTTGGATCAAAGTTAGTTTTTTGCTCATAAATTACCTCGGCCGCCATGCGTAATGTAGTAAGTGGAGTTCGAAGCTCATGAGAAACATCAGATACGAACCTTTGTTGGAGTAATGATAAATTTTCAAGTCTGAAAATTTGCTCTTGAATTGATGCTGCCATTTCATTAAATGATTTTCCAAGAGTTGCTATCTCATCTTGACTAGACACAGCCATACGGCTTGAGAAATCTCCTTTAGTAAATTTCTCTGCGACTGCTGCTGCTTGTTGAACTGGAGAAACTACCTGGCGAATTAAAAAATGCGTGCTTAATGCTATTAGCATTACCAATAAAAATCCGGCGAAAAATAATATCCAAGTAATTGATGAAATGCTCTTATACTGAGCGTCTAGTTTAAATAAATAATATATTTCATAAACACCGGTTCGCGGAATATTTAACTTCCCACCAATGAGAAACCCGGGATATTCATTGCCATCTGAGTAACGAATTATCATTCGCTTATCCATCACCGCATCAGAGCTTCTAACCTGCTCTCGGAATGTATCTGGAATCGAATCTAAAACTAACAAGGTTGGAACAGTCTGATATATATTCTGGGCACTAACATCTTTTGTTACTGGCAAAAGCACAGTTTCTCTACCAGAGAGTGAGCCATCTTCTCTGCTTGAAGTAATAAAATCTGTAACTACCTTTTTTAATCCGGCATCATCTTGAAAACGTGCAATATTAAAGTGGCCTTGAGCTAGGTAAAGAGCATTTGAAGTCTCAACTTTTGAAATTGCAATTTTCTCATTAATAATGGTTGAAGCAACTCTGTTGTGAACCGTAAATCCGATAACTAATGAAATTAAAATTGAAAATGCAATACTGCTAGACAGTACTTTAAGACTAAGTGACTGCTTAATCTTAATCTTGCTAATTAGCATGGCTAAACTCTAGCCGCTCCCGCCTTATAGCCAACACCTCGAACAGTTAATACATGCTCTGGATTATCTGCATCTGATTCAATTTTAGAGCGCAATCTTTGAACATGAACATTAACTAGTCTGGTGTCAGCTGCATGCTGATATCCCCAAACCTCACTTAGTAAAGCTTCCCTAGTAAATACCCGGCCAGGTTCTTTTGCTAGTGCCGCTAATAAATCAAACTCAAGTCTAGTAAGAGCAATCTCCTGACCATTCTTTAGTACTTTGTGCTCCATTTGATCAATTACTAATGAACCAATTGAAAGTGATCCAACTTTTGTATTGCGCCTTAGTCTTGTATTAATTCGCGCTACTAGTTCTTGTGGTTTGAATGGCTTGACCATGTAATCATCAGCACCAGCCTCTAAGCCAAGCACAACATCTTGGGTATCGCCTTTAGCGGTTAACATAACAATTGGAACCATAGAAGTTTCTCTAATAATTTTACATACCTGAACACCATCAATACCTGGCAACATCACATCTAATAAAATTAGATCAGGTGGATTTGAATTAAATAAATCCATTACTTGGTCACCGCGGCTTACTAAATCAACTTCCATCCCAGCAGCAGTCAGGACGATGCTGAGCATCTCTGCTAAGTCTTGGTCGTCGTCAACAACCATGACTAATGGCATTTAAGAACCGTGTTCCCAGGAGTTCAAGTAAAGCTCTTGGGCTGGAGTCAGTACATCTAAAGATGAACCCATGCTCTCAAGTTTCAGTCTTGCTACATCCTTATCAATAACGACTGGAACGTTGTGTAAGCCAGCAGGTAAATCTTTTCCGGCTTTTAGTAGCCATTCAGCAGTTAATGCTTGATCAGAAAATGACATATCCATTACAGATGCTGGGTGACCTTCTGCTGCACCTAGATTTGCCAACCTACCTTCAGCTATAAGAAGAATACGGCGGCTATCTGCCATCACATATTCATCTGTTTGATGGCGCATCTTTGAATTCTTTTGCTTTGCGTTTTTCTCAAGCCATGCCACATCAATTTCGATATCAAAGTGACCAGAGTTGGCAAGAATTGCGCCATCTTTCATGATCTTAAAATGCTCATCACGCAACACATCACGGTTTCCGGTAACAGTGATAAAAATGTCACCAATTGCAGCTGCTTTAGTCATTGGCATTACTCGGAACCCTTGCATTAGCGCATCTAAAGCCTTTGTTGGATCAATCTCGGTAACAATAACTTCTGCGCCTAAACCTTTTGCTCGCTCTGCAACTCCTTTTCCACAATATCCAAAACCAGCAACAACAACAATTTTTCCAGCGACTAATGTATTAGTAGCGCGGAAGATTGCATCAAAGGTTGATTGCCCAGTGCCATAACGATTATCAAACATGTGTTTTGTATCGGTGTCATTTACTGCAATCATTGGGAATTTTAATGCACCATCTTTAGCCATCTGACTTAACCGAATAACTCCAGTTGTTGTTTCTTCGCAACCAGCCATTACTCCATCTATTAACTCAGTGCGAGTTGTATGTAATACATTTACTAAATCACAACCATCATCAAAAACTAATTGTGGCTTAATATCAAGAGCAGAATTTAAATGGGAGTAGTAACCATCGCGATCAACTGCATTCCTTGCAAAAACTGAAATTCCATACTCATGTACAAGTGCTGCTGCGGTGTCATCTTGAGTTGAAAGTGGGTTAGATGCGCAAAGAGCAAGATCTGCTCCTCCGGCTTTTAATGCCAACATTAAGTTTGCTGTTTCAGTTGTTACATGCATACAAGCAGCAATTCGAATCCCGGTAAATGGTTTTTCTTTTTCAAAGCGCTCTTTAATTTGTGCCAATACTGGCATATTACGAGCAGCCCACTCAATTCGCTTTTTTCCTTCACTAGCTAGTGATGGATTTGCTATATCATTTTTAATCGCAGTGGTTGTACTCATAATATTCTCCTATAAATTCGTCTATTAGCTAATAGCTATGGATCCTGGCAAGGGGATAAAGATACCCTGAGTTGTGGGTGTTTATCACCTTCAAATCAAAGATAAAACAGTGTCCCTAATCTTTACCATCTCTTTTTCGGTTTCTGCCTCGACATTTAGTCGAAGCAAAGGCTCGGTATTAGATGCTCTTAGGTTAAACCACCAGCTATCTGCCGTAATTGTTAAACCATCTAACTCATCAACCTGATAATCATTACTGTACTTCTTGCGGATAAGGTCAATCGATTTCTTCACATCTTTTACCGTGCTATTAATCTCACCACTTGATGCATATCTATTAAATGGCTCAAGCAATTCTGAGAGCGTACTTTTTGTTGCCATTAGTTCAGCAAGTGCATAAAGTGCTGCCAGCATTCCAGAATCCGCACGCCAAAAATTACTAAAGTAAAAATGCCCAGAATGTTCTCCACCAAATACTGCACCAGATTCAGCCATCAAGCTTTTTATGTATGAATGGCCGACTCGACTTCGAACTCCAATGCCACCATTTTCAGCTATTACCTCAGAGACTGCTTTTGATGAGATCAAATTATAGATAATAGTTGAGCCTGGCTTTACTTTTAATTGGTGGACAGCAATCAGTGATGTTAGAGCTGAAGGGTTTACTAATTCACCTTTTTCATTAATTAAGAAGCACCGATCTGCATCTCCATCGAAAGCTAAACCAATATCTGCTTTTTCCTTTTTTACTCTTTTTTGAAGGTCTTTAAGATTTTTTGCCTCGATTGGATTTGCTTCATGATTTGGAAAATTTCCATCTAACTCAAAGTACATTGGAATTAATTCAATATTTAACCGCTCCATTACAGCGGGGGCTGTGAAGCCGGCCATGCCATTTCCAGCATCAATAACTACTTTTAATTTTCGTTTTTTAAATGTTTTATCTGGAAAGAGAGATAATAAATAACCCACATAATCTTTTAATAAATCTTGATTTCTCACAGATCCAAGTGGACGATTAGAAATTGGAACACCTTGCTCTATTAACTCACGAATTTTAACTAAGCCAGATTCTTGGCCAATTGGCCGTGCCCCGCTTTTGCATAATTTCATACCGTTATATTTTGCAGGATTATGACTTGCAGTAAACATTACGCCTGGTAAATTTAATTTTCCAGAGGCAAAATAAAGCAAATCTGTTGAGGCTAAGCCAATTCTGATTACATCCATACCTTGACTTGTCGCCCCGTCAGAAAAAGCTTCTGCAAGCAATGGCGATGATGGTCGCATATCCTCACCAACCACAATTGTTGCTGGTTCTCGCTCATATTCTAAAAATTTAGCAAACGCAATTCCAAGTGAAAAGGAAAAATCAGGTGTGATCTCATCTTTAACTAAGCCTCTAATGTCATATGCCTTAATTATTTTCTCTAACATAAGCCTTAACCTAGGTAGTTACTAAGATTTTAATATTAGTTTGACGGTAATACACGTAAATGACCACGTCGACCTAATTCGGGCTGAATGGATTTATTACTTACATCTGAATTTGCTACTTCTCTAACTGCGTTTGCAATTGCCATCAAATCTTCATCAGTTGGACCAGTATTATGATCAACTACCTCTTCTTTAATTACATTCCAGCCAACTGGAACAGTTAAGCGTTCACTATGAACTGCACAGAGATCATAATTGTGTGGCTCTGCATAAGTTGATAAAGGTCCAAGCACTGCAGTTGAGTCAGAATATATATAAGTAAGAGTTTTTATTGCAGCAGTAGTACAACTTGCTCTAGAGCATCTGCGACCAGACAACTTCTTCATATGAACAGATTAATGCTCTCTGCCTATAAAAGTTGGGATTTAGCCACGACTAATCACGCTGGCATCGGAAACTGGCTCGGATGCTGTTTCCAAATTAGCGCCGTTATTCATCGGAATGTAGCTACTTCCGATTGACCCAACCTCTGGGAAGAAAATTACTCCACCAGAAATACCTTTGCCATTAGCCGATATCTGTAATCGATTTAAACCGATTGGTGCTTTCCAGACTAGAAAATCAGTACCGGTAATTTTTTTATCAATCTTCTTGCCATTTATAGTAGTAGCAGATATTTGTACATTTATTTTATTACCAGAAAAACTTAGTACTGGCTTCGACCCACTCAAACTAACGCTCCATCTATGAAGCTCATCAGCACCGGTAGCCCAAGCAATTTCCTTACTTTTGTCATAACTGAACTCTGATAGAACTGAGGCCAGGACTGGTTGGTCTGAATCAATAATTAATGAAAATGGTTGATTGATTGGTGCAAAAGTTAATGGAATATCTAAAACTTTTTGATTTTTAACATTAAATTGAGCTAAACCCTCCGGAATAAAATTTCCGTCATTTGAATTTATAGTTACATCTATATTTGCATCAATAGTGCCCGGTATGAGCAAGCGCAAGGTGTGGGAAACTGAATTCTTATTAGAAATAAGTTTTTCTGTGAGGCCAGATATACCGGCAATCGTTACCTTTTTATTTGCAGTGCCAACTGGTGAAACAAAATCTGCACCTAAAGATTTAAGTCCTTTTTTCCGCTCATCTAGTAAATATGAACTAACTCGCCCAGATAATGTTTTTACGCCAATTACGATCTTATCTTCACCCGGTACTAACGAGTCAATAGAGATCTTTTTTGAAGAATTTTGTGTAATTAAAACAGTCTTGGGTTCAAGTAATCCGTTAGGAGTATAAATCTGAAGTTCAATAGATGACTCACTAAAACCACTATTTACAATATACAAAAATGACTTACTTGTTAGGGCGCCGGAACCACCTACAAACCATTGTTCGCCATTGCTAACTGAACAAGGCACTACAGATTTCCAACTACTATTCACAAAAGTTAAAGCAGTGCCTGGGTTGCCCTCAACCAATAATGCATCATTACTTAAAGAAATGAGACTGCTTTTACCAGTACTTAATGTTTTACTAATTCCGTTAATTAATCTTCTCTGTATTTTTGAGTTAGTCAAAGATGCAACAGAGGGAATTTTATTCCCAACGGCTGGACAGACTGTAGCTGGATAAGTTGAAACAACTTTAACTTGCTCACTTTGAGTAGGGGCGTAATATGAAAGTAAGACAAGGAGTATAAGTACTAATGGGAAAAGTAGTATTTCTTGACTAAATTTGATCTTACGTAAATTTAAAAGATTTTTTCTCATGTTAGCTCCTCAAGTGGAACCTCTCGTCGCCTACGACCTGATGGCAAAGCTAAAATAATTACAGTAATAATTACAATCAATTGCAAAGAAACCCACGCACGTCTGTTGGTTCCATGATGAACTAATGAAATATTACCTTTGCTCGGAATCTTAAATACTGGTAAACCATATTGATTTTCATCTGCTTTAATTAACTTTCCCTCTAGTAATAGTTCCCATGCCTTATCAAATTTCTCGGCTAAAATTATTACTCCATCTCCCGGGACATACGCAATAGATGAATCATCAAAATTTATTGGAAAGTACTGTCCCTTATTATTAGAGTAAGTAACCCGTGCATGGGCGTTATTAATCTTCCATACAACTCCATCTTTAGTTGCAGAGCTTCTAGTAAAGCCGCCAATACCGTCAATAGTTCGAACTAAACCTGCATCTGCTGGATTTTTCATAAATATATATTGGATTCCATAGAAACCTAATAGCTGGCCACTGTTTGCACCAATACCGTTTACTAAATCTACAATTGCATTATGAACTTGTACTGGGGTTTTACTTGAGATATCTGGATCTCCTAACTTCAAATCCTCTCCCCGAGTAACAAAATATTGAAGCTGTTCTGAATTTTTTCTGATAACAAGTGTTTTTGGTTTCTCATTTGTGCTTGCTAAATCCGTTATAAATGCTGGAATAACTTGCTCTTGATTTGCTCTAACTAGCGAATTTGCTCCAACTGTTGTTGCCCAGGTGGTAATCAAAACCATAGAAATTATTGTTACTAGTACGGTAGTAGCCGATGCGATATGTTTAAATCCAAAATTTGACCTTCTAAGTTGCGGCAGAATTCGCTCTGCAATAGCAAAAATTGATAACAGGGCAAGTATTTGGGCGAAAATTATTAATGGCCCGCTCCAAACTCTTTGCGAGCTACTGCCATTTCCATCTATAAAGTAAGAACTTAAGGTTGCAGCAAGTGCAATTGCTACTATCGAAATTTTTGCTGATTTACGTTGATCAAATGAAATTAAACTTATTAATAAATAAAGTAAAAATGGGGCACATATATAAAGTGCTGGAGAGCTAGAACCACCTGGATTGAACAAAATCACCGATGACCAATCGCTAGATGAGATTGAAAGCCCTGGTTCACGTAGAGCTGTAATTGGATGGCGAATTAGATTTAAGGAGTTTGGAATATCAATTAATAACGGAGTGATTAGCAGAGCAAACCTCTTCTTGAATTCATCATTATTCAAGTTACTAACAATTT
>Ga0209829_10001093_pt1 | contig 22844 bp, 12 predicted proteins | sample C_140205_EF_Meta_FD_187311 | JGI IMG/M metagenome (GOLD analysis project Ga0209829, IMG submission 187311) | Freshwater microbial communities from Lake Croche, Canada to study carbon cycling - C_140205_EF_MetaG (SPAdes) (version 2) | ecosystem: Environmental > Aquatic > Freshwater > Lake...
GAAACGTCCGGGGCGGATACGACCTATGCGTGGGATGTGGTTGGCGGGGCGGACGGGTTTGAACGGGTGACCCTGTTTGCGGATGCCGACGCCCATAAACTCCCGGCGCAACAGGTCGCCCACCAACTCCAGAAAGCCTTGGATGCTATTCGGCCCGATGTGCTGGTCGTCCCGGGATGGTCGGATACGGCCGCCCTGGCGGCGTTGCGCTGGTGCGCCCTTCAGCGGGTGCCGGCGGTCCTTATGTCCGAAAGCACCGCCTGGGATGAAGCGCGCCGGCCATGGAAGGAATGGGTCAAACGCAGGATTGTGGCTTTGGGTTCCGCCGCACTGGTCGGCGGCCGCGCGCACAAGGACTATCTGGTGCGGCTGGGGATGCCCCCGGAAGTGGTGTTTGAGGGGTATGACGCGGTGGACAACAGCTATTTTGCGGAGCAGGCAAAAGAAGAAAAGATAAAGCAGGCTGCAGCGAGCCCCCCCCCTGCCCTGCCCGAACATTTTTTTCTCGCCAGCGCCAGATTCATCGAAAAGAAAAACCTGCTCCGGCTGATCGAGGCTTATGAACTGTATCGGAAACAGGCCCTGAAGCCGGAACTCCACAGGCAGAAATCCGAGATCTGGGATTTGGTGTTGCTGGGTGACGGCGCATTGCGGGGCGACCTGGATCGTCAGATAACCGCCCTCGGTGTGGAGCAGAGCGTGCGGATGCCGGGGTTCAAGCAATATCCGGAACTGCCAGCCTACTACGCCCGGGCCGGGGTGTTTATCCATGCCAGCACGACCGAACCCTGGGGCTTGGTGGTCAACGAGGCGATGGCCAGCGGATTGCCGGTGCTCGTGTCGGATCGGTGCGGATGCGCCGGGGATCTGGTGCAGGAGGGAGTGAACGGGTTCACGTTTGACCCGGGCGATGTGGAGCAACTCGTCCGGCGGATGCTCGAAATTTCCGGAGCCGGATTTCCGGTTGCGAATTTTGGTGCCGCCAGCCGCCGGATTATTGCCGGGTGGGGGCCGGAACGCTTTGCCCAAGGGCTGAGTCAGGCGGCGGCAAAGGCAAAAGCGCTCGGGCCCAAGCCCGCGTCGCCCCTGCAACGGGTGATTTTAAAAATGCTTTTGATGAAATAGCAGACACAGGAGGTTTGACCGGTGCGGGCAGAAAATTATGGATGGCGCGGCGTTCACCAGCATTCCAAACTGCGGGCAGCACAATGATTAGAAACATCAACCTGACCGGCTCGGTTTCCCGTGCTGCGGGCGGACTCTTTGACAGCGTGCGGCGTCTGGCCCAATCGCTGCAAGCCACCGGCATGGATGTCCAGGTCTATGGCACTTGGGATAATCATACCCTCTCGGATCAGGGCCAATGGCTGCCGGTCAAAGCGCATGCCTTTCCGGTGGTTGGCCCCGCTCAATTTGGCTATTCACCCGGCCTGCGGGCCATGCTTAAACATCAAGCCCCGGCACTCCTCCATACCCACGGGCTCTGGACTTATACCAGCGTTGTGACCCGGCAATATGCGGCGGAGAAGAAGACCCCCTATATCATCTCCCCGCACGGGATGCTTGATCCGTGGGCGGTGAGCAATTCGAACTGGAAAAAAGGTATCGCCCGCTTTCTTTACGAAGGAGCGCATTTGAGGGGCGCCCATTGTTTCAGGGCTCTGGCAAAATCAGAATTCACCGCCATCCGCTCCTTTGGCCTGAGGAATCCCATTGCGCTGATCCCCAACGGGATCGACCTGCCGGAAGCGGGAGCGCCTGCGGCAGGCGGTCCCGGCACGGCAGGAGGCGGCCAGAAATCCCGGGTCGCCGGGCTCAAGGCGGAAGGCCGCAAGGTGCTGCTGTATCTGGGCCGGATTCATCCCAAAAAAGGGTTGGTGAATCTGCTGCGGGCCTGGGCCAAGAAAGGTAAAAACCAGCCTTGGGTCCTGGGGATCGCGGGGTGGGACCAAGGCGGACACGAGGCGCAACTCAAGCTGTTGGCCACCGAGCTAGGGCTGGTGTGGCAGGACGTCCGAAGCCCATTGACGGAAGCCAGTGCGCCCCCCGCCGTGGTTTTTCTCGGCCCGCAATTCGACGATGCCAAAGCCGACTGCTATCGGAACTGCGACGGGTTCATTCTGCCCTCGTTCAGCGAGGGGCTGCCGATGGTGGTGTTGGAGGCGTGGGCCTACGGCAAAGCGGTGTTGATGACCCCGGAATGCAATCTGCCTGCGGGCTTTGAGCGCGGCGCAGCGCTCCGGATTGAAGCAAACGCGGAGAGTATCGGGAGCGGGTTAGAGGATTTTTTTGGGGCGCCTGAGGCCGGGCGGCAGTTGCTGGGTGAAAACGGACTGGGGCTTGTGCGGGAACAGTTTGTCTGGCCAGTGCTGGCGCGGGAAATGAAGAGGGTTTACGAGTGGATGCTCGGCGGCGGACCCAAGCCCAACTGCGTTGAGTGATTTGCATAAAGCTGCCAGTCCTGCGGGTCGGGCGAATCCCTCTGCTGGCAAAATCCATGATCTGCTGCGAAAATCCATGATTGTCACCGCCCGGAAACCTTGATGAACTTAGACATCTTAAACAATCGCGCGGCGAAAAAGTACACATGGGCCGAGCAGGCCCGTCGCGTGGTATGGGGCTTGGGACAATGGTTTTTCCGCTGCAGCCCGCGCCCCGCCTTCGCCTGGCGCCGCTTCGTCCTGCGCCTCTTCGGCGCCACCATCGGTTCCCATGTTCACACCTATCCGAGCACACGGATTTATTTTCCCTGGAACCTCACGGTGGGGGACTGGAGCGCGTTGGGGGAAGAGGCGTTTGTTTACAATCTGGGGCCGGTGACTTTGGGGGCGAAGGTGACGATATCGCACCGGGCGCAACTGTGCGCCGGCACTCACGATTACAACCAGGCTCATTTGCCGCTGCTCAAGCCGCCTATTGTGATAAAAGATCAGGTCTGGATTTGCGCGGACGCGTTTGTGGGGCCCGGGGTGATGGTGGGCGAAGGGGCCGTGGTGGGGGCGCGTGCGGTGGCAATGAAAAATGTTGAGCCGTGGACGGTGGTGGCCGGCAACCCGGCCCGCGTGGTCAAGACGAGAGCCCGCCTGAACCCTCAGCAGTAGAAGCCAAGCGCCAAGCGGTAAGCGCCAAGCGGCAAGCGCGAGGCGGCGCCCTTTGCCCTCTGCGCTTTGCCCTCTGCGCTTTGCCCTCTGCGCTTTGCCCTTCGCGCTTTGCCCTTCGCGCTTTGCGCTTTGCGCCCAGCCCGGCTATTCTTGCGCCGTGCAAACAAGCGTTTTAATCCATGCTCTTGGCCCCAAAACCCGCCGGAATAGGATGCCGTATGGCGGGAATTGGACAGCCTTTAGGCCGGCGGACCGGGCCTTGTTTAAGACATTCTCCACGCGCAGAACAAGCGGCAGCTCGTCTCCCGGCCACGGCGAGACTGCGGACCGGACCGGGAATGAACCCGAATAAGAACGCCCCCGCCAACATCCTGTCTTAGAGCCGAGAACCGACACTTTTATTCCCGATGCCTGATTTGATCCCGGCTTGAGCAAAAACCACAGGCCCTCGAATTTACAAATGAACATTTCTGTTCTCATCCCGGTGCGCAATGAGAAGTCCAACATTGTTGCGTGCATCGATTCTGTCCGGTGGGCCGATGAGATTGTGGTGGTGGATAGCGGTTCGACTGACGGGACCATTGAATTGGCGATGCGGGAAGGGGCGCGCGTGGTGCAATTTCCCTGGAACGGCAGATTCCCGAAGAAGAAAAACTGGGCGCTGGAAAACATCCCGTGGCGCAATGAATGGGTGCTCATTCTGGATGCCGACGAGCGGATCACGCCCGAACTTGGGGCGGAGCTGCGCGCCGCGGTGAAAAACCCGCGAGCCGACGGTTATTTCATCAACCGCCGCTTTATTTTTCTGGGGGAATGGATCCGGCATTGCGGCTATTATCCCAGCTGGAACCTGCGGTTGTTCCGGCATGCCCGCGGACGTTACGAGCGGATGCACGGGGGAGACACCGGCTCGGGCGACAACGAGGTGCATGAACACATCTTGCTGGATGGCTCCACCGCGTATCTCACCAAAGACATGCTGCATTATGCCTATCCGGATATCTTCACGTGGATAGAAAAGCACAACCGCTATTCGAATTGGGAAGCGGAAATCGAGGTGGGCGGCTCAACCCCTGCGCCCTCAGCGGCAGGAAAGAAGCTCTCGACCCAACGCAAATTGCGGGTTGCGTCGCGCCGGATGCCCTTTCGCCCCCTGCTGCGCTTTCTTTACAGCTACGTGCTGCGTTTGGGGTTTCTGGATGGCCGCGCGGGCTACATGTTTTGCCGACTGCTGGCCACATACGAAATGTTGAATGTCTTCAAGGCCCGCGAACTGCGCCGGCGTCGGGCCGGGCTTTCCTCGTGAACAGAATCCCCCGCCACCTACACCGGAGTCCCCGATGAAACACGAACCGGATTCGCTGAATTGACGGGCCGTGCGCTTTGACTTGCGCCACCCCCTGCCTCTGGCAACCCATGAAGATATTGCTGCTCAACCAAACGTTTTATCCCGATGTGGTTTCCACCGCCCAACACCTCGCGGATCTGGCCCAAGAACTGACCCGGCGCGGGCACGAAGTCTCAGTGATTACCAGCCGGCGGGCGTATGACAATCCGCACAAGCGCTACCCATCCTCGGAAATATGGCGGGGAATCCGGATTCAACGGATTGGTTCGACGGGGTTTGGCAAGTCCGCGAAATGGAGGCGGGCGGTCGATTTTGCCAGCTTCATTCTGGCTTGTTCCACCCGACTGCTCACCCAGCGGCGGCCGGACCTGGTCGTGGCGCTGACCTCGCCGCCGCTGATCTCATTTATCGGGGCCCTTTATGCGATGGTGCGGCGCTGCCGCTTTTTTTATTGGGTCATGGATTTGAATCCGGATGAGGCCGTGGCGGCCGGCTGGTTGCGTAAAGGCAGCACGGCAGAGGGGGTTTTGGATTGGATGTCCCGCTTCAGCTTGAATCGGGCCCGGGGAATCATTGCGCTGGACCAGTTCATGGCCCAACGCATCCGCATCAAGGGAATCGATCCGGAACGGATAGTGGTGATTCCTCCGTGGACCCATGACAGTGCGGTTCGTTTTGATGGGGTGGGGCGCGAGGCATTTCGCCGGGCACACGGGCTGGAGGACAAATTTGTCATCATGTACTCCGGCAACCACAGTCCCTGCCATCCGCTGGATACGTTGATGGGGGCGGCCCGACTGCTGCGGGACGATCCGCGTTTTGTCTTTCTATTTGTGGGGGGTGGCAGCGAGCAGAAGCGGGTGAAGTTGTTTGCCGCGGAGCAGGGTTTGCCCCAAGTCCGCTGCCTGCCCTATCAACCCTTGGAACATCTAGCCGGATCGCTCTGCGCGGCCGATCTGCACGTGGTGGTGATGGGCGACCCGTTTGTGGGGATCATTCATCCCTGCAAGATCTACAACATTCTGGCCGTGGGTGCGCCGTTTCTTTATATCGGCCCGGCACAAAGCCATATCAGCGACCTGATGCGCGAGCTGCCCGTGTCGCCGCTTTACAGCCGAGTTGGTCATGGTCAAGCGGATCGGGTGGTGGACTTTATCAGGCAATTGGAAAAACGGAAAGAGCCCCCTAAGAGCGGGCGTTTTGAGGAAGTGGCCGGCCGTTTCTCGCAGGAACGGCTCCTGACCCGGCAGGTGGACTGGCTGACGAGGATGGGCAAGCGCGAAGCGGTAAGCGCGAAGCGGTAAGCGGTGCCCTTCGCGCTTTGCCCTTTGCGCCTTGCCCTTCGCCCTTCGCGCTTTGCCCTTTGCCCTTCGCCCTTTGCCCTTCGCCCTTTGCCCTTCGCCCTTTGCCCTTTGCGCTTTGCGCTTTGCCCTTTGCGCTTGGCGCTTGGCGCTCGGCCCCCGCGTTGGCTGGAAACAAATTCCTTTCCTCAGCGCGATTCATCCCTAAAATTGGCGACCATCCGAGCTCCTATGCGTCTGCAGAAAATAAACAGGAAATTGGGTTCCGCCAGCCTCTGCGCAGGAGCGGGTGCCTTTTTGATTCTCCCCCTGTCTGTCGGGGCTCAGGAATCCGTGCAACGTCCCTTGACGGGTGCGGCGACCGCGACGAGCGGGACGAGCCGGCTCACCGACCGCTTGCCCTTGGGTGTGGGGCCGACTGCGTGGAGAGTGAGCGCCGGAGCGGGCCTTTTTTTCCAAGATAATTACAACCTAAGCCCGACCAACCACGAAGCGGATTTAACGATCAGCCCGCAGGTTCACACCAGCATGCTTTGGCCGATCACCGAGAAAAACAGCCTGACTCTGGGGCTCGGGATAGGATATAACTTCAGCCTGCAGAATTCCGCGCGGGATTCCCTGACACTCACCCCTGATTCGGGCCTTTCCTTCAATATTTACGTTGGAGATTTCCTCATCAATTTGCACGATCGGGTCAGCATTTCTGCCAATGCCTTTCAAGATCCGACCATTGCAGGCAACGGCGGCTATTCGCAACTGGTAAACACGCTGGGGGTGGCAACAAGCTGGAATTTGAATCAGGCGCGCTTGAAGCTGGGCTACGATCACACCATCTACGAAGCCCTTCAAAGCGGCAATATCGGCACCGGAAGCGGTCAATCCGAAGTGGTGTCCTTTTCCAGCGCCTACACACCCAGCCCCACCACAGCCATCGGGCTGGAAACCGGGATGAGCATCAACAAACTCAACAACCGGGGTTCCTATTCCAGTCCCTACTCCGATTCGGTTCAGTATAATGTCGGCCCCTTCTACGAAGCTCAGATCACCGAACACATCACTTTCCAAGCCCATGCGGGCTATAATTTTGTCATCCCGCAATCGGGCGGAACAAATGCGGTCCAGAGCGCCCCGGGCTATTATTACGGCCAGATCGGCATCAACCACCGGCTCAACCAGTATATTTCGTATAGTTTGAGCGGGGGCCGGAGCACCAGCTTGGCGGTCTCGGCCAGCCAGACTCCGCTCTATTTCATCAACTGGGCGACGAGTTGGGCCGTGCTGCGGTCCACCACGCTTTCCACCACCCTCCAGTTTAACCAAGGCTCGCAGGGGACCTGGGGATCGACTGCCCGGGGCGAGACCTTTGAACAATATGTTGCCGGAATCAGCTTGGGCCATAAGGTCACCAGGAAACTGACGGGCAGCGTTGGATATCAGGCGGCTCTGCGCAATTCGGATCAGGCCGACCGGGATTATGTCAACAACATGTTCAACCTGAATCTGCAATGGCAACTCTGGTAAAACCGGGGTCGGATCCGGCCATTTGGAAGTCAAATTGAATTGTTTCGGCCCGGGCAAAAGCGCACAATCCATTGTTATGAACAATTTGCAAGAGACGGGAGACGGGCGATGACCGGCTGCGTTCAAGGGCAGGCATCGGCACGTTCCTTGCTGCGACAAAGGCGGTGCGGATTATGATGAAGGGAATTATGGAAAAGCGTCTCGTAGTGAGGCTCAACTCTGGGAAAGTGTCCGCCTGCTGCCTCTTAATGGCATGGTTGTGCGGGGTTTTGATCCTCCCCACCCGGGCTGCGGACACCTCCAACTCAGGCGGCATACCGGCAGGGGTTCCGGCGCAAAAGGGCCAACTCCCCGCCAACCCCAGCGGCTATGTGGCTGACGACATCTACAAGCTGCGGGTAGGCGATACCATAAGCTTCCAGATTCTGGAAGACCGGGACCAACCCCGAAGTCTGATGGTGACGGATTCCGGAGAGTTGAATCTGCCCTATGTGGGGCGGGTGCCGGTGGTGGACAAGACCTGCAAAGAGCTTGCAGCACAGCTTAAGAGCCTGCTGGAAAAGGAGTATTATTACCGCGCCACGGTCATCGTTTCGCTGGATGTGGCCAACAAGGTTCTGGGCCGTGTGTATATCTGGGGACAGGTGAAGAGCCAAGGGCCGGTCGATCTTGGAGTGGGTGAGAATCTGACGGCCGGAAAAGCCATCCTCAAAGCCGGCGGGTTCGCCGACTTCGCCAACAAGAGCAAGGTCAAACTCGTCCGCGGCGGCTCCGAGTCCGCATCGAAGAAAATCATGGAGTTGAACATGACGGAGATTCTCGAGGGCGGGCAGACGGAAAAGGACGTGGTTTTGAAACCGGACGATTCGATTATCGTGTCGTCGCGGCTGATTAATTTTTGAGTCGTATTATGATTGACGAGAATCCGCAGGAACAGGAAGGCCGTTCGAGACGAAAAAACCCGCTCCTGACCAAACTCAATCATTACCTCGACCTGATCACCAGGAAGTGGTGGGTGCCGGTGCTCGGTTCGGTGGTGGGTGTGGCGGCGGGCATTGCGGTTTATCAGACGCCCACCCCGCTCTTCACCTCGGTAGGACGGATGATTGTCAGCCTGAAGGTGAACAACGACAAGGTGGGCGGCGGCGGCTACAGCGAGGACTTGAACAACTTTCTGGGGACCCAAGCCGAGCTGATGGTCAGCGACGTGGTGAGCAACCGGGCAAGCTTCCGCATGGCGGCCTCCGGGACCAATTTACAGTCCAAACCCGTCCTGCTCCGCGTCTCCGTCTCTCCCAAAACAAGCATCTTCATCTTCAGAGCCTATGGGATCGATCCGGAAGCGACTCAGAAATTCGTGCAGGCTTCAATGGAGGAATACATCAACCTGAAGCGGGAGATGCGCAAACAGGCCTCGGACAACACGGTGGCGGATATGATCGAGGAGACGCAGACCTTGTCGCGGGAACTGCGCGCCGCCCAGGAGGAGATCGTTTCCTTCGAGAGCACCAACAGCCTGCTTTGGCTCCAGCAGCAGGGCAACAGCGTAGGCTCCTATGTCTCCAGCCTCAATCAGAAGCTTGAGGACATGAAATCCGAGCATAACCTCCTCAACACCCTGACTCTGGATCAAAACATCGAGCGTCAAGCTGCGACAATCGGGTCCACGGCACCTGTGGCCGGCACGAACAGCCCGGCAGGTTCCTCCATTTCCAACAGCCCGGCCCAGTCTTCCAACGACCAGCCCAGTCAGGAGTATCTCAAAGCCAAGCAACAGGTGATGCTTCAGAAAGCGGACTTGCAGGATCTCAGCCAGTTCCTGCGGCCCAAACACCCCAAGGTCATCGCCCTGAAGGAGGAGATTGTGCGCGCGGAACGGCTTCTGGAAATGTTCCGAGGCGAAACGGCAGACCAGTTGGAGAACAAGAAAGTGGCCCTCGAAGCGCAAATCCGCAACACGGAAAACGACGTGAAGATTTGGAATGTTAAAGTGGTGGAATTAAGCCGCAAAACGGCAGAATACCAGCGCCTTAAATCCAGCGCCCAACGCATCCAATCCCTCTACGAACAGCTGCTCGCCAGCATTCAGACCATTGACGTGAACAAGGGCATCACCGGCGAGAGCGTGTCCATCGCCGAAAACGCCACCCCCGCCGCTCTGGTGCCCCCCTCCGGAGAACTCCAGAAGCCCCTGACCTATGGCTTGGGCTGCCTGGCTTTGAGCCTGGCAATCCTCTTGATTATCGACCGGTTGGATGACCGCTTGAATTCTCTGGCGGAGTTGCAGGATGTCTTTTCCGAAGAGGTGCTGGTCCAGATCCCACGGGAAAAGGCCATCGAGTCCACCGGCGAAACCCCGCTGATCCAATTGGATGACACCCGCCATGGTTTCATGGAGGCGTATCGGAATCTGCGCTCCTCCCTCCTGTACATGAGTCAGACGGGCATCCAACCCAAGACCATTCTGGTCACCAGTTCAATCCCGAACGAGGGCAAATCGCTCACCTCGGCCAATCTTGCGGTGATCCTGGCACTGACGGGCTCGCGGGTGTTGCTGGTGGATGCCGACCTGCGGAAGGGTGTGCAGCATAAACGCTTCGATTTGGAGCCTGGCACCGGCCTGTCCGGGATTCTCGGCGAGGGACTCCCTTGGGAAGAGGCGGTGGTGGCGACAAAATTCCCCACCCTTTTTCTGATCCCCCGCGGAGATACCACCCAGTCCTCAAGCGAACTGTTCCTCAGCCCGGCGACCCCCGCCTTCCTAAAGCAAGCGTCAGCCAAATACGATTATGTGATCATAGACACCGCTCCGGTGATGGCGGCGGATGACGTCACCAGTCTGGCGCCGCACGCGGATACGACCCTGTTTGTGTTGCGGGCGGAACACACCTCGGGGCGCGTCGCACAAGCGGCGCTGGACATGTTATATCATCGTCAGGTGAAGGTGTTGGGCATCGTATTCAATTCCGTGCGCCCCTCCAGCACAGGTTATTACTACTACTACAATTACAAGGATTATAACCTCACCGATACCACGCGCTCAAAAGGCCGCAAAAAGGGCGGCGCGAAGAAGCGCGAGGAAAGCGCCAAGATCGAGGCCTGAGAACTAGAAGAAGGAAGGTCAAGCGGGAAGAGCCAAGCGCCAAGGGCCAAGCGCAAAGCGGTAAGCGCAAAGCGGCTCTTCGCCCTTTGCTCTTCGCCCTTTGCCCTTGGCCCTTGGCGCTTTGCCCTTCGCGCCTTGCCCTTGGCGCTCTGTAGCCAAGCTCCTTAGGAGCGACACAGGCAAGCCCCTTGGATTCATCCCGTCCGCGTTCTTGAAATTGACTGCAAAGAAAGGATTGAGCAAAGGATGAGGAACAAGAAAAGGATGGAATAGATTTGAAAGGGAAAATCCCACCGCGCATGGACAAGGCAGCCAGCCAGGGCCAGCCAGATCATCAAAACCAAATCACGGTTGTTACCCGGTCCTGCCCGTCGGAACCAGAGGGAGAGAAGATCCAGAAAAGCCAAAGCGATCAGTGCGCTGCCCACCCAGCCGAAGGTGATCCGTGTCTCAAGCCAGTCGTTGTGTAATTGCGCCGCCCAATAGGTGCTGGCCACAATCCGATAGAGTTCGAAGACCGTTTCAAAAGTTCCAGGACCCGTGCCGTAGGCGGGAAAATCAGCAACCATGGGCTGGGCGTCCTCGCACATCTGCCGGCGGGCATCCAAACCGCCCTCCGCGGCTGTCAGGCGCAAGGATAAAGAGTGCCAGCCCTGATAAAGGCCAAAGGCCAGAACGGCGGCTGGAAAAACACCCAGTTTCCAGAATCCCGATGTGTTTTTACGGGAAGCCGAGGGATCCTGACGCGAGCGGAGGAGACTGGAGAGTCCCAGGCAGAGCGGGGCGGCTGCAACAAGCACGAAATCAACGAAAGCACCGCCGCGGCTCAGGCAAATGATAGGGCACACGGCCATGAGTCCCACACTGACCAGAAGCAGGTTGTTTTGAAAGGTCTTATGTTTTTGAACGCGCTGAAGGCTCCACCAAAATCCCAAACAGACCGGCCATAGCAGGTTGAAAAACGACGCCGCGCTGCCGCGATAGTGATAAGGGCCGAACTGATGTTCCGCCGCCTGATTAACTTTGGTAGGCACCATGAAGAGAAGCATGCCGGTGCCTGAAAACCGCTGGATCATTCCTTCCACCGCCAGCAGGCCGCCATTGATGGACAACAACCACAACAACCGTTTAAGCCGGGTGGTTATCAAGGGCACCCGACCCACCCCCTCCTCTTCCGGTCGAACTCTCAGCTCATCCCCCGCCCTGCCCTGCAGCCAGTCCCGGACAGACCAAAACCCCAAAGCGAGCGCCAGATAATCCCGCAGCGCCTGCCAGGAACGGTTGCCGTCAAAACTGTGCGGCAGCCATCCAATATGTCCATGGTAATCAAAGCTGAATTTGCTCGGATCTTTGGTGGCGGCCGCATTGAGCGCACTCACCAGGCAATAGCCCAAAATCAACACGGTCAGGACGCCCAAAACTCTCAACTTCCCGTTGCTTGTCCGCAAGCGCCTTCCCATTCCCTGATCCCACCGTGCCGGAGAATATCCTTTCCATCGGCGCACGATCCACTTCACCAATAAAAGCGACCCGAGCAGATAACCCGCCCCATCCATGATCCGGATCGACCAAGGTTCGGTGGTGCCAAAAGCCCACGGACTAAACACCACCATCAGATAAATTACCCACCCCGACAACTCGTCACAGGACCGGTATAACTGGATGTCTCCCGGACGCAGTTGAGCCGTGCGGAGGGCCTTCACACCCACTCCGGACAGCCGGGATGACCGCGGTGCGGGGGGGTGGGAAAGTCCTGATGGATCGTGTACCGGCATGGGAATCCTGGTGAAAATTGCAACTCGGCCGATGAAAAACGCTCTTACGATTGTCTTGTCATCCGTGAGGAACTCCGATTCCAAGCGAGGGGAAGGATTTCTGTCCGGATTGAAAAGGGATTAGACCCGGGGGAATTCCATGTGTAAAAGGAACAAGCCGGTGTGAACATTTTCTGTTCCACCGGCTTGTTGCACATCAAAATCAACTCAAACCTTTCAAGGTCTCTGATAAGTCGCAGGCCGGCCAGGTCTGACATTTCCAGTGACCGGAGGAGTGGAACCCGACGGGGTCGAGGCTGAAGGTGTCGAGGGAGGCAGTGTGCTAATACCCCTTGCAAACCCACCCGGAGTCAGGCCGGGAATGCCGGCCGCCGGCGTGGAGACGGGATCGGAGGAGGGAACAACAACGGCCTTGGCCTGAGTTACAACGGCCCCGACAGAAGGGGCGCCGGGATGGGCCGTCATGTAGGCGCTGATGGTTCCGCTCAGAGCGGGAACGGCCTCAGAGAGGGCATTCAACATTTCCAGATCACATCCGGGCATGACCTGAGCTATGGCCAAAGCGATCTCCCCGTATTGACTGGGAACAGCGCGGCAGACGGCTGTCAGGATTTTGGCTGCGCGGGAAGGGGCGGCGGCGACTGCGGCGCTAGCGATGGCCACGGCTTGCTTCGGCTGTGCGGCGGCGGCGGTGCTGGCGGCAATCGAGGCCACTTCCGGGACGGACTTGGCTATGGCAGCCACAATGGAGGGAGCGGCGGTGGGATTGATTTCCAAGGCGGCGTGGATCACGTTGGCGACTGTTTCACCCCAGTCGCGGGCTTTTGCCTTTTTGACTAAGTCGGCCGAGAGGGTTGGAAGCTCTGCGGCGGTGGATTGGCTTAAAATATCTCGGAACGGGTTGGGGGCGAGAACCACCTTTTCGGCTCGGGATTCAGCCCCGGCAATCAACAACAAACCGGCAAGTAAAGCTGCAACTTTTTTCATACGTTTCTGAAAGTCTAATCTAGACAAATCTTGGAGACCTAATCGGTACACTGACATACAAGCGAGACTACATTATCAACAACAAAATCGACCGTCAATAAAAACTTTTGCCCGAATCCACTATTTTCTCCAACCCCTGCCACTTGGTCCCCGGCAGCCTGAGCCATCGGTCTCATGGGGTGGTCGCGGCCCGATAAAACAGCGCCGCCCCCCCCGTCCCAACTGTGTTGGTATACCAAAACCCTCCGGCCGGGAATGAATTGGTGCGGAGCGGCGTCCAGCTGGACAGGTTGGAAGAGCTTTGCACAATCACGGCATTGGTCGCGCTGCCGGAGATATGGAAGGCGAATTTTCCGCCCGCCACACTCATCGTGGAATCTATAGCCAGACGGCTACCCGAGAGCTTGAAACTCCAGGACAGCGTTTGGCTGAGGAGATTGGAGGGATCGTTACGGACCAGAGACGTCAGGTCCTTGACGGAAACAGAGACTGTATGGGTGCCATTGCTCAGGGCAATGGGCGAGACGGAAAAGAAGGAATTACTCGCGCCCGTCTGGCGGACCCCGTCCAGAGACCACTGCACAGACAGACTGTGGGTGGCCGGATGGAGCAGAGTGAGATTGAATGGAACCGCTTGGGCCGTGGTGACCGTGAAATTGGTGGCTACTGGAGTGGCGGAGTCCACCGGCCGGACTTTGGCATAAATGGCCTTGACCAAGGCCTCGCTGCAAACGGAACAAAAAGCGACCGACGGACTGCGCATGGCGCAATCCTGCTGGGGCCTGTACCAGTTGGTGGTGTGATAGTGGGCACCCTGAAACAATCCCACCACACCCCAATACGGCGCCGTGGCCGGAGTCGGCACCGGGGTCGCGTTGGTGTCGATCCACGCCTTCCACTTGATGAAACCGGGCCGGGTTTCCTGGGTGGTGTTGGGTTCCTCAGTGTTGGGAAACCCCGGATAGTCCAGAGTATATTCGTCCCCCAAATTCGCCAGCACATGCCCTGTTTCATGCCTCAGATTTTCATAAGCGCCAGTAGCCGTCGACGCGATGGCGGTCTGATAGAACCCATCCGACCCCCCGGCTATGAGGTCATTCACCAGCAAGATCGGCAACCCTGTCCCCGGCATATAGGTTTGAAGAAGCGAATCCACCCTGCCCTGCCCATGCGCATAATTAGTGTCGTAGGTAAAAGGAGGAATCGTGATCAACTTGTCCGAGAAAGGATCGAACGAGCTGCCAAAATAGGTGTCGACTAGAATCCCACTGTTCGGATGGGAAGAACCGGATTGGAGGGAGGCCACCTGGATGGCAAAGGCATTGAAATAATTGGAGTATTCGGAGTAAGGGGGCGCGGCCAGCAGGGCGTTGACGGCGTTGGTCGCATCGAAAAGGAACTTGGGCAGCTGGGAGGCGGTATAGCCCTCGGAAAGCAGGGTCATGTTGAGCCGGTTTGACGACGGACCGTTGGTCAAGAGGGTCTGGAAAGCGGCTTGCGCCCGGGCGGGGCGGGCCGAGCCGAGGACGTGCAGGAGCAGAGCAACCCAAAAAACAAACCTATACATCCGCAGGTTCATCATTTTACAAAGTTCGCCGGGCACATGGGCAAGGGTGGTTTAAAAAAAGAGTCTGAAAAACCGGGTCCCAAGGGAGACGGGCAACGCCACCCCATACTGCGAATTGGTGAGAGTCGGGACATTGGTCACGCTGGACCAAACGACCGGAGGCGAGAGGTTGGTTGCCTGCTGCAAAGCGAACCCCGCCGGCAGGTTGGTCCACGTCAACACCACCTGCCTCCCGGAACCCGTGGCGATGCCCAGCCGGGGCTGGGGCTGCACGGCCAAACCGGCCGCGAACTCCGACGTGTTCCCATTACCGTCCGTGGCGGTGGCACTGACGCTATAACCCACAGGAATCTGGTTTGTGAAAAACATTAGAAAGGCCGCATTGCAATCCCCACCAGTGATGAGGTTGGTTTGTCCCAGGTAGATCTGGCCTTCGCCATATCCGAGGGAATCGGCAGTGGGATTGGCGAAAAACTGCACCGTAAAAGCGTTCCCAGCCAGGCTGTTGAGCGTGCCGGCAATATAAGTTCCCGATCCCGCCAGCGCTTTGGTAAGGACCGGGAAGTTCTGGCCCCGGTTGGCACTGCCGGCCGCCGCCCCTCCGCACCCCACATTGGGCGTCACACCCGCGTTACCCAAATCAATCCCCAGTGCACCGTTGGAAAAGATGGAATTGCCCAAAATCGAATCGTTGGTGCTGCCGGGTCGGATGCGGACTCCGGCATAAATCGATCCGCTGAAAGCGATGGTGTTAGCCGCGCCCGGGGCGCTGCCGCCGATGCTGTTCTTGCTGGATCCAAGCCGGCATTCCACACCAAACTGCACGTTGCCCAACGCACTCACCCCATCCATCTTGGTTCCAATCCAATTGCCCTGCACCAAGGTCCAAGTGGCGTTGGTCAGACAGATCCCGTCACCCCAGTTTCCGGAAATATGATTCCCCGCCCCTGCAACGGAACCGCCGATGATATTGCTGACGGCGTCCTCCATGTAGATCCCATCGGTCAGATTCCCCAGAGCCACGGTGCCCGAAACGTCGGCGCCGATAATATTGCCCTGAATGAGGGTGCCGCTGACGGTCGACCCGATAAGATAGATCCCCTCCCCTCCATTTGCGGAAATGACGTTGGCAGCGGCGGGGGTGGTGCCGCCGATGGTGTTGCCGGGCGAACCGGAGACGCCGATTCCTGCCATGGAGTTGCCAAGCGAACCCCTGCCTCCGGCCAGAGTGCCGATGAAGTTACCCTGGACCCAATTGTTGGATGCGGGCGTGCCGACAAAGAAAATTCCGTTCTGCCCGTTACCGGACACAAGGTTGCCCGCACCGGGCTCCAAGCCGCCCACCGTGTTGCCTGCCGACTCCATACGCACCCCGCTCAGAGTATTCGACACGGCCAGATTACCCGAGATATCCGAGCCGATATAATTGCCGGCAATGAAATTCCCTGCGGAGGCCGAGGCGATCCGGATTCCGTAGTAGGCGTTGCCGGAAACAATGTTACGCATGCCGGCGCCGGCTCCGCCGATGCTGTTGCCCACCGCATTCTCCAGGGTCATCCCGGTGAAAGCATTGGACAATGCCTTGGCGCCGGTGGAATCCAAGCCGATCAGGTTGCCTTGAATCCGGTTGAAGTTGCTGTTGGTGGTCAGATAAATGCCATCCTGTTTGTTGCCGGAGATGACATTTTGCGCCGAGACCAGAGTGCCGCCGATAAGATTATTACTGGCGGCCAGCAGGGTGATCCCGGCATAAGTGTTGCCAAGGGCCAGCCGGCCGGAAAGGTCGGTGCCGATATAATTGCCCTGAATAAGGTTGTTTGTCGCCATAGGGCCGCTCAAAAAGACACCGGCCTGACTGTTTCCAGAAATCAGGTTGCCGGACCCGGCATTTGTCCCGCCCACAGTGTTGCCGGACGCACCGTAAAGAATCACGCCGCTGCCCCCGTTGCCCAGCGCACGCGTTCCGCTGGAAGCCGTGCCGATATAATTACCCTGAACCAGATTCCCCGCGGAAGCGGAACCATACAGATAGAATCCGGCCCCGGCATTGCCGGAAACCACGTTCCGCGCGCCCGATGCGGCGCCCCCCAAAAGATTGCCGCTGGAATTGTATACCAGCACTCCATTATTGGTGTTGCCCAAAGCGTTGGTCCCTGAAAGCGCGGTGCCGATTAAATTGCCTTGAACCGTGTTACCCGCCCCATTGAGTATGTAAACTCCGGAATCCCCGTTGCCTGAGATAAGATTGGCGCTGGCCGCATTCAGGCCGCCCACCAAATTGTTCCAGCTGGAGGCGATCATCACCCCTTCCTGCGCGTTGGCATGCTTGAGCGTTCCAGAAGCGTCGGTGCCGATAAAATTGCCCTGAATCACATTGGTCCCCGCCCCTTCCAGATGGATGCCGTCAGCACCGAACCCGCCGATGATCAACCCCCGCACGGTGCTTGAGCCGGCGAGGAGGCGAAGCCCGGAGTTGTTCCCGGCCGATCCCCCAGACAGCTCGATCAAAGGCAACCCCGCAAACCCGGGCTGCGACGTGCCGTCGATCACCACCGGATCCGTCACCGCAGGCAGGGCGGACAGAGGAACAATGGTGTGCAGGCCGGAACCGGCAATCTGAAAAGAAATGGTATCCAACCCTGCCGAGGCATTGGCATCAATGAGCGCCTGCCTAAAAGACCCCACCCCGCTGTCATTGGTGTTGGTCACTGAAAACCCGGCGCCGCAGACGCGGGCGAGAATCAAAAAGAAGCACCCCACCGAAACTGTTGTGCGGACGCTAATTACCAAAGTCGGAATACGCCACCCCTCTGGGCGCATGTGGCGGAAAAGCTTGACTGTAATGTGCCATGAACGCGCCAAAGCTCGCAACGTCTCACCGAAAGCAGACGGCTCTGGCAATCCGGAATTCATGCGCCACCAAATGGAGAAGAAGGGCTGAGTTGGATCGGTGCAGATACAACGGACGGCTTGGACTTCTCCAAGTGAGCGCTCAGCGCCTTGGCCCAGGCTTCGGCTATCAATTCCCCCTTGATCTCCCAAACCTTCATTTCAAAGTTCGCACTGGATTTGTTGATAGCATTATGTTCGTCAGCCTGGTATTCCGATCCGCATATCCGGGGGGAGCCAGGAGGGGCGGGGACGCCCAACACCAAAAGACCCTCCTTTAATTCATAGCGGACCGAGCGCGCGGAACCGCTGCAGGCCGGATTGGACCATACACGATCCAAACCAGACCCGGAGAAAGAGACGGAAGTGCAGTCTAGTTTCCGCAATGAGAAAACCAGGTCGTCCCACAAAACAGAGATGTTCTTGGATCTGGCTCCATCGGCGATGAGCAACCGGGTCACGCAAAGCGTATAAGTCACTTCAATGCGGATCTTGAGGGACTCGGTGATGACACGGGCGATGGCGAACCAAGGGCGGCTAAACCGAAGGGATTTGGCGCAAACCAAGAGGACCCCCACGCTGACCAGCGACAACCCGAACTGAAAGCGGCGACGGAGTGAGAAAGCAACGATGGCGAAGAGAAAAAACAAAAGGGTCAGCCCGTAAAACGAGAGAACCACCCTGTTCTTGGAAAAGCCCATCCCCAACAAACGGTGATGCAGGTGCTTGCGATCAGGCCGGAAGATCGGCAAGCCGCGCAGGCCCCGGCGAAAGATCGCCAGTGCCATATCCGCAATCGGCAGCCCCAGCACGATCATGGGCGCCGCAAGAGCGCCGAAAACCTCGCCCTTATGCGAGTTGACCAGCGACATGACGGCGATTTGAAACCCGAGGAAGAAGGAGCCGCCGTCCCCGAGATAGATTTTTGCGGGTGGAAAATTGTAGCGCAAAAAACCCAGCAGGGCCCCCACCATGCCGGCGCCAACCAATTGAAGATTCCCCGTATGGTTGCCTATGCATGCAATCAACGCCATGAGCATAAGGCTGATCCCGCCCGCAAGACCGTCCACCCCGTCAATAAGATTGATCAAATTGGTGATGGCGAGAATCCACAGCACCGTTAAAACGGAACCACCCCAAGGAAGCACGACGACCTGACCGGTGAATGGAACGGTAAACACGTGAATGCCGATGCCGGAAAGATAAACCGCAAACGCAACCCCGATCTGAAGGAAGAGCTTGCGCCGTGCACCCAAGGGTTTGATGTCGTCCCACAACCCGATTGCAAACATGCAAAGCGAGGACCAGAATAAGACCCTACCAGAGGATGGACCACTCTCAGAGGTTAGGGGCGCAATCCAGCGGGAATATGCACTGATAGACAGGAATGCAACCGCCAGCGCAACCCCGCCAAAACGCGGGGTGGGCAAGGAATGCGTGTGATGTAACTCCTTGCGATCAGCAAGCACCCCCCTGAGCCGCTTGCTCATGGCCACCCGAAGAATCAGCGGAATCACGGTCAAGGAGGCGAGAAGTCCCACCAAGAGGCAGATAAAGCTCTCCAGTGGGAAATGTGTGAACGCAATCATAGGATTTATATATCGGGTGAAGAAGGCCCACTCCGGCGGGCCCGCAACTCAGATGAAAATCATATCAGAAACCCTACTAACCAAAACTAACGCTACCGAACCAAGGAAAATTTACAAGCTGTTTATCCTGCCCATTTGTCTTCCTCATAGATATCGGAAAGGCGCAGAAACGAAAACATGGAACGGAGTAGCAAGGCCCGCGGCTGGGGGCATCGTAACAAGTCAACCGCATTGCGGATAACGATTCTAAATTTAAAACTAACAACACTGCAACAACTCTGACAGGCCTCATGCCGAAACGGCGAAGCAAAATGACAAAAGGGCCCAAGAGGTTTTAAACCTGCTTGGGCCCGAGATAATCCTAGGCTTTATGCCCAGGGGATAAGCAGCCGATGCTACTCGTCTTAGGGAACATAGAGTCCGCGGAAGAACCGCTGGGTGTTGTTGTTGGTCTGGATGACGGTGAACGGAGACACGCCGTTGCTTATGGACAGCCAACTGGTCAGGTTCGTCGAAGCCTGCAGGGTGTAGTGCAGTCCGGCCACACCGGTGAGGGTGACATTAAACATTCCAGGAGTGCCTGCACCAATCGTAATGACCGAGCCGGCAGAACCTGCGACCGTGAGCCGCGCGGATGAACTGGTCTGCGTTCCATCCGGATTTGTAACAATGACCCGGTAGAACCCGTCGTCCACGAGAGCGGCGGAGGAGACCGAATAGATACGGTTGGTTGCGTTAGGAATGTTCACTTGGGCCTTTTGCCACTGATAGGTGAACGGAGTCGCTCCGTTGACATCCACGGAGAAACTGAACGCATTCGAAACCAGAACGTATGCGTCGACAGGCTGGTTGACGATCAGCTGCTGGTAGGTAACAAGCGAGCCATTGGTGCTTGTGACACTACCATACAGGTTCGTAACGACCACACTGTATTGCCCGACGTCGCTGTCAGCGACGTTCGTAATGCTAAGCGTGGGAGAGCTGGAGCCGGCAATACCAAATCCGTCGGTCAGATCGATGCCATCCAGGCGCCAGCGATAGCTCAGGGGGCCGGTCCCGGAGGCTGTCACTGTGAAGACTGCGGTGTTGCCGACAATCACCTTGGTATTGACCGGTTGGATGTTCAGCACAGGCTCAATCACGGTGAGCGTGGCGTTGCTTGAGATACTGATTCCGGCGGCGTTGCTCACGGAGACTGAGTAGGTCGCAATGTCCGCATGCAACACATTGCTGATGCTCAATGATGCGGTGTGTGAGCCCGAGACATGAGCGGAATCGCCCAGCAAGTTGGTTCCATTCTTATACCAATAGTATCCGAAGGGAGCAGAACCGGATGCCGTTACCGTGAAGGTAGCGGTGGTCTGGGCGTTATTCGTGATGCTGACCGGCTGGACCGTCACAAGCGGAGCGCCGATGATGGTCAGTGCCGCTATGGAGCTGGTTGCGCTACCATAATTATTCGTAACGATCACAGCGTAATTACCAGCGTCGGCAAGCGTCAGGGAGCTGACGTTCAACGATGTGGATGAAGATCCGCTGATATTGCCGCCATCGCTCAGCGGCACCCCACCCTTGGTCCACTGATAATAGAGGACCGGGCTGCCGGTGGCGCTGACGGTGAAGGTGGCGGTGGTGCTGGAGTTGTTTGTCTGGCTCGCGGGCGAGGTGACAATGCTCGGACCAAACATCACCGTGAGGCTTGCGGGGCTGCTGGTAACCGTGGTGACCACATTGGAGACAACCACGGAGTAGTTGCCGGCATCCCCGGGTGCGACTGGGGAGATAGTCAGGGTTGCAGTAAACGCTCCGCTGATTCCCGAACCGTCCGAAAGCGGAGTTGAACCCTTGAACCAGCGATAGCCCAAAGGCTGGGTGCCGGTGGCGCCAACCGTGAAGCTCGCGCTGGTCCCTGCCGCGTTGGTCCGGCTGGCGGGCTGTGTCGCAATCACTGGAGGATTAAGCACGGTCAGGCTGGCCGAGGCACTGGAATTAGTGCCCACAATGTTGGTGACAACCACCAAGTAATTCCCGGCGTCCGCATCCGCGATACCGGTGATGGTGAGGGTGTCGGAAGTCGCGCCTCCGATGTTGCCGCCATTGGAGAGTGGAGTGCCGCCCTTGCTCCACTGGTAACCCAAGACGGCCGTGCCGGATGCGCTGACATGGAAGGATGCGGTGGTTCCTGCCACTTGCGTCAGATTGGTGGGCGAGGTGACTACCAGGGCAGGATCAAGCACCGTCAGAACCGAAGCCGGTGCGCTGGTCGAACTGCCGTAAACGGTGGTTACAACCACGTCGTAGGAACCCGCATCGGCATCCGCCACGGCCGTGTTCGTCAGAGTGGCGCTTGTGGCACCGGTAATCACGGTTCCGTTCCTGCGCCATTGGTAGGTGGGACTGGTCCCGTAAGCGCCTACCGTGAGGCTGAACGGAGAGCCAAGACGCACAGACAAGCTGCCAGGCGTATTCGTGATGGCCGGATCAACAACAGAGACAATGACGTTGGTGCTAAGCTGGCTGCCGCCGACATTGGTTATCAACACCGAGTAGGAGGCAGTGTCGACACCGAGCATGCCGCTGATGGTAAGGGTGGCATTGGTTGCGCCGGAGATGTGGCCGCCATTGGAGAGGATGTTGGTCGAGTTCTTCAGCCATTGATAGGTCAAGGCGGTTCCGTCGGCCACCACGCTCAGTGTGGCGGTCGTGCCTGCATTGTTCGTCACACCAACCGGCTGGGTTGTGATCAAAGGCGGGACAATAACCGTCAGAGTCGCGCTCTGACTGGTTGCGGTCCCGTCCACGTTGGTCACCACGACTGCGTAGGAACCGGAGTCATTGGTAGTCACGTTGCTCAGAGTCAACACGCGGTTGGTTGCCCCGGATATGTTCACTGATGACTTCTGCCACTGGTAGCCGAACGGGCTTGTTCCAGTCATGCTGACGGAGAAGGCGGGGCTCTGGCCGACATTCACCGTCAGGCCGACGGGCTGGGTGACAAACACAGGGGGATGAATCACTGCGATCGATACAGGGGCGCTGGTGATGCTTCCGCCAGCGGTTGTGATGGCCACCGTGTAGTTCCCAGAGTCGCTGTCCTTGAGGCTGGTTATGTTATATGCGCTGTTTGTCGCCCCGGGGATATTGACACCGTTCTGGCGCCAATTGTAGACGAGCGGCGAGGTGCCGGTCGCGGCCACGGAGAGACTTGCCGCAGCGCCCAAAGCGTTTGTTGAGCCCACAGGCGCAACAGAGATCCAAGGATCGAAAACCGCAAGCGCGGCGTTCGAGCTGGTTGCCGATGCGACCGAATTACTCACGGTCACGGTATAGAGACCGCGATCCGCAGCCAATGCGTTGGCAATGGTCAGGCTGTTGGTGTGAGACCCGGAGATCTTACCGCCATCCGACAAGGGAATTCCATCCTTGCTCCATTGATACGAGAAGGGTGATGCCCCCACCGCAGTCACTCCAAACTGAACATTGGTTGTGGCGTTCACGCTCAAACCAACCGGCGCAACGAACACGGACAGCGACACGGCCTGGCTGGTCACCGCACCGTCAATATTTGTTACCACGACATCGTAGGACCCAGCGTCGTTAGTGGTGACATTATTCAGAGTGAACACACGGGTGGTTATTCCCGGAACGTTCACCCCGCCCTTC
>Ga0209829_10001094_pt1 | contig 22841 bp, 18 predicted proteins | sample C_140205_EF_Meta_FD_187311 | JGI IMG/M metagenome (GOLD analysis project Ga0209829, IMG submission 187311) | Freshwater microbial communities from Lake Croche, Canada to study carbon cycling - C_140205_EF_MetaG (SPAdes) (version 2) | ecosystem: Environmental > Aquatic > Freshwater > Lake...
ATGATAGGTTCATTTCCGAGGGCAATCTTTATTGGGACACCCGGCTGGCTGGGCAGAGCAACGGCCTGCGGTTTGCCGGGGCGAGCTTGGAGGAGTGGCGCCGTCGGGGTCACGACCGGCTTTCGATTGTTGCAGATCCTCTCTTTTTCGATGACCAACGCGACGATTTCAGATTGCGGCCGGATTCCCCGGCCCGGGCTTTGGGATTCCGTCCGATTGATCTCCGGGCTGTTGGGCCGAGGTGACGGAATCATATCTGTCCCCAGTTGCGTTTGTTTGGGGGGGGATTCGACCTTGATGTTCGGGTGGTGGAATTCCGGTTTGCAGGCATCTGCTCAATTGCCCAACCTGCCCCGGACAGATAGAGTGTCCCCCTGTGAAATTAAAAGGCAAAGTTTATCTCGTTGGCGCCGGGCCGGGTGACCCGGGCTTGATTACGCTGCGCGGTGCGGAACTGCTCCGCCGCGCCGAGGTGGTTATTTACGACATGCTGGTCAATCCGGAGCTGTTGCGTCTGGCTCCGCTGAGCGCAGAGTTAATCTCGCGCGGCAGTCAGGGCAAATCGGAAGCCCTTTCACAGGAGCAGCTCAACGAGCTCATGCTGTTCAAGGCGCGGGAAGGCAAATGCGTGGTGCGCTTGAAGGGGGGCGATCCTTATATTTTCGGGCGTGGCGGCGAGGAGGCGGCGGAGTTGGCACGGGCGGGAATTGCTTTTGAGGTGGTGCCGGGCGTTTCCTCCGTGGTGGCCGCACCGAATTATGCGGGCATTCCGCTCACCCATCGGGATCATTGCTCCACTTTCACCGTGCTCACCGGCCATGAGGATCCCGAGAAGCCGGATTCAAATCTGAATTTCGAGGAGTTGGCCCGCATTCCCGGGACAAAAATTGTACTCATGGGTCTGGAACGCCTGCCGGAGTTGACCGCCACACTGGTCGCCAAGGGCATGCCCCCTTCCACACCTGTGGCAATGGTGCGCTGGGGCACAACCGGCCGCCAGCAATCCATCGTAGGCACTCTTGCCACTGTTGCCGGGCTGGCGGCGGCGGAAAAAATGACCGCGCCGGTCATCACTGTCATCGGCAGCGTGGTCAACTTGCGCAAGGAACTGAACTGGTTTGAAGGCCGGCCGCTTTTCGGCCGCCGCATCGTCGTCACCCGCACCCGGGAACAAGCCAGCCAGCTTTCCTCTTCCCTGGCCGATCTGGGGGCGGAGGTGCTGGAAATCCCCACCATTAAAATCACCGCTCCTGAAGTGAAGGACGGGATTATCGACGTGCTTCTGGAGTTGGCCTCCTACAACTGGTTTGTGTTCACCAGCCCCAACGGGGTGACCGCGTTTTTCGATTTGTTTTTCAAGCGCTTCCAGGATTTGCGGGATCTGGGCGCCGTGCGTCTTGCGGCGATCGGTCCGGCCACAGCCGCCCGGCTGCAGGAATTGCATTTGCAGGTGGATGTCATGCCCGAGGAGGCGCTGGGTTCCAAGATTGCCGCCGCGATCAACAAGTTTGAGAACGTGGAGAATCTGAAGGTGTGTCTGCTGCGCGCCGAGGTGGCGAGCCGCGAATTGCCCGAGGCCCTCGAAAAGCTGGGTGCCATTGTGGATGATATTTCGGTCTATAAAACCGTTCCGGAGACGGAGGATCGCAACGGCGCGGCGGCAAATCTCCTGGCGGAGGGTGCGGATTGGCTCACCTTCACCAGTGGATCCACGGTGGAGCATTTTCATGCGCGGTTTGATTTGCCGAAGCTGCTGAGGAGTTTTCCCCTGGCCAAGTGTGCGACCATCGGGCCGGAGACGAGCAAGGCGTTGCGGGTGCTGGGGGTGGAACCGGTGCTGGAGGCCAAAACCCATACTTTGGAGGGATTGGTGGCAGCCCTCTTGAAAGCGGAAAAGCAATGAAGTGCGAGCACGACTAAGCCCGGGGCGCCGGTTTTTTTCCGAACACATTTCCCCAAAGGCTGTCCATGAAGGTGTTGACCAGTCGAAACTTGATTCCTTGGGGCTAGCCAGCTCAGACTGGGCGAAGGTAGCAATGCGAAATTTGTGGTCTCAACGGAAAAGCGGCGGCCGGGTTTGGCGTCACATCGGGGCGCTGATCTCCTGCCTTGGCCTGTTCCTATCCGCGCTGGCGGGTTCCCTGTCCGCCGCGAGTTTCACCGCGGTTCTGGACCGGGACATGGTGAGCATGGGCGAAAGCGCCATGCTGACGCTGAAGTTTGAAGGCGGGCAGCCCAAGGGTTTGCCCGGCCTGCCGGCGATTCCCAATCTGCAAACCGCCGACCGGGGAACGTCCCAAAGCATTAGTTTGGTCAATGGGGCCATGTCCACCAGTATTTCCCAGACGATTGAACTGATTCCTCTGCAGCCCGGGGAATATATCATTCCTGCACTGCGGGCGAATGTGGCGGGCCAGAGCCTGAGCAGCCGGCCGCTGCGGCTCAAGGTCGTGAAGGATGCGGCTGCGGCCGGTGGGGAGGCTCCGTTGGCCTTTTTAAAACTGGTTCTTCCCAAGAAGGAGTTTTTCCTCGGGGAGGTGGTTGAGGTTCAGTCCCAACTCCATGTCCGGGACGGGGTTGCCAATGCAGACAACGTGTTCCGCTGGTTCGAGAACCTGGGCAGCTCGGTGCTCAAGGCCGAGGGATTCAGCGTTCTCAAGACAGCCCAGTCCCAGCAACTGCAGCGGGTGCAGGTGGGCAATGCGATTTACGTGTTTGCCACGCTCACCACATCCCTGACCCCGGTCAAAACCGGGGCGCTTACCCTAGGCTCGTCCAGCGCCATTCTGCCGCTGCAGATTGCCGGGCCCAACCGCCGGCGCGAGGGAATCGATCCTTTCGGCATGTTTCAGCAGTATGAGGAACGGCGCGTTACCGTCGTTGCGGAAAACATTTCTGTTAAGGCCATGCCTCTGCCGCGGGAGGCGGCACCCGCTGATTTCTCCGGCGCGGTTGGCAATTATTCCCTCGCCGTCACCGCCGGTCCCACTAATGTCGCCGTGGGCGATCCGATCACCCTGAAGATTCAAATCAGCGGGCGCGGCGCGCTGGAAGCCTTGGCGCTACCGGTGCAGGGTGCCTGGCCAAAATTCAAGGCCTATCCGCCCACCGCCAAGGTGGAAACAACGGACCCGCTCGGCATCGAGGGAAGCAAGACTTTTGAACAAGTGGTCACAGCCGAAACTGCTGATATAAAGGAGTTGCCCGCCCTGAACTTCAGCTTTTTCGATCCGGACAAGAAGGTTTATCGAACCCTCACCCAACCGCCCTTTGGGTTGGTGGTCCGTCCCAGCAGTCCGGTCGCCCTACCGTCCGCCGCCCTGGCTGCCCGCACCTCCCAGAGCGAGCCGGCTCAGTCGCAGGACATCATTCATATCAAACAGAACCCGGGCCGCGTGCGCCGGTCTCTGGAACCTTGGTTGTCACGTCCTTTTTTTTGGGGGGTGCAGTCCGCACCCGTGCTGGCTTTGATGGTGTCGGTGGTCTGCCGCCGAAAGCGTGAGTCGCTGGCGAACAATCCCCGTTTGCGCCGGCAGCGGCAGGTGGCCCGGCTCGTGATCGAGGGGGTGGGAGATCTGCGGCGCTTTGCGTCGGAAAACAATTCCGAACTGTTCTTCTCTACCCTGGTCCGCTTGCTCCAGGAGCAGCTTGGCGAACGCTTGGACCTGCCCGCCTCGGCCATCACCGAGGCGGTGGTGGCCGAGCAGATGCAACCCCGCGGCCTGCCGGCGGTGACGGTGGGCGCGCTGCACGACCTCTTCCAGACCTGCAATCTGGCGCGGTATGCTCCCATTAAAAGCAGTCAGGAATTGGCTGCGTTCATTCCCAAGATTGAATCAACCCTCCGCCAGTTACAGGAGTTTAAGGCATGAATCCCGGCGGCAACTCTTTTATTTCCCTCTTACATCAGTTTGTAAAGGGCAGGCCCTGGCTCTTGGTGTGGAGCCAGATGCTGTTTCTAGCCGCACCTGTTCTGGGCTCCGGTTCCGGGCAGGGTTTTCAAGCCGGATTTGATGCGGCAAACAAGCTGTATGAACAGGGCCGGTTCACCGATGCGGCAGCCGGCTATCAGCAACTCGCCCAAGCTGGCACCGTCTCGGCGGCGCTCTACTTCAATCTTGGCAATGCCTGGTTCAAGTCGGGTGAAACCGGTCGTGCCCTCTTAGCCTATCGCCAATCCTCGCAACTGGCCCCGCGCGATCCGGATCTGCGGGCCAATCTCCAGTTCGTCCGGAATCGGGTTTCCCGCCCCACTCTTCAACCCGGTCCGGTGGAGCGGGCGTTGAACCACCTGACCATGGACGAATGGACTGGGGCAACGTGTGCCGTTTTTTGGATCTGGCTGGTAATGCTCATTCTTGTCCAGTGGCGGCCAAGCCTGAAAGCGGCTCTGCGCGGCTATCTTTATTCAGCCGGTGCGATTGCTGGAGGGCTGGCTCTTCTTCTCGGGGCGGCGTTTTACAGCTCCCATTCTGTCTTGCCGGCAGTTGTCGTTATGACGGAGGCTCTGGCCCATAATGGACCGCTTGAGGAATCCCCCGTCGCCTTCAAGCTCCACAATGGCGCCGAACTGGGGGTTCTGGATGTGCGGGATCAGTGGGTGCAGGTCACCGCCGGAACCCAGAGCGTCGGCTGGGTCCGGCGTGATCAGTTGCTTATGATCCCGCCCGGTTGAGGGGGAGGTCGGGCTCAAAGCCGTTTTTCGTCCACGTCAATCACATCCACAAAGGTTTTAATCTCGTCGCGTTTTCCCGCGCCGCATTCCTCCTTGCGCTGTTGGAAGCGGGCCATGGCCTGCTGGTCGCCGGCCAACGGACGGTGAAGCATGTCCTCCCAATGTGCCGCCTTTTCGGCTTCGCTGCGTTTGACGTGGCGGCGGATCCAGTCGCAGACCTCGCCGTCGGTAATGGAGTTTTTCACGGCCTCGACCAAGGCTGCGTGGGAGAGGCCTGCGGCTTTGAGCCACATCCCGTCAAAACCTTTGCCGAGGTTTTCCTGATAGTCGGCATGCAGCCGGCCGGCGAGGTGCAGGCGGATTTTGTCGATGTAGCGGGGCAGGTAATGCCAGCCGTCCATGGTTTCGCGAGGGCTCCGAGGATAGATGATATTGCTCATCCGCCAAGGATTGGTGGAGCCGGGGCGGCTGTCAATTCTGCGTGCTAAAAGCCGAGAGTGCTGGTGCGAGGGTGGGAGGTGTTGTTTTTCTGAAATTCAGTTGAAATTCCCGGGGACTCTCCCATGCTGCCGATATGGACCAGTTTGATTTTGACGTGGCGATTCTCGGCGGCGGGAGCGGTGGGTATGCGGCGGCGCGCACGGTGGCGGGTGCCGGTTTGCGCACCGCAGTCATTGAGGGCGGCGAAGAGGTCGGGGGCTTGTGTATTTTGCGTGGTTGCATGCCCACCAAGGCTTTGCTTTACGCGGCGGAGGTGAAGCATCTGGCCGAACAGGCCGGGAACTGGGGGGTCCGGGTCGACAAGGTCGGATTCAATTTCGCCCAGGTCCAGGCGCGGAAAAACGCCATGGTCAAGGATTTTGCCGATTTTCGGCGGCAACAGCTCATGGACGGACGTTTCAAATTCTACCGTGCCCAGGCTGCTTTTCGTGATCCTCACACATTGGCGCTAAGCCAGGGCGGAACGATCACCGCCCGCCATTTCGTTGTCGCCACCGGCTCCCGCGTGGCCCCGCTGCCGTTGCCGGGCTTGCGGGAAACGGGCTTTCTCACCAGCGACACCGCCTTGGATCTGACGCGTTTGCCGCAGTCGCTGATCGTGCTGGGGGGGGGTGCCATTGCGTGCGAGTTCGCCCAGTTTTTTGCCAGGTTCGACGTGAAGGTCAAGTTGGTGCAACGCAGCGGGCATATTCTGCGCGAGTTTGACACCGACGCGGGGATTGAGCTTGAAAAGGTCCTGCGGCGTGAGGGGGTGGAGATTTACGCCGGCACGCGGATCACGAGCGTCCGGCGCGAAGGGGGACTCAAAACCGTCTCTTTCGAGCACCAGGGGGAAACCGTTTCCGTCTCGGCTGAGGAGATTCTGTTCGCGCTGGGGCGGGTTCCCAACACCGCATCGCTTGATTTGGCCAAAGCGGGAGTCGTTACCGAGCAGGGCCGGGTGATGACAAATGAGAAGATGCAGACCAGTGCTCCGCATATCTACGCGGTGGGGGATTGCGCCGGGCCTTACGAGATTGTGCATCTGGCGGTCCAGCAGGGCGAATTGGCCGGGCGCAATATCGCCGGATCGGGGGCGGCGCGGGGCATGGATTATCGGCTCTTGATTTCTGTGGTGTTCACCGAGCCGCAAGTGGCTTTTGTGGGGCTGACGGAAAAGGCGGCGGTGGCGCGCGGGGTGCCTTTCGTGGCGGCGGGCTATCCATTCAACGACCATGGCAAATCTCTGATAATGGAGGCGAAGGATGGTTTTGTGAAGTTGATCGCCAGCCCGACCGATGGCGAAATTCTGGGCGGCGCCTGTGTCGGTCCTGTCGCCGGCGAGCTGATCCACGAGATTGTTGTGGCGATGGCAAAACGGATGACGGTGCAAGAACTAGCCGCCCTGCCGCACTATCATCCCACCCTTGCCGAAATCTGGACCTACCCGGCCGAGGAACTGGCCGATAAAATCCGTCCCGGCCTGATAACCCCTTCGTAGCGCGGAAATGGCGGGGTGGTAACCCGGGGGGGCTGAGGAACTCCTCAGGTTGCTTTGGACAAAGTTGGATCCGCATCAGGCGGCTGGGCGGCATGAGGAAGTCATAGGCCACGAATGATTGCCGACTCCATCAAGATCTGAAAGGCTCGTGCCTTGAAAGTGGGAATCAAAAAAACGGCATCCTCGTTGGGTGGGCGACTGCTTACGGCTCGTTGGATGCGTGTCGGGTAGAGCCGCGGTTTTTAGGTTGAATGCAAAACCTGGTCGAAGATTTTCTCCAATACCTGCGCCACGAGCGGGGCCAGTCCGAAAACACGGCCAAGACCTACGCCGGGTTGCTGGGCAAATTCACCACATGGGCGGCGGGGCAGGGGTTGATGGATTGGACGGAGATCACCGCAGATCATTTGCGGGCGTTTCTGCGGCAGGAACGATTGCGACGGCTGGACTCTGAGCCCAAGGAGTCGACGCGCCGGCTCAGCGGCGAAACGGTTTATCTGGAGATCGCCGCCCTGCGGGCCTTTTACAAGTTTTCCGAGACGGAAAAACTCCTGCCGCTCAATGTCTCGGAAGACCTTTCCTTGCCGCGCCGATGGAAGCGCCTGCCCAAGGCGCTGAGCGATGCGGAGATTGCCAGGTTGTTTGAGGGTGAAGCTCTGCCGACACCCGGAGCCTTGTGCGATCAGGCCGTGTTGGAGCTGGCCTATGCTTCGGGCCTGAGGCTTTCCGAGTTGAAAAACCTGCGCTTGGAACAGCTTCATCTGGAGGCGGGTTTTCTCCATGTGATCGGCAAGGGGAACAAAGAGCGCGTGGTGCCGGTGGGGTCGAAGGCCGTGGCAGCTCTGACCCGTTATCTTGAGGCGGGTCGGCCCAAGTTGGTGACGCCCAAAACCCCGGCCAATGTTTTTCTCTCGAAGCGCGGCACCCCCTTCGCCGCCACCACGCTATGGCTGCGGATTAAGAACCGTGCGCGCCGTTCCGGCATCGAGCGCAACGTCACTCCGCACATGCTCCGCCACAGCTTCGCCACTCATTTGCTCGAGCACGGGGCGGATCTGAGGGTTATCCAGGAATTGCTCGGCCATGCCAGCATCGGCACCACCGAGGTCTACACGCACGTCACCGGGCCCCGCTTGCGGGAGATTCACCGCAAATTTCATCCCCGCGCTTAGGGCCCGGTAACCCAGGGTGCTTGAGGAGGGACGGATCTTTTTGAGGGGGGGAGCATCTCATTTTTTCAATCAGGCGCTCGGCGGGGAAGCCGGGTAGAATGACCTGCCTGCAGACCGCGCAATGCGGCAGCCGGAACTGCTCTGGGAAATATTACGGATTTGAATGACGGTAAAAACCACATCTAGCAGGGCGAGGATGGGGTGGGTAGTGTTTTTCAGGGCCGTATAAAAACGGAAACCACCTTGCGCCTGCTCCGGTTTTGCGACCGGCACCGGCGCGGATTTTGAGGGACTAATTATGCCGAAGCAAATATCGGATGAAATCTGCATGACGCGGCTGTGTTGGCGCTCTCTGCTGGCTGCTTGGTTGCTCGCATTCAGCGGGGTTTTCTGTTCCGAGGGGCAGACGGCTTTTTTTGATTTCGACACCGGCACCCCTGCGCCGGCTGTGAATCAGGGGCTTCCGCTGGACCAGACTGCCGGAGGTGTGACGGCATACTTTGTCGCGGCCAGTGGTAATTTCACCGTTCAAACCGCCTATTTCATAGGGTATCCAGTCTCAAGTTTCAGCAATCAGTTTCTTTATCCGGCCGGATCCAAAGGCGCAGTATTGGAAATCCGGTTCAGCGAACTGCTGACAAACATCAGTTTTTCTTTCGCCACGATCCAGATCTCCGCCATCAGCGGCATGGAGACCCCCATTCAATTGGTGGCTTACACCAACTCGGCCGCCACCCCGCCGGTAGGCAGTGTGAGTGCCGCCGGCATTTACGGCGGCGGTCCGGATCCGACGGATCCATGGCCGCAGGGGATTATTTCCTTCTCATCACCTGTCCGGTTTAATTTGGTCCGCATCAGCGTGCCCATCTTGGTGCCGGCCCCGGCGTTGGGACAGGCCACCGATTTTCTGATTGATAATCTCACGGTGCAGCGGGCCGGTGGGGCTTCGTGTCTGATTAGCTCAAGCGCCGCACCGATTGGAAGCGGGACCGTTGCGGGGACCGGGAGTTATTCGGCCGGGTTGACCGCGAGCCTGACGGCCACGCCGGCTTTGGGGTATGTGTTCAACAACTGGTCGCAGAACGGTGCTGTGATTAGTGCTGCCAATCCGTATTCCCTCAGTGCCATGACGAACCGGAATCTGACTGCGAATTTTGCGAGCGCCAATTACACGGTCAAATCGGGGGCTTCACCCTTTGCCGGTGGTGCAAGCAGTCTGGGGGCGAGCGGGTCGTATCCTGCGGGAACGAATCTGACGGCGATTGCCACCGCCAAGGCGGGCTATCAGTTTGTGAACTGGCTTCAGGGAGCAACTTCCGCGACGGCTACGAATGTCGCGGGCACGTCGACGAATCTCACATTCACGGTTAATTCGAATTGCACCTTGATTGCCGTTTTTTCGCCTCAGAAGACAGTCTCCCTGACTGCGTCCCCCGCCGGTTGTGGTGCCACCTCCGGGGCGGGGGTGTATGCAGCAGGATCGACGGTGACGGTGCTGGCCAGTGCCAGTCCGGGTTATAAGTTTGTAAACTGGCAGCAAGGTGGGGCGGTCGTGAGTACAGCCTGTAATTACAGCTTTGCTGTCAACTCATCCGTGTCATTGGTGGCCAATTTCCAACCCGTCTCCAGCCCCTCCCCGGTTGCGGTCCTACTGACCAACCTCATTCAGACTTACGATGGCACGGGGCGCTCAGTTTTGGCGGTCACAACTCCGGCTAATTTGGCGGTGGCTCTAACCTATCAGGGAGGCACCCCGCCCACCAATGCCGGCAGTTACACGGTTGTCGGAACCATTCAAGACACAAACTATCCCGGAAGCGTGACCAACACTCTCGTGGTGAATCCAGCCCCTGTCACGCTGATTGCCAGCAGCCAGATGCGTGGCTATCTGGATTATAATCCGCCACTTGCCGCCACCATAATCGGCTTGGCAGCTCATGGGGATGGGCTTAACTACTCGATCTCCACTCCGGCGTCATTCTATTCGCCCGCGGGAACATATCCGATAGTCGTGTCGGGCGGCAGCAACCCTAATTACTCAGTCACGGTTTCCAACAGTGTCTTGGTTGTGGTTCCGGCCCCGGCCACGGTGAGCCTGACGAATCTGTCGCAGACTTACGATGGAACGGGCAAGGCTGCGGTTGCGATTGCCACTCCGGCAAACATAGGAATTGCACTGACCTACAATGGCTCGGCGAATGCTCCGACGAACGTGGGGGTGTATGGCGTTGTGGCCACAGTGGTGGATTCCAACTACGTCGGCAGCGTCACCAACACGCTGGTGCTCAGCCCAGCGAGCCTTCCAGCCATTTGGGCGCATCAGGCCGGTGCCATTCAGCCTTGGGATGCCACCGTGCTCTCCTTGGCGGATGGCTTGGCGTCCATCCACGGACTGGCCTGTGACGGAACAAATCTTTATGTCAACACCGGCGGGGGGGCGGTTTCTGTTTATGCGCTGACCGGTTCGCTTGTCTCCCGGCATGCTGTCGACAACCTTTCGATGTTAGGCGATCAGATGGCTTGCACAAAAGGGTATGTCTTCGCCCGCAAGGACTCATTCCTTTACCGTATCTCCACCGCAGACTGGTCAAGCGCCCCGGTAACAGTGGATGCGGGCTATCCCCTCTTGAACTGCAATGGCTGGGTCTCGGGGAGCCTCTTTGACACCCCCGCCGGCCAGCTGGGTGTCATGGGAGACCCGGGGGATGGCAGTCTCACTGCCCGCCTTTACTCTGTTTCCAGCGATGGATTGACCCTGACCTGGGATAGGGACTGCACCTTGGAGGGCATTTGGACGCCTGACGAACGCGGTACCGCTTCGGATGGCACATTTCTCTATCGAATTTCGGGTGATATGGGTTATAAGACCTACAGTCTTTCCTCCGGTTCGGAATCTTATGATGGCAGCTCATGGATCTTGAGAACGCTCAACTCCGGGGATGGGATCATCAATCCGACTTTCATCACCCGCAATCCCGTCACCGGGCAGTATATCATAGGTGATTTTCAACAGAGTCGGGTTCTGGTTTCGGCCCCTGCATGCTGGGTCAGCTTTGTTCCTGCGGCGAGCCTGACTTATGACGGCAGTGGTCAGGCCTTTGTGGCTTCGGTGCCCGGGGCTGGCAGTTTCAGCTATTCCTATCAGGGAACGGCAGCCACCTCGTATGGCCCCTCTTCGATCCCGCCTGCCGCCTCAGGCAGCTACACCGTCACGGCCACTTCCATCAGTCCAAACTATTGCGGCAGCTTGACCAATGCCTTCACAATCCTTCCCGCCACACCGGTTATAACTACTCCCCCTTTGGCGGCGGTCCTGAGCCTGGGCCAGTGTCTGGCCGCTTGCAGATTGAGCGGAGGCGCGGCCACTGTGCCGGGTTCTTTTGTTTTCAGCAGCCCGCAGACGATTCCGCCCGAGGGGAGCGACATTCAGACCGTGGTGTTTTTACCAGCGGACAGTTTGAATTATACCACCGCAAGCACCGCGGTCACCGTCACGGTCAGCAGCTCCCCGCCCGTCGCCCCGCCGCTGCTCATGGATGCGGCATCGGTGAATAATCAGATCTTTAGCTTCACCTTCTCGAATAGCCCGGCCGCTTCGTTTACCGTCTGGACCACCACTGATCTGCTTTCGGCACCAGCCTCTTGGACAGTGGCTGGAACACCCTCATACCAAGGGGGCGGAGTGTTCCGTTTTTCCACGCCGGTCGCCACCAACGAGGTGCGGCGTTATTACAGGGTCAGTTCCCCCTAGAACTTGATTGGAAAGAATCCGGTCGTTCTTGGGTGGATTCTGGTGTTTCTGTCGCTTTTCGGCGTGGAGACTTTGGCCGGCGCCAGGTTGAGGAACCCGGGGAAGACCTTGGGATCTCGCCGTCTGCCGCAGTCTGAGCAAGGAATCAGATGCTCGGTGTTAAAGCCGTAAAGGTTCCGCGTCATTTGTTGCCCGACCGCAGAAGAGTGCTGTTCCAGAATGGTCAGCGCGGGTCGAGGACGATTTTCAAGCGAAACGGCGCGTCGTTGCCGACGCGCCGTTGTGCATGGTGGAGCCTGTAAAGACCGGCTTAGTAGCGGTAATGTTCCGGCTTGTAGGGGCCGTTGGCCGACACGCCGAGATAATCGGCCTGTTTCTTGGAGAGCTTGGTCAGCTTGACACCGATCCGGTTGAGATGCAGGCGGGCCACTTCCTCGTCCAGTTGTTTGGACAGGCGGTAGACGCCGACTTTGTTGGTGCCGCGGTTTTTCCACAGATCAATCTGGGCCAGGCACTGATTGGTGAAGCTGGCGCTCATCACGAAGGAAGGGTGGCCGGTGGCGCAACCGAGGTTGACCAAGCGTCCTTCGGCCAGCAGATAGACGGTGCGGCCGTTGGGCAGCACATACTTGTCATACTGCGGCTTCACATTGATACGCTCCACCCCTTTGAGGTTGTTGAGGCGGTCGACCTGTATCTCGTTGTCGAAGTGGCCAATGTTACAAATGATCGCCTGATCCTTCATCTTGAGGATCTGCTCGACCGTGATGACATCGCAGTTGCCGGTGGTGGTGACATACATGTCTGCCGTGCCGAGCGTGTCTTCCAGCGTGGTGACCTCGAAGCCTTCCATCGCCGCCTGCAGGGCGTTGATGGGATCGATTTCGGTGACGATGACCCGGGCGCCAAATCCGCGGAGTGAATGCGCGCTGCCTTTGCCCACATCGCCGTAGCCGGCCACGACTGCGACCTTGCCGGCGATCATCACATCGGTGGCGCGTTTGATCCCGTCAGCCAGCGATTCGCGGCAGCCGTAGAGGTTGTCGAATTTTGATTTGGTCACCGAGTCGTTCACGTTGATGGCGGGGACCAGGAGTTTGCCCTGCTCGAGCATCTGGTAGAGGCGGTGCACTCCGGTGGTGGTCTCCTCGGAGACGCCCTTCCATTCCTTGACGACCTGACTCCAGAAGCCGGGGCGTTCCTTGGCCACGCGCTTGAGCAAGGTCTTGATGACGGCGATTTCGTGGTTGTCGCTGGGGGTGTTGACCCAGTTGTCCCCGTTTTCCAGCTCGTAGCCTTTGTGGATAAGCAGGGTGGCGTCACCGCCATCATCGACGATGAGTTGCGGGCCCAGGTTCCCGGGGTGGGTCAGGGCAGCGAGGGTGAAGTCCCAGTATTCCTCGAGTGTTTCACCTTTGTGCGCAAAGACCGGAATGCCTTCCTTGGCGATGGCTGCGGCGGCCTGGTCTTGCGTGGAGAAGATGTTGCAGCTGGCCCAGCGAACGGAGGCGCCCAATTCGACGAGCGTCTCAATGAGCACGGCCGTCTCGATGGTCATGTGCAGGGAGCCGGTCACGCGCACGCCCTTGAGGGGTTTGAGCGGGCCGTATTTTGCGCGGATGGCCATCAGGCCCGGCATTTCATGCTCGGACACCTGAATGGTTTTACGGCCCCACTCGGCCAGAGAGAGGTCCTTGACCTGGAAGTCGGGCTGGACGGCGGTTTTGGCCACGGCCTTGACGGTCTTGGCCCGGGAGGGGGTTAGTTTGATTGCGGGCATATTATTATTTCTATTTCTGGTTTCAGTGGGGTGTTTTCAGTGGCAAACCGCATCCGCGGTCTGCCGGTTTTCTCAGAGGGCGGCTAACAAATCTTCCACCTTGTTGGTGATTTCCCATGTCAGGTCGGGATCATTCTTCCCGAAATGCCCGTAGTTGGTGGTCTTTGAATAGATCGGACGGCGCAGGTTGAGCTGGTCGATAATGTCTGAGGGCTGGAAGCTGAAGACCTCGTTGATCGCGGCGATGATCTTGTCCTCGGGCACGGTGGCCGTGCCGAAGGTGTCCACGTGAACACTGACCGGGTCGGGATGACCGATGGCGTAGGCGAACTGAACCTCGCACTTGGCGGCGAGTTGGGCTGCAACCACATTCTTGGCGACCCAGCGGCCCATGTAAGCCGCGCTGCGGTCCACTTTCGTCGGATCCTTGCCGGAGAAAGCGCCGCCGCCGTGACGGCCCGAGCCGCCGTAGGAGTCCACTATGATCTTGCGTCCGGTCAGGCCCGTGTCGCCTTGGGGGCCGCCGACCACGAAACGGCCGGTGGGGTTGATCAGGAACTCGGTCTTGGCTGTGAGCATTTTGGCGGGCAACACTTTTTTGATGACCTTCTCAATGCAGAATTTTTCAATCTCCGCATGGTCCACATCGGCGGAATGCTGGGTGGAAATGACGACATTGGAGATGGCCACGGGAACGCCGTTTTCATAAATCACGGAGACTTGGGATTTGGCATCGGGGCGCAGCCACGGGACCTTGCCGCCTTTGCGGATCCGGGTCAGTTCCCGGCCGAGCCTGTGGGCAAACATGATCGGAGCGGGCATCAGTTCGGGGGTTTCATTTGCGGCGTAGCCGAACATCAATCCTTGGTCGCCGGCGCCCTGCTTGCCGGTCTTCTTGCCTCTGGCTTTGCGGGCATCCACGCCTTGGGCGATGTCGGGCGACTGACCGGTGAGGATCACGTTGACGAACACCTTGTCGGCATGAAACACATCGTCATCATTGACGTAGCCGATTTCGCGGATGGCTTGGCGGGTGATTTTCACCACATCGATCACCTCGGTGGGGTTGCGATAGCCGATTTTGGGGATGGTGATTTCGCCGCCGACGATGGCGACGTTGGATTTGACGTAGCACTCGCAGGCCACCCGGGAGGTCGGGTCCACGGTCAGGCATGCGTCGAGAACCGCGTCGGAGATGGTGTCGGCCACTTTGTCGGGATGCCCCTCGCCGACGGATTCAGAGGAAAAGATGTATCGATTGCTCATGGAATATGTGTTGTTTCAACCGCAGCGCCAATAACATATTGACGTATCATGATGTGATGATATATAGTTTTGGCACCGCGTCAACTTGTTTCCGGTAAAAAAGTTGCGCGCGGGCCCGAAACCATGCCCGCCATTTTAAAAGCACTCAAAGCCCTGTCCGACCCGACCCGGCTGCGCATCGTGGCGCTGCTCGTGCACGACGAGCTCTCGGTCAACGAATTGCAGGAGATCACCCGCCTGGGTCAGTCGCGCATCTCGACCCATCTGGGGCTGCTGGCCGACTGCGACCTGGTTCGCGCCAGGCGCGAGGGCAAGCGGACCTTTTACAAGCTCAATAGTCAGGCCGCCGGGGCCACCGGCGAGTTCATCCAGCTGGCGATCCGCGGGGCTCTTGAGTTGCCGGAGCAGGGGGGCGATCAGATCAATCTCAAGCGGATTCTGCACCGGCGCCGGGAGCAGGCGACGGTTTTTTTCAACCAGGTGGCCGGACGTTTCGACCGCGTTTATGGTCCGGGCCGGTCATGGCAGGCATTCGGGCATTTGCTGCTGCGCATTCTGCCGCCTTTGGTGGTGGCGGATCTGGGGGCGGGCGAAGGACTCCTGAGCGAGCTGCTCGCGCGGCGCTGCAAGAAAGTGATCGCGGTGGACAACTCGGAAAAAATCGTTGCCTTCGGCGCCGCCAAAGCGAAGAAGAACGGCCTGAAAAACCTGGAGTTTCGCCAGGGCGACCTGCAAAGCCCTCCGATCGAGGCCGGGAGCGTTGACCTGGTGATACTCAGCCAGGCGCTGCACCACGCTTCATTGCCTTCGGCGGCCGTGACGGCGGCGTATCAGATCCTCAAACCCGGCGGCCAGATTCTCATTCTCGATCTGCTAAAGCATGGGTTCACCAAGGCCCACGAGCTCTACGGTGACCGATGGCTTGGATTTGCGGAGAGCGATCTTCACTCCTGGCTTGAGACTGCGGGATTCAAACGCATTGAAATCAGCGTGGTGGCACGCGAGGAGCAGCCGCCGCATTTCGAGACGATGCTGGCCGGGGCGGAGAAGTGACCGTGTGTGGGGGGCGGCTGATGGGCAGTGCCAGAGCAGTGTTCCGGGGACGCGAATTTCAAATTGCTCTCGCGGCTTAAGAATCGGGGTGTGGTTCTAGAATTTTTCTGGCGGCCCGCAGGACCGACTGGGCCAGTTCGGGAGGGTGCATCACGCGGACATCGCCGCCCCAGCTCAATGCCCAGCGTTCCACCTCGCTCAGGGCGGAAAGGTTGAAGGACAATTCCACTTGGCCTCCTGCCAGTTCGGTGAGCTGCTGCGACTCGTGCCATTTTTTTTCGCGGATGTAATCGGCGACGCGGGCCTGAAAGCGCAGCACCACATTAAAGGATCCCTCGCCGGACTGTACGCCGAAGCTGCCGCGCAACCTTTGATCCAGGGAGAATTTTTCGGGCGCGCTGAACGAGTGCCCGGTCAGGGTCACGGACCGCATTCGCGCCGGCACGAAGGTGCGGATGTCCTTGCGCAGGTGGTCGAAGGCGAACAGATACCACTCGCCGTTGATGTTGGCGAGGTGATAAGGGTCAACGATCCGATGTTCGGGGGCCTTGCCGCCGGGTTTGCGGTAGAGCAGTTTCAGCTGTCTGCGCTGTGCGGTGGCCCGGGCCAGCGTGTCGAATATTTCCAGACTCAGAACCGGTTCCACCCGGGTGCGGAAGGAGATGGTTTCCTCCATTTGCGCCAGGTTGAGGGAGATGGTGTCGGGCAGGGCCTGTTCCATTTTCCGCAGGGCGCTGAGAAGCGGTTTCTCGAAGCTGGTGCCGCGGTATTGCTGGAGGGCCTTTTCCGCCACCACCAGCGCAAAGAGTTCGCCTTCGGAAATCTGCAGGGTGGGGAAGGTCCCCACCTCTGCGGTGTAATAGAACCCGAAACGTTTGCTGTCGTAGGCGATGGGCAACTGCAGCCGGTCCCGCATGAAGTCCAGATCTCGGTGGACGGACTTCGTGCTGACCTCGAGGAGCCGGGCCAGCGTGGTGGCGTTGGGCAGGCTGGCTGACTGCAGGGCCTGATGAATGCGGAGCATGCGCTCCAAGGGCGGGCGTGAGGAGAGGCTCCGCTTGGGCGGGTGGGTCTTAGAGCCCGGTGAGGGCCGGGGCTGGCGTTTGGCTGGAGTCGTCAAGAATCAGGGCTCCGTTGAGCTCTTTGGTTCGGCGCGATTTTATCAGCACCACCCGATCGAATCCACAGCCGCGCAGCAGGCTGTTCCATTCCGTTACCAGTTCCCGTTGTTTCTCGGGTGAAAAATCCCAGGCGGTGACCACCACGGCCAGATTGCGTTTTTGGATCTGCATCCGATCCAGAACTTGGTTGAACTGCTGGCGCGCAACTGGCAGCAGAAATCCATCCTCTTCATATCTGGGCTGCGTGAGGAAAGTATAGTCCCAGCTGTTGAACTGCAATACCGCATTGGCGGAGGATGCCTCATGGAAAAAACGGGGCGAGCTGGCCGTGGTGGTTGCGCAGCCTGCCAGAAGAAGTCCCGCAAACCCGCCCAATATTCCGATCCGCCATGATTTCATAAACATGATATTTACCGGCAGGATGACCTTCAGCGACCGCCGTTTTGGCTGGTGCCGGTCTTCCGTAACAAGTGGTCATCGGCAGGTTGCGGCGTGGACTTGAGTGAAAAGAACAAAAAAAAAGCCCCTCCGGAGCCGAGCGCCGGTGGGGCGGAAAAACTAGGGGTGCGCGAATCAGGCTCCTTTGTCCAGCCTGGCCAGGAGTTCGTCGTTGGTCTTGTGTTTTTTGAGGGCGGCAGTCAGGGTTTCCATTGCTTCAACCGGGTTGAGATCGACCATGGTGCGGCGCAGTTTTCGCACGGCTTCCATCTGCTTGACGGGGAAGAGTTTTTCCTCCTTGCGGGTGCCGCTCTTGGGGATATCAATGGCCGGATAGAGTCGGCGGTCGGAGAGTTTGCGGTCCAGAATAAGTTCCATGTTGCCGGTGCCCTTGAACTCCTGGAAAATCAGCTCGTCCATGCGTGAGCCGGTATCCACCAGTGCAGTGGCGAGGATGGTCAGGGACCCGCCAAACTCTATTTTACGGGCGGAGGCGAACATTTTTCGGGGGATTTCCAAGGCCCGGGCGTCGACGCCGCCGGTCATGGTCCGGCCGCTGCCGCCATGCACGCTGTTGTAGGCGCGGGCCACGCGGGTCAAAGAGTCGAGCAGCACGAACACGTCCTTGCCCCCCTCGACCATGCGGCGGCAGCGCTCAATCATGAAACGGGAGAGCCGCACATGGGTTTCGAGGTCCTGATCGTTCGAGGATGCCACCACCTCGGCTTTGACCGAGCGGTGGAAGTCGGTGACCTCCTCGGGGCGCTCATCAATCAGCAGCACGATCACGTGGACTTCGGGATGGTTGGTGGTGATGGCATTGGCGATCTGCTTCAGAATGGTGGTCTTTCCGGTGCGCGGCGGGGCCACAATCAGTCCGCGCGTGCCCTTCCCGATGGGGGTCACCATGTCGATGACCCGGGTCTCAAGGAGATCGGGATCGGTTTCGAGCCGGAATTTTTCGATGGGATCGATGGTCGTCAGGTTTTCAAAGCGCACGGCCTTGGTGTAATCCTGGAAAGCCATGTCGTTGACCCGCTCGACGGTTTTGAGTTGCGGGCTGGTGCCGCGGTGCGGGGGTTGGGTTTGGCCCACAACGTGGCTGCCCTCGCGCAAGAAGTTCTTCTTGATTGTGTCAGGCGTGACGAAGATGTCCGAAGGCTTGGGGTGGAAATAATTCAGGGGGGTGCGGAGGAATCCGAATCCTTTTTCGGAGATTTCCAGATAGCCGGAACCGCTTTCCTGCCCGTTGTTTTTGGTGTCAGTGCTCATAGCTGCTTTGTGTAGTCAAAAGGCATCGAGAAAATAACCCGAAATCCGAAACTTATCCGTGAAATTTTGGGAAGCTGCCGCGGCGGGAAATTGGAAAAAACCGCTCCGCTCGCGACTAACATGCCTTCGACGAATAGAGTCTTAGATTAAATATCCTTGCAGCGCAACATCTATTTGAAAACATCCTTTTAAAAAAAATACCCGGCCTAAACCGGGTTGTTTTTTCAGGCTTGGTTCAGGCCAGGGTTAAACGGCTTCGGCCCGATCCGGCAGAAGGGGTGGTTGCTCGTTTCAGCCACCGACCTCGGCTCGGGCTTCGGCGGCCAGAGGCGTGCTGAGGTAGCGTTCGCCGGTGGAGCAGGCGATGGTCACGATGATCTTGCCCTTGTTTTCCGGGCGTTTGGCCGCCTCGATGGCCGCCACCACATTGGCGCCGGAGGAAATACCGGCCAGAATCCCTTCCTCCTTGGCCAGACGCCGGGCCATGGCAAAGGCCTCGTCGTTGCCGACCTGAAGGCATTCGACGATCTGCGGATTGCCTTTTGAATCGTGCAAATGCAGGTTTTTCGGCACGAATCCCGCCCCGGTGCCTTGAATCTTGTGAGGCCCGGGTTTGACCGGCAGGCCCGCCAGCGTCTGCGAGATGACCGGGGAATCCTTGGGTTCGACCGCGATGGCTTGGAAGGAGGGTTTCTTGGCCTTGAGTGCTTCCACACAGCCGGTGATGGTGCCGCCGGTGCCTACTGCCGCGACCAGAATGTCCACCTGTCCGTCGGTGTCCTCCCAGATTTCCAAGGCCGTGGTGCGTTGATGAACGGCGGGGTTGGCGGGGTTTTCAAACTGCTGCGGGATCCAGGAATTCGGGGTTTCCTTGGCGAGTTGCTCCGCCTTTGCAATGGCACCTCTCATCCCTTCGGTGCCGGGGGTTAGCACCAGTTTGGCCCCGAGCATGGCCAGAAGAGTGCGGCGCTCCACCGACATGGTCTCAGGCATCGTCAGGATTATTTTGTAGCCCTTTGCCGCCGCCACAAAGGCCAGGGCAATGCCGGTATTCCCGCTCGTCGGCTCAATGATCACCGTGTCGGCGTTGATAACTCCTCGCTGCTCCGCGTCTTCGATCATCGCCATCCCGATGCGGTCTTTTACGCTGCTGAGCGGATTGAAGAACTCGCATTTCAGCAGGATGGTGGCGTGCAGCCCTGCGGTGACTTTGTTCAAGCGCACCAGTGGGGTGCGTCCGACGGTTTCAAGAATATTATTATAAATTCGGCCCATAAGTTTTAAGAGAGTTGGATGAGTGCCTGACTGGATTGTGGCCAAAGCGGGCTGCGGGGCAAGTGTTTTTCCGAGGCCGTCCGAGGCGGATTGGCGCTAGGGGGCGGGTCGCAGGACAGAGAGTCACCGTTGTCGGGGAGGGATCGGCGCAAAAAAGCCGCTCCGGAGAGCGGCTAAAATCAACGGGGCAGGGCGGGTTCTCAGCCCTTGGACGCGGCTGTTTTCGGGAACTTGGCGTTGACGGCGGCTTTTTTGCGCTTGGTGTAGCGCTCACGACGGTTTTTCTTTTCGGTTTTGTTGTATTGTTTGCCCATAAGACTTTACTTTTATTTCGCGTTACGATTTCGTTGAACACACTATGATAACTGGCCGCGGCGGATTCAACATCTATTTGACTTTATTGTGCGTCGCATCCCTCTGCTGCGCCTGCCAAACCTCCAAAACCCCGAAAAAAGACGATCCCTCCAAGCAAAAAAGCACCCTCCGCGTGCACATCGAGGTCGTTGCCGACAGTCTGGATTTTCACGTCGCCGTGCCGGTTTACCGGGAGAATCCGGTGATGGTCAATGTGGACAAGGACCCATTTCTGACGGAGGCGGATGTGGATGAGGCCAAGGTGGTGGAGGTTTTGGGGGGCTATGATCTGCAGATCAAGTTCAACCGCCGCGGCAGCTGGATTCTGGAAAACTACACGACTGCCAATCCAGGCCGACATCTGGCCATCTTCAGTCTTTTCGGCAAGAAAGCCGATGAAAGTCGATGGTTGGCGGCGCCGGTGATCCGTCAGCGCATGCCCAACGGGGTTCTGAGTTTTCCGCCGGACGCATCGCGTGCCGAGACGGAGCGGATTGCCCTTGGGTTGAACAATGCCGCCAAAAAGAACCGCAAGAATTCCCAATGGTAGCCGCAATTTTCAGGCTTCGGCCCGGTGCTGTTCGGCTGTTTGCCTTTCTGCTGGCTGGTGCAACCCTCACCGCGCAGCCCTTTCAGCCTCCCACGGCCAATCACGCCTTGTTTGAACCGGGCGGCGAGGAGAGGTTTTTCACGGGGACAGCCGGAAAACCTCCGGCCAGCGGCTGTTATGGCTGCGTGCGCAGTGACGGATGGCAGATGCACGAGGGGCTGGACATCCGCTGCCTGCAGCGCGACAAGCGTGGTGAGCCTGCGGACCCAGTGCTGGCCGCGGCCGAAGGCACGGTGGCCTACGTCAGCCTCAAGGCCGCGCTCTCCAATTATGGGAATTACGTGGTGCTGCGCCATCATGTCGATGGATTGGAAGTTTACTCGCTTTATGCGCATCTGAGTGGCGTGCGCTCCGGTCTGGCTCCCGGCCAGACCGTCCGGGCCGGGGAAGTCATTGCCACGATGGGGCGCACTTCCAATACCCGCCAGCGCATCACCAAAGACCGGGCGCATGTGCATTTTGAACTCAACCTTTTCCTGACCGACCGCTTTGCGCAGTGGTTCAAGAAAAACTGCCCCGGCGAGCGCGATGACCACGCTCAGTGGAACGGCCAAAACCTTCTGGGATTGGATTCCCGCCTGATTCTGGTGGGCGCGCATGACCAGGGCGAAAAGTTCGGCCTGCTCAATTTCGTGCGCAGTCAGACCGAGGTGTGCCGCGTCGTGGTAAGGTCAACCGGGTTTTCCTGGCTCAAACGATATCCGGCGCTCATCCGGCCTAATCTCCGGGCCCAGAAGGAAGGCGTGGCGGGTTACGAGCTGGCGCTCAATTTCAATGGCATTCCTTTCGAGCTCATTCCCAGAGCAGCCTCGGAGATCAAGGGCAGGGGCAGGTTCCAGCTCCTGTCGGTCAACGAGGCGGAGTATCATAAAAACCCCTGCCGCAAGCTGGTTAAACAGCACGGCAGTGGCTGGGAGTTGGCCCCGCACGGATTGACCCTGCTGGACCAACTCACTTTTTAACCGATCAAGCCAGAAGGGCGGATTGGAGTTCAGTGTTTGCGCCCCCTGCACGCTGATTTCTTATCTTCCAGCTTTGGCCTTTCCGCTCTGCCTTCTCCCGCTATATTGGTGCCGTGATTGATACTGAAGCAAAGCTGTCCGCCTTTCTGCCTCAAATCCGCCAAACCACCTGGGTGGCCGTGGATACCGAGGCTGACAGCCTGCATAATTACCCGGAGAAGGTCTGTCTGATCCAGATCAGCACCGCGGGCGGGGACGAGTTGGTGGATCCGCTGGCGGGAGTCGCTCTGGATCCCTTGCTGGAAGCCTTGTCCGGACACGAACTGGTTTTTCACGCCGCCGACTACGATTTACGGATGTTGCTCAAGCACCATCAGTTTGTTCCCAGAGCGATTTTCGACACCATGCTCGCGGCCCGATTGCTGGGGGAGCGGCAGTTTGGCTACAGTCACCTCGTCGAAAAATTTCTGGGCGTGAGGTTGGAAAAAGGGCCCCAGAAAGCCAATTGGGCACTGCGCCCCCTGACCCTGCGCATGGAGGAATATGCCCGGAATGACACGCGTTATCTCAAGCCGCTCTCCGACCAACTCAAAGCCCGGCTCGCCACGGCAGGCCGCCTGGCATGGCATCAGGAATCCTGCGTTCGTTTGATTGCCGACTGCACCCAGCCGCGTCCCGACGATGGGGATGTGGTTTGGCGTGTGAAGGGCAGCCACGCCCTTGGTCGGGCCGGCTTGGCCGTGTTGCGCTCGCTGTGGCGCTGGCGCGAGGCTGAGGCCGTCGCTGCCAATCGCCCTCCCTTCTTTGTCCTGAGCCATGATTTGCTGGTGAGCTTGGCCACCGCCGCTCAGTCTCAGGAACCTATTGAACCCCTGCTGCCCCGCCATCTTTCGGATCGTCGGCGGTCCGGGATCCGGGCGGCGTTGGCCGACGGCCTGCGCACTCCGGCCGGGGCCCATCCCCATCCTTTGAAGCACACCAGTTACTGGCCCAGCGAGGCCGAGCGCCGGCGTCAGGCTGAGTTGCAGAAACACCGCGATGCGCGGAGCGCCGAGTTGAATCTCGATCCGACAATCATTGCCAGCCGGGCCACGCTGGCCGAGCTGGCGCAGGATTGGGAGGCGCATGCGC
>Ga0209829_10001097_pt1 | contig 22812 bp, 14 predicted proteins | sample C_140205_EF_Meta_FD_187311 | JGI IMG/M metagenome (GOLD analysis project Ga0209829, IMG submission 187311) | Freshwater microbial communities from Lake Croche, Canada to study carbon cycling - C_140205_EF_MetaG (SPAdes) (version 2) | ecosystem: Environmental > Aquatic > Freshwater > Lake...
GACCCGTCAGGCCGAGGCACCGACGGCGCCGGTGCCCGGGATCCGGGTTGCCCTCTCCGGCCGCGACCCGGGGCGGCGCGATGGCTTTCTAGGGGCCAATGGCGGAAGCGATGCCACCGAGGCGGCGGTCGCGTTGGCGCTGGAGTGGATCGTGCGGCAGCAGCAGACGAAGGACGGCCTGTGGAGCATGCAGGGGCCGTATCAAAACGGCGGGTCGCAGGAGAACCGGCTCGCTGCCACGGCGATGGCGCTGCTGGCGCTCCAGGGGGCCGGCCACACACACCAGGTGGGGGAGCATCGAGCCGTGGTGGAGAGGGGCTGGAAAAAGCTCCTCGCCGGGCAGCAGCGTAACGGGTCTTTCGACGTCGGCAGGCTCCCGGCGCAGCACGAGCTCTACTCGCATGCCCAAGCGACGATCGCGCTGTGCGAGCTGTTTGGGATGACACGCGACGCGGCGCTTGCCGAGCCGGCGACGCGGGCGCTGACCTATTGCCTGGCGGCGCAGGGCCCCAACGGCGGCTGGCGCTACGAGCCGGGGAAGGATGGCGACATGTCGGTCACCGGCTGGTACATGATGGCGCTGAAGAGCGCCGAGATGGCGGGGATGGAGGTGCCCACTGAGGCATTTGAGCGGATCGGCGGGTTTCTCGATCTCGTCGCCACGCAGGAGGGGAGGCGCTACGGCTACCGGCGCGAGACGCTCCTCCGCGACGCCAGCCCCGTCACCGCCGCGGTCTCCGCCGAAGGGCTCCTCTGCCGGCAGTATCTGGGGTGGGGACGGGATGACCCGCGGATCATCGCGGGGCTCGAAGTGATCATGGAGGAGAAGCCGCTCGACTTCGCCGGCGACAAGGATGTCTATGCGTGGTACTACCTCACGCAGGTGGCCCATCACGCCCAGGGGCGGCCGTGGGCCCGGTGGAACGCGAGACTGCGGGCCGAGCTGCCGGCCCGCCAAGTCGCCAAGGGGAAGGAAAAGGGAAGCTGGGATCCGGCGCTCGACCGCTGGGGCTCGATCGGCGGGAGGCTGTTCGTGACCTGCTTCTCCACCTGGATGCTCGAGGTCTACTACCGTCACCTCCCCCTCTATGGAGAGGTGCCGAGCGGACCGTGACAGCCCTCAGGGCCCGTGACAGCCCTCAGGGCGCCGCCAGCCCCCCCCACTGCCGCACCGCCTCATAAGCGACGATCGCCGCGCAGTTGGAGAGATTGAGGCTGCGGACCTGTGGCCGGGAGGGGATCGTGAGGAGTTTTTCAGGGTGGGCCGCGACGAGGTCGGCCGGGAGCCCCGCCGATTCGCGGCCGAAGACGAGGACCGAGCCGCGCTCGTAGCGGACGCCGGTGTAGGACTTTTCCCCCCGGGCGCTGAACAGCCAGTCGGGCCCGCGGCCGAGCCGGGCCAGGAGCGCGGCCCAATCATCGACCACCTCCCACTCCAGCTCCGCCCAGTAATCGAGGCCGGCCCGGCGGAGATAGTAGTCGTCGATCTGGAAGCCGAGGGGGCGGACGAGCCACATCTTCGCCCCGATCGCCACGCACGTCCGCCCCACATTGCCGGCGTTCGGCGGGATTTCCGGCTCGTGGAGGACGATATGAAGGCAGGGATCGTAGCGCATGGCGGTTCGCCGGTATCCGCTGGTCTGCTATCGTGGGAAGACTGGAAAAACCCATTCACAGTGTGCCCGGAGGCCCCGCCTTGGTCGAGATCACGAGGAATCCCACCCGCGCCGTGCGCATCGGCTCGATCACGATCGGGGCCGGCCACCCGATCGCCGCCCAGAGCATGACGGCGACACACACCGCCGACATCGAGGCGACGGTTGCCCAGGCCGAGGATCTGCGGCAGGCCGGAGCCGGGGTCGTGCGGATCGCCGTCGACAGCAAGAAGGACGCCGCAGCGCTCCCCGCCATCCGCGCCGGTACCACGGCCAACCTCGCCATCGACCTCCAGGAAAACTACCGGCTCGCCGCCGACGTCGCCCCCCATGTCGACAAGCTCCGCTACAACCCCGGCCACCTTTACCACCATGAGCCGACGAAGCCGTGGCAGGAGAAGGTGAAGTTCATCGCCGACATCGCCGCCGCCCACGACTGCGCCCTCCGCGTCGGCGTGAATTGCGGGAGCGTCGATCCGGCGAAGAAGGAGAAGTTCGACGAGCACGACTCGATCGGCCCGATGCTCGCAAGCGCCCTCGAGCACTGCGAGCTCCTCGACTCCCTCGGCTTCACCCGCTACGCCGTCTCCCTCAAAGATTCCGATCCCACGAAGGTGATCGAGGTCAACCGGCGCTTCGCCGAACAGCGGCCGGAGATCCCGCTCCACCTCGGCGTCACCGAGGCGGGGATGCCCCCCGACGGGATCATCAAGACGCGGATCGCCTTCGAGCAGCTCATCAGCCGGGGGATCGGCGACACGGTCCGCGTCTCGCTCACCGTCCCCAACGCTCGCAAGCCGGAGGAGATCGCCGCGGCCGAGGCGATCCTCGCCGACATCGCCGCGGGGCGGGTGCGGAGTGTCGTCGACTACGGGCTCTCGTCGCTCAATATCATCTCCTGCCCGAGCTGCTCGCGCGTCGAGAACGAGGCCTTCATCGATCTGGCCCGCGAGGTCAAGGAGATGACGGCCTACGCCAAGGACCATGCGATCACGATCGCCGTGATGGGCTGCCGCGTCAACGGCCCCGGGGAGACCGACGACGCCGACCTCGGCCTGTGGTGCGGCCCGACGCACGTGAACCTCAAGCGCCGCTCCGTGGAGCTCGGTGCCTTCCCCTACGACGCGATCCTCCCCAAGCTCAAGGCCGAGCTCGATCGGCTCATCGGCGAGCCCCGGGCGTCACGATCCTGAGTCGGCCGACCGCTCGCCCATCCGAGATATCCCGCTGTCCAAAATTTTGGGGCGGGCTTGGTGCTTGAGCACGCCCCGATCGGCCCGCGACATGGCGGCCCAAACCCTTCCCCCAGCTTCTGCGGCTGGACCAAGGGGCAGTTTGGATCGGGGGTACCTGCGGTGGCCCACTCCTTCCGGACTGCGGGGAGGTTTCACCCCGCAACAGCCGGGGTGTGATCGGCTTCACTCCTGTCGGGCGTCCGGAATCCGAGACCGCGTTGTCGTGGCATGACCCAGGGCGCCTCATCGAGCACTCGATTCTCATCGCGTGGAGCAGACCTCGATAGGCGTCGTTGGTGGACTGGCATCCCTGATCGCTGTGGTGCAGCAGTCGCGACGAAAATCATGCCTGCATCGTGCCGGTCAGATAGCTTTCGTAGGAGGCCAGATCGAGCAGGCCGTGCCCGGAGAGATTGAACAACACCACCTTCTTCCTCCCGGCCTCGCGTGCGTCTATGGCTTCCTGCACCACCGCGGCGATGGCGTGGGCAGATTCGGGCGCTGGCACGATGCCCTCGGTTCGTGCGAAGAGCGTGCCCGCCTCGAAGACCTTCAGTTGATCGACTGCCCGGGCCTCGATGAGCCCGAGCGTGAGGGCATGGCTGACCATCGGCGACATGCCGTGATAGCGGAGGCCCCCCGCGTGGATGGCCGGCGGCATGAAATCGCTGCCGAGCGTGTGCATCATCAGCAGGGGCGTGGTCCGTGCGGTGTCACCGAAATCGTAGCGAAGTTCACCCTTTGTGAGCGAGGGACAGGAGGCGGGTTCCACGGCGACGAGTCTCACTTGCTTCCCCAGCTTGATCTTCCGCTGGAGGAATGGAAACGCGATGCTGGCAAAACTGCTTCCGCCGCCAGCGCATCCGAACACCATATCCGGCTCCTCGCCCGCCATCTCCATCTGCTTGATCGCTTCCTGGCCTATGACCGTCTGGTGGAGGCAGACCATGTTCAGCACGCTGCCGAGGCAATACTTCGAGCCGGGGGAGCGCATGACATCCTCGATCGCCTCCGAGATGGCGATGCCGAGGCTCCCCGTGCTCTCCGGGTCGGACGCGAGCACCTTGCGACCAAACTCGGTCCGGTCGCTGGGACTGGCGTGAACTGAGGCCCCGTAGGTTTCCATGAGGATCTTACGGTAGGGTTTTTGGTGATGGCTGATCTTCACCATGTAGATCGTGCACTCGAGGCCGAAAATCCGGCAGGCGAATGCCAGCGACGATCCCCACTGCCCTGCGCCGGTCTCGGATGCGAGCCGTTTGGTGCCGGCCTGCTTGTTGAAGTAGGCCTGGGGAATCGCGGTGTTGGGCTTGTGGCTGCCGACCGGACTCACCCCTTCGTACTTGTAATAGATGTGGGCCGGTGTCTGGAGCGCCTTCTCCAGCCGTACCGCGCGGAGGAGCGGCGTAGGACGGTAGAGGGCATAGACGGCCCGGACCTCCTCCGGGATCTCGATGTACCGCTCCGGGCTCATTTCCTGGGCGACAAGGCTTTCGGGAAAGAGCCCCAGCATCAAGTCCGGCGTCACCGGCTCGCGTGTGCCGGGGTGGAGCGGCGGCAGCGGCGGCTCTGGGAAATCGGCATTGAGGTTGTACCAGTGGGTCGGGATTTCCTCCGTGCGAAGGAGAAACTGTGTCTGCATCTGCGTGCTCATGGGAAGTCCGGCCGGATGGAGGAAGTTTGTGCAACGGCAGTCCGTGTCACTATGGCCGTCGACGAAAGCTCGGTTGACCGTGCTGTGATTGACACGATGAACACGACGCCTTCCGCCTACTGCTCATGTGGCGGGTGCGATTCCCCGGGGCGCTGCGTGGGTGAAAACGGTACCGTCCCCCGGAGAGCCGTCCCCCGGACCCAGTCATTTGCTTTTGATCGGCGGAACGTTGTTGTTCCAGATGTCACGGAATACGAGCCAACCACCATCAGCCTGCCGCTTGTAGATGAGGATGCCCTTGCAGTTGTACTGCGTCGGCTTGCCGCCGTTTCGCGGCGTGTCGACCGCGGTGTCGATCCCCTCATCGAAGCCATAGTCGCCGCAGACGAAATTCTTCAGTGGCACCTTCTTCCAAACGGTCTTGAAGGCCTTGAAGTAGTCGTCCACCCACTTGCGGATGTTCTTGTGGCCGGAGATGAACCTGCCGTCCGGCTCGAGAACCTCCGCATCCTTGTCATACATCGCCATGACGCGATCGGTGTTGTTGGAATTGATCGCTGCTTCGTAGGCGTAGTGCGCTTCCAGCAGGTCAGGATCCAGTTTCGTCTTCTTCGCCTTGGCGGCGGTTTTCTTGGTGGCCGGCCTACTGGCCATGAAACGTTCCTTGTGGGGGTGAAAACGGTGGGGGTGGAAAAGATCCTGCTCGGACATAACTCCTTTGCTTATTGTTACACTCGTCCTGTGCTGATTGCAATCCGTTGCAGTGGCGTGGACGACCGTTATGACACGTGGGGTCCGCGCCGCGTACCGGGTCTTCAGGATGCCAGTTCGCCGATCAGCGCCCTGGCCTCGACGAGATCCTTGGTATCCGCCCCTTCGGTGAACCACCCGCAGATCGGGGCGAGCAGCTCACGTGCGGCATCACGCTGGCCGCGGCGGGCAAGGAGCTCGGCAAGCGCCTTGGCGCTGCGCAGCTCCCAAGATCTGGCCTGCTGCTGCCGTGCACACTTGATCGCAGCGCGGAGCACCGCCTCGGCCTCGTCGTCGCGCCCCTTGCGGATGAGGACACAGCCCTTGATGCGGAGGACCTCGGCCAGCCAGAGACGCTCCTGGCCGCTAACGCTGTCGATCTGACCGAGGCACTCCTCTACAAGCAAGAGCGCTGCGTCGGCATCGCCGTCGAGCGCGACGGCCTCGGCGAGCACCGACTTCAGATAGGGCACGCGGACGTTGCCGCCGGACCCGGTCCAGCGCCCGATGCCCTGCTTCAGCAGGTCGATCGCCTCGCCCGGTCTACGGTTCTGGAGCGCGGCGACGCCGCGCGCCTGCGGTACCGAGACCTCGTAGATGAAGGCGAGGCCCTGCTCACGGGCCAGCGTGTCGGCCTCGTCGATGATATCGAGGAAGCGGGCCGTGTCGCGGCGGTAGGCGAAGACGTAGGCGCTGAATGTGAGCGCCCAGACGCGATTGAACGCATGGCCGTCCTGCTGCGCGTCAAGGCGGGCCTGGTCGGCGAGCCGGGTGGCCTGATCGGGAAAGCCGAGCATCCAGAGCAATTGGCACGCATAGACCTCGACAAACGTACGGAGGCCGTGCCCCGTGAGCTGGATCCACTGCGCCGCATGACGCGGATCGTAGAGGGCGACGACGCGTTCGAAATGAGCGTGCGATTCAGCGAGACGACCACTGAGGAATGATTGCACGACTCCGGTAGCGTGGCCGAAAATCTCTGTGTCCATGTCGCCCCTTTGTCCCGCGCCGGCGAGCAGGCGGTCGGCCCACTGCTGCGAGTCGGCGATGTGGCCCCGCGTGATCGTGCTCGTCCACACCCACCAAGTCGCCAGGAGCAAGCTCTGTGCGTTACCGCCGCTCTCGGCGAGGCGGAGAATGGCCGCCACGTTGTCGGCGACCTCCCCGGCGGCCCATCCGCGGAGGCCCGTCCAGGCGGCATTGAGCGGCTCGCGGATCGCCAGTTCGAATCCGTCTCGCTCGGCGGATTGCGGCAGCTGGTCGACGAGTGTCAGGCCTTTTTGAAAATGTGCGACGGCCTCCTTCAAAGCCACCCGGCCGACTGCAATCGTGCCTGCCTTCTGCCAGAGTGGAATGGCCCAGGTGAATTGACCCGCCTGCGTGCGGTGGTGCGCGAGCCACTCGGGTTTCTTGTCGACCCGCTCGGTGAAGTCGGCCTCGATCACGTCCGCGATCCGCGCGTGAAGGTCAAGACGCTTCGCCTTCAACAGCGAATCATACGCAGCATCCTGCACCAGCGCGTGCGTGAAGGTGTAGGTGGCGTCAGGTGGCTGGTGGTTGCGCGTCACGAGGCCGGCCTCAACGAGCGAATCGAGTGATGCCGCCAGCAGATCCGAGTCGAGCGACGAGATGCGATCGAGGAGGTCGAAGGAGAACTCGCGCCCGATGCACGATCCGAGCTGTGCGAGCTCCTTCACTGGGCCGAGGCGATCGAGACGCGCCATGAGCGAATCACGCAGCGACACGGGGATTTCAAAAGATTCGAGCGGACGGTTGAGGACCAGATGATTCCCATCTGCGCGCAGCAGGCCCGACTCGAGAACCGAGCGGGTCAACTCCTGCACGAAGAGCGGCACACCGTCGGTGCGCGCGAGGATTTCGGCGAGCACTTCGGCCGGCAAGGCTCGGCCCTTCGTGATCGTTTCGATCAATTGCGCGCCCGGGGTGCGCCCAAGGCGACTGAGCGCGAGGATCGTGACCCCGGGGTGGGTCGCCCATGACGGCATCGCCTCGGGGCGGGCCGTCATGACAAGAAGCATGGGGAGATCGGCGAACTTGGCGAGCAGAAGGTCGAGCAGCTCCTGGCTGCTCGGATCGATCCAGTGGACGTCCTCGAAAACCATCAGCAGCGGTTTCTGCCGGGCGAGCGTCACGATCCGCGCCGCAAGGGCATCGAGTGTCCTTTCCTTCTGCCTGCGCGGCGAGAGATTCAGCGACTCGTAGCGATCAGTCGGCAGTGAGAGCAAAGCGGCGAAGAGCGCAGCAGTCTCCTCCATCGAATTCGCTTCGCCAACGAGAACGGCCTCCAATTTATCCAGCCGTTGCTCCGGCGCGTCGTCGCGCGCGAAGCCGGCCGAAAGCTCGAGCTGATCGATGAATGGATGGAGCGGCGAGTTCAGGTGGTAGGGCGAGCACTGGTAGTGCAGCACGTCGTGCGGCCCGGTGATGTTCTCGCGCAAGTCCTGGATGAGTCTCGATTTTCCGATTCCCGGCTGCCCGCCGACGAGCACGGCCTGCCCCTCTCCCCCGCACGCCAGCCGCCAGCGGTCGGCGAGCAGCCTGCTCTCGTGATCACGGCCGACCAGTGGTGTGATGTCAGCGACACCGTGCGCGGCCCTGAAGCGCCCTTCGGTGCGCCGCGCGTCTTCGACACGCCAGAGCTGCACCGGCAGCGCGATTCCCTTCAGGGAATGCATGTCGACATCGGTGAGCACGAATGCGTCCGCGATCAGTCGGCGGGTGGCTGGAGCGATGAGCACTTCGCCGGGACGAGCCGCGCCCTGGACGCGTGCAGCGAGGTTCGGGGTCTCGCCGATGGCGAGCACCGATTCGGCGTTGCCGTCGCGCGAGTTGTCGCCCACCACCACCGGGCCAGTCGCGAGGCCGATGCGGACGGCGAGCATCGTGGCGGCGGGGATGGATTTCACGGCTTGGACCATCTCGAGCGCGGAACGCACGCCGCGCTCGGCGGCGTCCTCGTGGGCGACCGGCCAGCCGAAATAGATCATCAGTCCGTCGCCGAGATACTGTGCGACGTGGCCCCCGTAGCGCGCCACCACCTCGCAGCATGTGTTCCGGTAGGTGGTGATCAGCCCGTGCAGTTCCTCGGGGTCGAGCTGCGTCGACAGCGCGGTCGACCCAACGAGGTCGCAGAACATCACGGTCAGTTGCCTCCGCTCGCCGATGGAGACAGCGCCGGGACGTGTGCCGCCCTCAGTTGGCCTCGGGGTCGAATCGCGCTTCGATTCCGCGATCGCACTGAGGAGACGCTTCCTCGGCCCGAAGGGCACGCCGAGCTCCTTGAGATCCTCGGCCGTGAGCACCCCGAGCGCCCGCATGTCCACCTCGTTCTCGACAAACAGCGGTAGCAGGCCTTCGAGATCGTGCTTCTTGAGCCACTCCTCCAGCGGTGTCAGCACTGAGCGGCCCTCCGGGGATCGCGCACGCTCGGTTCGGTGGGTTGCGGAACGAGGATCCCGCGCACGACGAGCCATCGTACAATGTCGCGCGCCGCGGCCAGCGGCAGCGCCGGCGACCAGTTCAAAGCGAGCGAGTCCGATGTCATGCCGGGACGCATTCTCCTGAGCAGAGGCGCGAGTTCGCGATTGCCGAGAAAGGCGACGGTGCCCTCCAGAGACGGATGCCCGATCGTTGTCCGGAGGCGGACGAAATCGGCATCGAGACAGGGTTCCTCGACGAACGAGACATCGGGTGAAAGAACGAGTGGGGCGTCATCCGGCGCGGGTGGCCCGGGTGGTTCCCGGGTGGGAAGTCGGCCGGACTGCTGTGTCAGCCCCTTGGCGCGTTCGCTCCAGAATGACTTCTGGCGACTTCCTGCGACAGTCGCGTAGTGCCCCGCTGCCCACGTTCCGTGACGGTCGGATGCCTCACGCAGGCGGTCACGATAAAACTGGATCGCGGCTTCGCGCGATTCCGGCCTGCGGAGCAGCGTGTTGATCACGATGGCTCCGGCGAGTGACGTCTGGATCGCCTTCTGCACGCCGCTCGACGAGATCGGATCGAGCGAGATTGCGGCGTCCCCGACTTTGATGCTGCGCTGCGTGACGCACTGGCCGTCGAGGAAGGGCGTCGCGTCGGCAACCGCCACTCGACCGAGCATCTTCGCGTCGCTGGTGGCGGCAAGCAGACGCGAACGTGAGATCAGTTCCTGGAAGCCAGCGTGGAGCAGCGAAGCCCGATCCACGCGGAAACGGGCGGCATCCATGAATACGAGTGTGTTGTAATTCCCGTCGGGCAGGGGCATTCCCCAGAACCACTCCGCGTCGCCCGCTACGATGCCCGGCTGTGCCGGCAGGCCGCGGCCCTGCCAGGTAGCGTGCAGCGCGACGGTGCGGCATCCGGTGGCGCGACGGCGCCAGCGCAGCAGCGCGGCACGTCCGGTCGCGTCGGCGAGAAACGCGACGCGCAGGTCGTTCACGCGCCCGCCTGATTCGATCCGCAGATCCCAACCGTCGTCGCGCGGTTGTCTTCCGACCAGCCGGCCCGGCTGACAGACGCGCACGCCGGCGGCCCGGGCGTGATCGAGTAGCAACCGGTCAAACGCCCCGCGGTTGACCAGAAGCCCCTTGGGATCCGGATCGACGCGGCGCTCGTCGCCCTGATCCCAGCGCACGCTCACCGACCGGACCGGCACGAATCCGGCCGACTCGAGACGTTTGTCAGCGCCGACGGTCGCGAGCAGAGCAGGCACGCCCGGGTTCAGCGATTCGCCGCGAGGGCGTCGCGGAAAGGCCGCCCGCTCGACGAGGCAGACATCGTGCCCGAGTTGCGCTAGCCGGGTCGCGAGCATGCTGCCGGCCGGTCCTCCACCGATGATGCAGATGTCGGCGACCGAGCGCATCGGATCTCACATCTCCAAGGGCCGTGACGGGCCGGTGGCGTTCCCGTCCAGGATGCCCCCGCGCACCGCCGTGAGCCGGAGATAGGCTTCCAGGCAATAGTGCAGCCAGCCGCGGATGTAGTCGCAGGCCGGGCGGCCGCGCTGAATGACCTCGTGATGACAGCCTCCGCCGCACAGATACCGTGCCCAACACGCGCTGCACGGTTCCTGCCGGTGGACGTGACGCTCCGCGAGCCACGCCGATCTTTTCGTACGATCGACACCGTCTTGCAAACTGCCCATCGCGCCGACGTCGTCGCCGACGAAGCGGTGGCAGGCGGCGAGGTCACCATCCGCCGAGACGCCGAGGTAGCCGGCGCCCGCGCCGCACGGATAGGGGCGGTGCGTCCCCTTTTCGATTTCACGCATCGCGTTGACCATGTTCGCGAATGCGTAGCGATCGCCGACGTGTGAGCGTCGTTCGAACTCACCACCACAGTCGATCATCTCACCGAGCATCGACTCGAGACTACCTGCATCCATCTCGTCGTTGCCGTTTGGCGCGCGGAGCAGCGGAGAGAAGCCGACGCTGTGAAATCCCTCGCTGAGAAAGGCGTCGAGCGTCTCGCGAAGGCCGAGATTCCTAGGCGTGACGGTGACGCGGGCGCTGACCTCCATCCGCCGCTGGAGCGCGAGCAGCGGACGCACGTTTCGCATCACACGTTCGAAGCTTCCCCGCCCGTTCTTGAAGGGCCGCAGCCGATCGTGCACCTCGGCGGGGCCGTCGAGGCTCACCGTGACCGCGAACCCGAATTCCTCGAAGAACCGAGCGTCTTCGTCATTCACGAGAGTGCCGTTGGTGGTGATCGAAAATCCCATCGACACGCCTCGTTGCTCGGCGAGCGCCGCCCCGCGGCGCGTCACCGCTTGCAGGATCGTCCGATTGGCCAGCGGCTCCCCGCCGAGGAAGGCGAGATTGACCCGTGTGCCGGGGGCCGCACCGTCGACGAGCAGATCCACCGCCCGATCCGCGGTCTCGCGTGCCATGTTTTTCGCCGCGCCGCCGAACTCGCCCTGTTGCGCGTAGCAGTAAGTGCAGCCGAGGTTGCATTTCTGCGCGATCGCCAACGACAGCGCGTGCAAAGGAGGATCGACCAGCGGGGTGTCGTCGATGCGCGGCGGTCCGCCGAGGCCCGCGCGATCGAGCACGGCGGCCAAACGACCCTCAGCCTGGGCGGCACGGAGCTCGGCAAAAAATGCGGCGTCCGCATCGAAGAGCCGTGAGCCGTCACTGACGAACAGTTGCCCACCGACCCCGGTGTCGATGAGGTGAGCGAGCGGCGACATCGGAGCCGACGCCGCCATGAAACGCCGGGCCTGGCCGTTCAGCCGCGCCCGGCGTTCGTCTTGTTCGGTCTCGGGGATGAATGGTGGCGCGCTCATCGGCTACTTTCGCCGCCGGGGTTTCACTCGCTTGGCTGCAGGCGTCTCCTGCGGGGGAGGTACGACCGGCGTGGTGGGCTTGGTGCCTTCGGGATCGGGCACGTCGCGACCGCCGATCTCGAATTTCAACTCCCGCTCCCAGCCGTAGAACAGGTCATCGTAATGAAGGATCCGCGTGTCGACGTAATCGTCGGCGACATAGGTGCCGGTGCGATCCTTCTGCATCCAGTTGTCACCCCTGCTCGCACCGCTGGCCGTGGGCTCGATGTTGACGTAGTCCGGGCGGGCCGATGCCCAGTAGTAGCAGGAGCATTCGCGGTAGTCGTTCTGCCATGGCGAGCAGAGGCCCTGAGTGAGCTCGCCTGGCTGCGCGAGCGCCGCGGCGATCACCGCGGTGTCCTTCTCGAAAAAAGGCCTCACCTCCAGTTCGACCACGATGGAATCGTTCTTTGCCTTCTCGTTCCAGCGTTCCTGCCGCAACCAGACCGGCTTGGCGCTGAAGTGGCACTTCACCTTCTTCCCGACCTGTGCGTGGAGGATGTGTGCGAGCGCGTTCGACCATTCAAGCGGCACGATCCCGAAGGGGTTCGCGGGGGATCCGAGCACGACCGATTCGGAGTCGACGCTGGCCGGCGACGGGCCGATCGCCTGGGTCATCATGTTCTGGTCGTTCACGCGCAACAGGCGGTGACCGGCGAGCTTCGGGAGCCCGAGGCCCTCCGCCTCAGGAGTCATGCCGATCACGAGGTTGTCGTATTCCCGGAGCTCGATGCCGACGAATATGCGCCGCCACACGGCGCGCATGTCGAACTCGAGCCCGGGCGTGCAATTGCTCACCGAGGAGAGCGGGCGCGTACTCACGGGGTTGCCGGCGGCGACGTAGTGAAGCTGCGCAGAGAGGTTGCGGGGCGTGAGGGGGCCTGGGTGGAGCGGGTTCGCGCCGGGGACATTCTCCGCACCGGATGGACTCGAGCCCGGCAGTTGCGATGCCTTCACGATCGTCTGGATCTGCCGCCAGGTCAGCGCGAGATAGTTGCCATCGGCCCCGCACATCATTGCGGGCATCTTGCGCCGGCCATGGTTGGTGAAATCGGCGACTTCATCCGGCCGCCGCAGCACGTCGGCAAACCATGGTGTCGCACCGCCGCGCAGCGCCGAATAAACCTGCTGGTGAAGGCCGAGGATCATGAGTGTGTCCGCCGTGCGTTCTGGCACGACGGGGCGCATGAGCCGACCGACGTCGAACGCTTCCTCCGCAGGCATCGTGTCGAAGTCGAGTGGGTCGCGGCCATTGACCGGGTTACCGTTCATCACGGCGACGTTCAGGAAGCGCACCGTCTCGAAGGCCCGTCGCACGATGTCCATGGCCCGGGCTCTGGTGACCTCCTCTGGTTCGTCGGCCGGCACGGCGGGGCCGTGGATGACCTGGTCGAGATCGTCGGCAAGATTGCGGAGATACAGCGAGTCCGGCACCATCATCGGTGGCCCCGCGGTGACGCGTGCGGCGGCCGTGAGCGTCTTCCCGTCTTTCAATTTCAGCCGCACCTCGACGATGCCGTCGCAGGCGTCGTCGAGATAGCCGCGGCTGATCGCGACATTGTCGTGCAGCCAAGGCGGAGCCGGCGGGAGGGAGGCGAACAGGGAAGGGGGCATCGTCTCGTTGAAGAAATCTCCCTCGTAATCCGGATCGGCATTGTCGATCCCCGCCGGTACCTCGAAGCCGCACCACCCCCCTTTTTTCACGTCGTAGACCTGCCGCTCCGGGGGGATCACATAGGGCGTGTCTTTCGTCATGAAGGGATCCTCCTCCGGCTGCCGTGGGGAGGGGCCGTTCGGGCCGTAGATCAGTCCCTTTGCCGGCGTGAAGCGGAGGCGAATTTCCGGAAAGTGGTGATTCGGTCGGATGTATCGCACGCTGCCGAAATCGATGTGCGCGTCCTTGACGAAATTCGGGCAGTGCCCCTCCAGCCTATGTGGCTCGTGATGCGAGAACCAGCCAGTGGCCGCGTGGACTGCGTCGTTCTGGTCGCCTGTGCGCCGCGCGGCTTTGCGGTTGCCGAGACGCACATTCCACTCGACCGACTCCGGCCCGACGGCCACCCCGCGGAGCAGTGCGACCGTGAGCGGTTCGAGGTTGCCTTTGTCCGTCAGCGCCCACACCTCGAGGAAGGGCGCGACAGGGCGGATGCGGGGGCTGCCGTTTTCATCGACGTCCTTGAACGTGATTTCCGTCGGTGTGTCGTTGCCTGAGATCTCGCCGGTGGTCGGATCGACGACGAACGTCGGTTGCAGTTTCAGTTCACGGAATTCCAGCGGTTGGTCCGGGTTGTCATCGAGGGTGTAGTTCCCGACCGGTTCAGGCGCGGAGCCGAGGCGGGCGATGGCCATCGGGGGCAGGATGCGGAGTGCTCTGATAGTCACGGGCGGCTGTCTCCTTTGGCACGCAATCCAGCGAGCACGACGTCGATCCATTCGAGGGTTTTTTGGTCTTGATTACGCAACGTCCTGAGATAGGGCTCGCCTGCAGGCGGGGTGGAGGATAGGTGATCGTCCGCCGGGTCGAGCAGAACGCTGCAGATCTCGATCGAGTTGAGGACGACATCGCGGTGCCGCGACCAGCAGTCGATTTCATCCAAGGGCAGATCGAGGCTGTAGGGCATCTCGAACGGAGGGCCGGCCCTCCGCTTGTCGCCCGGCTTGTCCGTCAGCGGCATGTCCACCAGCAGGCAGGCGATCGTTTTCAGATTGTACATTTCGCCAAAAATCTTCGCCATCATCGCGCCACGCGCATTGGGCACGTCCGGCGGCACATCGCGTGCGAGGCGGAAGGTGTGGGTGAGATAGCGGAGAAGCATCCGATACCGGACATTGAACAGACTCGCCCATTTCAGCGACCCCTTCGCGGTGATAGGGGTCGGATGGAATTCCGACCGGCGCGGGTCGGGCTCCCCGTGAGGCGTGGTGGTCGTCGGGTTCACCGGAATGTCGCGGACGGGATTCCACGAAGCGGAAATTGTCTTCTGTTCGAATTCCCGAAAAATCTTCACAAACCGCTGGAAATGTGACATTTCACCGTCGGGTGCCTGCTCACCAACCGAAGTGGGGCGGTTTCCATGTTTGATTTCCGACGCCTCGCCCTGGCCGAGGGTCTGGCGGAGCGCATAGAGCGCCTCCGTCCGGGTCGCGGCGCGCTCGACGATGACATTCGCCTTCGAGTTTTCCACCTTCGGCGTCGGGCCGTACGGCGGCGAGGGCTTCGGCGCATAACTGCGGCCCCAGTCGTCCCATGAAGCCTGCATCGGATACGTTTCCGGCCGGAACACCGAGTCAGGGATGAACTCCGGATTCTCGAAGATGTGCAAGATCTTCATGTAGACCTCGGCCTGCGGCTGCTTGCCGCGTTCCTCGACCCATTCCTTCACCGTCTCCTTGATGAAGGGGACGTCTTGTTCGATGAAACTCCGCGACCGCTTGCCGCCGGCGGCCTCCACGAAAAGGTCTTCGAGATGGGAGAAATTGCCCGGCATCTCGGCGAAAATGTACTTGGCCAACGAGGATTTCGACAGCGGTTCCAGCTTGAAGGGAAAGGGGAAGAAGGGCGTGTCCCACGGGAACTCGTTGCGGTTGACCGACACCGATCCGCCGATCAGGCAGAGCAGGTTTTGCACCGTCAGCAAATGCCCCATTTCTTCGCGTGCCACCGAGAGGAGTGCATCCTGCCACTCCTTCACCTGCGCGCGGTCCGCGGGCGGCACCCCTTCACCCCCCAGCGAATACGCCGCATAGAGATACTGGATCATCAGCCCGTGCTCGAGTTCCCCTGCGACGTGGAGCAGCATGACGAGGTAGTCACGCCAGGTCATCTCATCCGGCTTCGTCGGCAGCGGGCGTGGTTTCAATTCGGCGTCGGCCTTCAGCCTCGCCCGGGTGTAGTTCGAGATATGGCGGATATGTTCGGCGGTGTATTTCGTCATCGGGATCGTCCGGTTGGTACCACGCGGTCGGGAGGGGATGGGCAACTCGCCTCGTCACCGCCGAGTGTGAAGAGCACTATTCTCGAGTGCCAGGAACGTGCCATGGTCGGGATGTCCGCGCGGCGCGTGGCCGATTATACATGGTAGTGGGGAAAGATGTCGGCGGCGAATTGACGCATCTGTCTGACGATGGCGGAATGGTCGGTCTGGTTGAACTCGAACCACAGCATGAGGCGATCGCCGGGCTGGAAGCCGTGCGGATCTTCCGGAGAGAGTTGTTGGCGGATCATGGCACTGTCCCCGATCAGGGCGCGCTCCATGAGAATCGACTTCTCCGGCAATTGCGCGGTGCCCCGCATCGCTTCAATGTAGGTGTCGAAGCAGGATTCGGCTCGCTGTCTGGCGACCCCGGGATCCGGGTCGATGAAGACGAGAACGGTGCGGGGCATACGGTCACGCCGCCAGACACGGCCAGATTCGAGGCAACGCGCTGCCATCTCGGCGTGGATCGTATCGATCGCCGCGGGGAGCGTGAAGGAAAGGTTGAACAGATCGAGGTCGGCGTACTTCAAGCCCACTTCCCGCGCGAGGGGGCAGGACGAGCCCAGGACAAACTGGAGTTCCGGGGCGCCGCCCACCGACTCCAGCCGGGGCACGAGCGACACTGGTTCGAACGACCAGCGGGGCACGTAGTCGACGCCGTCTTCGGCACAGAAGCGAACGTCGATTGCCTCGAGTGATCGTCGGGCCCGGGTAAAGTCCTCGTCGGAAGGAAAATCGGCCCTCGTAATCCGCCGCGGTGTGACGTCGCCGGAACCGAGCGTCTCACCAGAGGAAAGACGGAGAAAGATCTCGAGTGCCTCTACGAAGATCAGTCGCCGGTACTGTGGCCAGAGGACCTTCTCCTCCGGGTTCCGCGGCACGATGCCGAACGCCTGGTTGATATAGGGAAAGCGGCCGGAGGCGAGCCCGATCGCGAGACGGCGTGGGGACGTTCGCAGGCGATTGAGAAAAGCCAGGAAACGGACCCGGTCGGCGGCCGCGATCGGCCCGCCGCTGCCGCCGACGATGTTCAGGATCGCGGTACCGAATCCGATGCGCTCGGTTCGCTCGAACACCACGTTCGCCAGTTGGAGCGAATCGGCGTTGAGTCCGACCTCGCCGTTGTAATGGGGGATCACCGGTTCCCTGTGGAACTTCTGGACCTCACTCGAGAAGTGCGATTCAGCGACCCAGATCGTCTCGAAACCGAGCTTCTCCGCCTCGTCGACCTGCGCGAAGAACTGCTCGTACACGCTCCTGTCCGAGAGCTTCGGGATCACCGAGTCGATCCGCCCGATGGAATGGAAAAGATCAAACTTCATCGAAGCTTGTCCAACGGCTCTCGTATGCAGCCTCGCAAGCGCCGGCGAGCAGGTTGCGGGTGCTGGAACGCAGGGACGCGACCCCGGGAGCCTCCTCCCGCCGGCCGGGCAGGCTGTCCTCGAAGCGGCCGGAGACAACGATTGCTGGCGCGAGCAGGGGTCTTGCCCCCCTCAAACCCGCACAGGATAGCCCAGTCAATCAGACTTCCTCAACCCCTGCCCGGTTGATGAGCGATTCGTGATTCGCCGAACCGTCCCGATCGGGCTCCCAACACCGGTCGCGTCTCCATCGGGGACATCGGCGGTCGAAGGGGCCGTGCCCCAGACGTCGGGTTCTCATCGGCGGAACCCCCGAGGCAGTCCCGTGCCCCCCGGCCGATGCGCGGAAGATTGTGCGGATTGTGCCGAAAATGATCGAGCGGAAGCCGTTCTTCGACCGATACGACCGTCATGTCCGTCAGGGAGAGCGGGGCCGGCTGTGGGGAGGTTCGCATGCGATGGCTGCTATGGGGCGTGGCATTGTTTGCGTGCTCTCTGGTGGCGGCACCGGCGGCCCATGGCCAGTTCGGTCCGATCCTCACCGGTGTTGGCCCCGTCAACCGCTCGATGTCGGGGGCATCCACGGCCGCCCCTCTCGATACCCTCGGGGCCTTCATGTGGAACCCGGCAACGCTCGCGGCGCTGCCGAATTCCCTCGACTTCGGGCTCGAGGTCTTCATGCCGTACTCGACGCTCTCGTCTTCGGTGGGCAACGGCGCTATGGCGGGCAGTACGGGCAGCCAGCCCGGCGCATTTCCGCTGCCCGAGTTCGGCGTGGTGTATCGACCGGAGGACTCCGCCCTCACGTATGGCATCGGTGTGCTCGCCGTGGCCGGCTTCGGCGTGAACTATCCGGGCGATCCAAGCAATCCGATTCTCTCGGCGCGGCCCCCCAACGGCTTCGGCGTGGGGCCGATCTACTCGCAATACTCCATGTTGCAACTGGTGCCCACCATTGCCTACGACGTGAACGAGCGGTTGACGGTGGGCGTCTCGCCGATGGTCGACATCGCCACCGTCAATCTCGATCCAGGGTTCGTGACATCCCCTGGCTCCGTCGGCGGGAATGCCAGCGTCTATCCGCCGATGACGCACGGAAGCTATCAATGGGGCGGTGGGTTCCAAGTGGGCCTCTGGTACAAGACGGATGTCGACTGGAACTTCGGCGCCTCGTTCAAGAGCCAGCAATGGTTCAACCCGTTCACCTTCAACTCCTACAACCAGGCCGGCCAGGCCGAGTCGGCCCGGGTCCTGCTCAATGCCCCCATGATGACGTCGGTGGGCACGTCCTACACCGGATTCGAAAAGTGGTTGTTTGCCCTTGATCTGCGGTATATGGATTTCGCCAACACGCCCCCCTATTCCAGATCGGGTTTCTCCCCGACGGGGGCGGCGAACGGGCTCAATTTCAACAGCGTCTTCGCGCTGGCGACGGGGACGCAGTACACCCTTTCAGACAATGCATCGCTGCGGTTGGGCTATTCTTATTGCACCAATCCCATCGCCAACTCTAACTCGTTCTACAACGTGGCCACGCCCACGGTCATCCAGCACGGCATCTCGACGGGCGGATCCTATCGGATCACGAACTCGTTCAATGTGTCGGTGGCGTACTGCCACTTCTTCAGCAACTCGGTCACCGGCCCGCTCCAGTCGCCCGCCGGGCCGGTCGCGGGCACGAGCGTGACATCCACAGCCTCGGCTGATTCCATCACCATTGGCACCAACGTGCTCTTCTGAGAGTCTTATTCCGCCACGGCAGATTGGGGAGAGACGCCGCCGGATGGGATGGTTCACCGGGCCTTGAAGCCCCGTGGCGAAACGATCCGAGCGTTCGGCGTTGCGATTATGGTCGAGGATGGCGAGCAGCGGCCCCAGGCGACACCGCTGCGGAGAGACGGCGTCAGGCCATGCGGGCCTGGCGCCCACCGCCGCGTCAGCCTTGCAGCCGCTTCACGATCACCGCGGTGAGGTCGTCTGCCTGTGGCGTGCCCGCGGCAAACTCGACCACTGCGCGGTAGAGCAGCGCGATCAGCTCCGCCGCGGGGAGCGTCTGGTGGCGGCGCACGAGGTCGCTCACCCGCGCCGTGCCGAACTGCTCCTCGGCGGGGTTCGTCCATTCGTAGAAGCCGTCGGTGAGCAGCACGAGCATGTCGCCCGGGGCGAGCGGATGCTCGACCGCCGGGTCGTAGGGCCTCTCCGGCACGAAGCCCAGCGGCAGCCCCTGCGCGGGCAGTTCGGCTATTCCGCCGGTGGACGCCGAGTAGGCAAGGATCGGCCCCTGTCCCGCGCTCACGAATCGCACGGCCCCACGCCGCGGATCGAGCACGCCGAAGAAGGCGGTCACGAACCGCCCCTCCGGCAGATCCTGCGCGAGCAACGCGTGCACCTCGTCGGCCGCCGCGGCCAGGTCGGCCGCGTGCCGGACGACCGCGCGGTAGAGCGCCCGGGTTTCCGAGACGACGAGGGCCGGGCCGATCCCGTGCCCGCTGACGTCGGCGATCGTGATCGCCAAGCCGCCGCTGCCGAGGGGCATGAAATCGTAGTAATCGCCCCCCGTCTGGTCGGCCGGCCGGTTCCAGCCGGCCACGTCGTAGCCCGCCAGCTGCGGCTGCTCCTTGGGAAGGAGTCCCTGCTGGATCGTACGGGCGATGTTCAGATCCCGCTCGATCCGCTGTTTCGTTGCGTATTCCGCCAGGAGCATCTGCCGTTGGATCGCCACGCCCGCCTGGGTGCCAAGAAACGAGGCGATCTCGGTGTCACGGCCGCCGAAGGGGCCGCCGCGCTTGTTGAGCACCTGCAGCACGCCCACGGTCGCGCCGTCGTGCCCGGCGAGCGGCAGCGTGAGCATGCTCGTGGTGCGGAAGCCGCTCTGCCGGTCGAACTCGGGGTTGAACCGGGGGTCGGCATAGGCGTCGGGAATGTGGATGGCAACGCCGGTGCGGGCCACCTCGCCGGCGATGCCCCGGCCCACCGGAAACCGGATCTCGGTGATGGGCGATGAGGGGATCTCAGTGGTCAGTCGGCTGTGGAGTTCCTGCGCCTGCTGGTCGAGCAGGAAGATCGTGGCCCGCTCGCAATCGAGCACCGACGTGGCCGCGTCGGCGATCGCCGCGAGGAGCGGAGCGAGTTCCACCGTAGCCCCGAGCCGCCGCGACACGTCGAGCAGCCGTTCGAGATCCGCGATCCGCCGCTCGTCGTTTTTCATCGTTCATGCCTCGTGTGCGAATCGACTCGGCGACATCCTCATCTGGTACTACTCCACTATCTCAGATCGAGTCTGCCCTTGACTTCGACTTTTGCAGTTATCTCCGGCCGAAAAACCGGCCTCGGGAAAAAGCTGAGCCTCCCGCACAGTGGTTGGGTCTTCACATCCACCCAAACGCGCAAAGAGGCTCACGATGGACCTTGTACCCGGGTTCCAGCGGTTCCTGCAAGGACGGGGTTCGAGACCACGGGCCCGACGTTCGCGAGCCTGATCACGATCGTGACCGGCTGGGATGCAGCCGCGACGTTCACGCGCCAGGGCGAGTCGATTCTTCCGATCATGGAGGACGTGGTCACGAACGCCTGCGGACAAGTCGTCTGCCCGATGACGGTGACCGGGTTGAACGCTGCCGGGGAGCGGGTCGAGTTCGAGATGCTCGGGCCTCCGAAGCGGATGAACGAGCCGGCGATTCCCTTGAAGGTGCGCGTCCTCGCCCGCCAGATCGGCGGGGAACTGCCGGCAGACACCCATTCGCTCGATCGGCCCGAGGGGTGGTCGAAGTGGGATGGCCGGACCCGTGACCTGCTCGTCGTCGCAGCCATGCTCGAGGCTAGCTCGACGGCTCTGGGGCAGCCCGCGTATAAACCGCGTGGGGCAGGAGCCGAGGGGGAAGAGCGCCGCTGGCGGGCTTGCCGCCGGCAATGGTATCGTGCGAGTCATGCGCACACTCCCAATCGTCGATCCCACCTCCACGGCCACCTGCCCCTCCGCCGGCGGAGCGCCGCAGCTGCTCGCTCTTCATCCCCCCGATGCCAACTGCCGCGGGACGTTCGCCATGGTCAGCCTGGGGTGCCCGAAGAATCTCGTCGATAGCGAGCGGATGCTCGGGCTGCTGCGCCAGGACGGCTGGCAGCTCGTCGCCGAGCCCAAGGGGGCCGATCTTGTCGTCGTCAACACCTGTGCCTTCATCGATGCCTCGCGGGAGGAGTCGTATGGGGTCGTCCGCGAGATGCTCGATCTGAAAAAAGCCGGGGGGACGCGCGGCGTGATCGTGGCCGGCTGCCTCGCCGAGCGGCAAAAAGAAAAACTCCTCGACGAGCTTCCCGGGCTCGATTCAGTGATCGGTGTCTTCTCGCGCGACGATGTCGCCAAAGCGGCCGAGCGGCTCATCGGCGGCTTGGGCGATCAGCGAAGCGTGTTCCGCCCGGCGCCGGCCGTGCCGCTCGAAGACCGTGGCCGGATGCGCATCACGCCGCGGCACATGGCCTATCTCAAGATCTCCGAGGGCTGCGACCGGACCTGCACGTTCTGCGCGATCCCGAAGATGCGTGGCAAACATGCCACGAAGCCGCTCGAAGAGGTGATCCGCGAGGCCCGCGAGCTCGCCGCCGACGGCGTCAAGGAGCTCGTCGTCGTCGCCCAGGACACGACCTACTACGGGATCGATCTCTACGGCGAGCCGAGGCTCGTGGAGCTGCTCGGCGAGCTCGAGAAAGTCGAGGGGCTGGAGTGGATCCGGCTGATGTACCTCTATCCGGAGCACTTTTCCGACCGACTCATCGGCGGAATTGCCGACTCCGCAAAGATCGTCCCCTATCTCGACATGCCGCTCCAGCATGCCAGCGACCCGGTGCTGAAGCGAATGCAGCGCCGAGTGTCACGCAAGCCGACCGAGGAGCTGCTCGGTAAGCTACGGAAGCGGATCCCCGAGCTCGTTCTCCGGACGACGTTCATCACCGGCTTCCCCGGCGAGACCGAGGCGCAGTTTGAGGAGATGGTCGACTTCGCCAGGCAGTGGCGGTTTGAGCGGGTGGGTGTGTTCACCTATTCCCTCGAGCCCGACACGCCGGCTGCGAAGCTCGACGGACATCTGCCCGAGGAGGTGAAGGCCGCCCGCCGCGACCAGCTCATGGAAGTGCAGCAGGGGATCGCCCACGACCATGCCCGCAAGCAGGTGGGGCGGATCGTGGACTGCATCGTCGACGGCCCCAGTGGCGAGCGCGATGATGTCTGGCTCGCCCGCTCCACCGGCGATGCCCCCGACATCGACTGCCTCGTCTATCTCACGGCGGCGGGGAGCGGCCCCGAGGAGCCCCTCACCGGAGAGATCCTCCCGGTCGAGATCGTCGCCTCCAGCGGCTACGACCTGGCCGGCGTGCCGGCCGAGGAGTGACCGCCATGCGCGAGCGCTCCCCCGCTGCTGCACCTGCCACCGATCTGGTCTGGACCGTCCCGAATCTGCTTTCGGCAGCGCGGATGGTGCTCTCGATCGTCTTCTTTGGGCTCGTTGAGCGGGAGGATTTCGCTGCGGCGACGGTGCTTTTCCTCGTCGCCGCCACGACCGACTGGGTCGATGGCTGGTATGCCCGCCGCTTCAACCAGGTGAGCCGGCTGGGGCGGATCCTCGACCCACTCGTCGACAAGGTCCTCGTCTGTGGGGCTTTTATTTTCCTGGCGGCCCGGGGAGGGACGTCGATCCTCCCCTGGATGGCGGTCGTGATCGTCGTCCGCGAGCTTGTCGTCACCGCTGTCCGCGCCGAGATGGAGCGGGCCGGGCGCGACTTCTCGGCTGGGATGGCCGGAAAATTGAAGATGGTGCTCCAGTGTGCGGCGGTGGCGGTGGAGCTGGGGCGGCTCGGATTTTCCCGGC
>Ga0209829_10001098_pt1 | contig 22802 bp, 20 predicted proteins | sample C_140205_EF_Meta_FD_187311 | JGI IMG/M metagenome (GOLD analysis project Ga0209829, IMG submission 187311) | Freshwater microbial communities from Lake Croche, Canada to study carbon cycling - C_140205_EF_MetaG (SPAdes) (version 2) | ecosystem: Environmental > Aquatic > Freshwater > Lake...
AATAAAAAGTTTTTCCTGTTAATTGATAGGTGTAAAATAAGTAAGGGATATTAATTAATAAAGCAATCAATGCAATATAAAAAAATCTTAAATAAGTAGATTCCTTTTTTACAGCATAAAATATAAAAAGTAAAATTGCAAAAGCAATAATCACATATCCAAATACCACTTTGGTTAAAATAAGGACCCCTAAAATAATGCCTAGTAAAATAAATTGTTTCAAGGTGACTTTAGGGTCAACTAAATTTTTACTGCTGTAATAAAGAAACAGGCACACTAAAAAATTAGCAAAGCATTCGCTATATAAATAAGTCATTTCCTTAAACGCAATATAATAGCAAGCCCAAAAAAAACTTAGGACCAATGCTTTTTTTGCACTCACCCAATAAACTAAGCATTGATATAAAAAAACAACTGATGCATATTGCAATACCCCATTCAATAATCTTAACCCTGTAATATTCAATCCCAATTTAATAAAAGGGGCAATCAATAAGGGATAGCCCGGGCCATTCCATAAATTTAATTCCTCCTTAGGTGAATAAAACCCATGTAATAAATTTTGTGCAAACTGCAAATACCTTGGTTCATCGCCCGTAAGCGCTGCTCCTTGAAATATATAAATAATACAAGTATAGAGCACTAAAAAAGGTGCAAAAAATATCCAGGAATTTTTTACTTTAAGTTGCAATTGCAAATAATATAATTATAAAATATTTATAAAAGGAAAAACACGAGCAATAATAAAAACGGTGCGGCCATTCCCACTAATAAGCCTTCATACCATTTAACTTCCTCTTTTTCTAAAGGCAATACGGGGCCATCTGTAATTTGTATGGAAGGTGTCTCCTGAATCAAAGCGAGTTTAGCAGTTTCTAAATTTTTCATTAATTCCAAATAGGTATTGGACAAAACCACTTTATCTCTTTGAGAAATTTCAGAAACCACAGGCGCATTCACATCAGCTGGATTTAAGTTCAACATTAGCCTGGTGTCTCTTATTGCAGAATAAGCTCGTTGATTTAATAAATTTAATATGCTGTCTGTTCTTTTTTCTAATCGTGCTACATTGGTTTTTTGTCTGCCCGTTTTAGCATTGATATAAAAATCGGTTGCTATTTTAATAATACGCTCCGAAATTAATTTACTCAATAACTCATCTTTACAGTTGACAGCTACATTAAAAAATGACAACTTTTTATCTGGCTTTGAAATAGTTATCTCCTTGGTTTCAATTTTTTTAATAATATATTTTAGCAAACTATCTTGTAATCGAACATCCTTATCGGGTTTTGCAAAAAATAGTGGACGGCCAATTTTACTATCATTGGTCCATTTGCTTCTAAGGCCATATACATCTGCGTATTTATCAGCTAAACTATAACTACTATCATTAGCATAAGGAGTTTTTAAACATTCCCCCATCATTCGATTACTCTTTAACAATTCCAACATATTGTCTCCAGATATTATACTATTTGCGGAACTCCCTGTTAAACTTCCAATATCCATTCCCATCTGCCCTCCTATGCTTGAAAGCAATCCACCTCCTACATTTTTACTTTCCTCTACCATAAAAGTAATCTCCGATTTATATCGAGTCGCTTTAATCAAACTATATCCTAATCCCACTATACCACCCAACACCACTGCTAATAATAATAATCGCGACTGTTGTTGTAAGGTTGATTTTACTTTTTGAAAAAAAGTAAATACCCAAGTCATTAATAAGGAAGAGGTATCTTTTAGTTCCATGTTCAATTTATAATTTTAAAATAGCAGCCAATCCTACTAAGGCCGAAACTATACTTGTTATAGCAGATAATTCAGCTACTGAAAATCCTTTTTCTTTTTCGGGCATTTCGGGAACAATGATTTTACTTCCTGGTGTGACCCTTGGATAAAATCGGAAAAATAAAAACTTAGTTTGTTTTTGATTAATCCCATTTCCATAATGTATATAAGCTTTCGCTAATGAGGCTCTATTTTTTACACCGCCTGCTGCCGAAATATAGGATTTAAAACTACCCGATTCGTACCTAGTTAATTGCGGGCTATACACCGCACCTGTTACTTCCACAAATGGATCATTACGGGAAATAAACAAACTATCACCTGGTAATAACAACAAGGATAAATCGCGCGCATTATTATTATCTAAATTTACACCAATCAATACCCCTTTACGATACACTTGTAAATCCTTGATTGATCCATATTTTGTTAACCCTCCTGCACGCTCTAGTATGTTTTCAATGGTTTCATTTCTTTTTTCTAATGCATAATTGCCTGGGAATAAAACCTCACCTGCCACTTTAATATCTCCTAAAAAAACTGAATTCAATAATCTTGGTACAAAAATATAATCCTGTGCCTGAACAGTTACTGTATTATCATGACTTGATAAATTAGAATCTAATTCCAACTTAATTAAATCCACCAACTGATTGGCTAAGGAATCGGTTCTATTTTTTTTGATTCTTGATAATTCCACTCTGTGGTAAGCGGCATCCTTCATAAATCCGCCACTCATTGCAATAACATCCTGTATTTGCATGCCTTCGCGGAATAAAATTTTTCCAGGTGTTCTCACATGTCCTGCAATAGTGACATACTGCACTTCCTCTAATTCTTGCTTGGTATATATTTGAATAGAATCCTCTCTTTCTAATATAAAAGGACTGCCTGCATTTAATTTTTGTAAATCCACCGACACCAATACTCTATCTCGATGTGCGGTTAATCTTTTTATAGTAGCCCTTGGTAAAAAAGCATCTGATCTTAACCCGTCTGCTTTTTGCAATAAAATTTGCAAACTCATTCCATTGCTGTATCCATAATCACCTGGTCGATACACGGCCCCCGTAATGCTTACTTTATTTTCAAAAATTGGTAATTGTTTTTCGGCATATATCGAATCGCCTTGCATGGGAATATAGTTTACAAAAGCATTGGCTTCTACATCCTTATAATTTTTATCTCTTGCATTGCGTTGTACAATTTTTATACGATCAGTAAATGCTGAATCATTAAACCCACCTGCATATTGTAATGCGTTTGCTAAATTTTCATTTGGTTTTAATTCATATACCAATGGTCGTTTCACCATGCCACCCAATTCAACTCTTTTGATATACGGTGGATATACAATCACATCCTGATCTTCCAATCTTATATCCTGTGACATTTTACCCGTTTGCAAAAATTCATACAAATCAATGCTGGCAATTTTTTTATTATTTCGTATCAATTGAATATCTCTTAAACTTCCAGTCTCGGTTGGGCCTCCCGATGTATACAATGCATTAAACATAGTGGATAAGGAAGATATTTGATAAGCCCCTGGTCGTTCTGCTTCTCCAATGATCGTAACTCTAATAGATCGATACGCACTTAAATTAATAGTAAGTTGTGTTTGTTTGGTTTTTAATGCTGGATATGCCTTAGACATTCTTGCAAAAATGCGCGCTTTCGCATCTTCGATGGTTAATCCATTTACATTCACCAAACCCACATAAGCAATATTTATATTTCCGTCCGGATTTATCACCGTCTCCATTTCAATTTCATTTAACCCTGTAAGTGTTAAGCTTAATTGATCATCAGATCCTAATACATAATTTTTTGGTGTGGCTATTCTTAAATTTGGTTCAAAGCTTATATTAGGATTACTAAAAAAGTCATAGCCATATCGACTTGATGGTTTTTTAAATTCAGGTACTTCTAACACCCATGTACTATCGCGCATAAAATTAGCCGTATCCTTAATTAAATTATTCGTGCTAAACTGGGATTTTTTACTCGATTGCAATCCTACTAATCGTTTTTTAAATTGCATCACTTCTGCTGGCTTTAAACCCTTTTTCACCAATAATTTCATCGCATCACTTTCCGAACTTGTACCTGCCGACACCTGTTGCCATAATTGCAATATTTGTTGATCCGAAAATTGGCTAATTCTGGCATTAGATTCATTTTGTGCCTGTGTAGTTGTCACTACCATCACAAAAACTGTGAATACCGCTACTATCTTCCCTAAAAATTTCATCATTGGAGTAAACTTATATGTCGTAAAAATACAATAAATGAGGCATACGGCTGTATAATTAGAATGCCGTGAACGCGATGCCGATACTTGTTTGATTGGTTGTCAAGCTATTACGCAACAATTCATGCATCTGATAAATGCTATGACTTAGCTTAATCTGTAAATTATTAATAATTTCATAAGACCCTTCAAAGCTTATTTGATCCCTTTTGTATTGAGGATCAAAGCCATAGATAGGTGATGGGGTTAAAAAGTATTGTTGTTCCACCGTTCCCGCGCCCCCCTTTGCCATATGCAAATAATAGGCTTTCAGGTTTAACCTAGCCTTAGGATGATAGTTGGCAATGAATTCGAAACGATCGGCATTGGTGCCCATCCAATCGCCTAAAGGAAAATTGCTATTTGAATAATTTTGTGCTGGTAAAAAATTGCGATACACAAAGGGATATACTTTATTAATTTCTGCTGTTAGGGTAAGATAAGGCACACCTAAATCGGTTACACTAGCTCCCAATTGATACGCAATTTGATTTCGCGAATTGCTTGTACTAAAAATACTGCTGGTTCTTATTTCATCAATAAATAATTGCGCATACAAATGCGTTTTAGGAATTTGATTGCGACTACTCACTCCTATAAAAAATTGTCCGTTGGCGCCTGTTGTAATTTTATCGTTAAACTTATTATTGTCAAAGGCTTTGAAAAAACTGAGCGGCATTAAATAAGCAGGCTCTAACTGATCGGTGTATACAATGGATTCTCCAAAATGTACACTTAACCCTTTCATGGGTTTAATTTCAACAAAATGAATGGCATAAAATTTTGGAACAAACACTTCTCTCACCCCACCGTATACGGTATTTCCAGTGCCATAAGTTTTAGCAGAATCAATCACTCCACTTTGTAACCATGCGTGCATATAATTAATACTCATCCATTTGGTGGGTTGATATTGCAATCTGAAAAAAGGATAAGAAGGTGATTTTGCAGATAGCACCAAGTTTCCTGTTTTACCATAACCCAATACATTTTGATCCTGGCCTACAGTAATCATTCCCTTATTAAATCGATAACTAATATTAGTATTAAACTGATTATAGGAAAGTAAATTTTTTGAAGTTGTTTGTCTTCGATTAAATCCTACTAATGTATTATCCATTCGTATAGAATCATAAGCTCCTTGCTCATTTACATCTCGCACACTTAATTGAAAACCAATTCGTTTTCCGGCATAGCCCATCATCTGAAACCCTGAGCTGATAATAGTGGTGGTTGATTTTGCCGACTGAAAGTTAAACTCCCCTAATGGGTCCAACATGATTCTAAAATTTGGATCGGTATATTTAAGTAAATGTGGTTCGTTGTAGATGGATTTATTGAAGTCCTTAAATACCGTGGTCGTTTTTAAAATATTATTTTTTGTTAGATCATCAAAACTATAATAGGAAAGAAAAAATTGAAGTTCTTCCTTTTCAATTTTAGTTAAATTTTTATTGGATTGCAATTGATTTAATAATTGATACACTTGCGAACGATCGATGGGTTTGACTAAATCGTTCAATTCAACGAATCCTTTTTGAGCCATTCGTTCTAAATATTCAATTACTGTTGTCTGATGCGTATATACCTGTGCCTGTAAATGGTTAGTATTAAAAACTATTACCACTACAAATAAGATACTTACCCATCCTAATTTTATTGCCTTCAATTTGTGCATTTTAATAAGCGCCTTGGTCTCGTAATATTTTAATGATGGTTTGCAATATAATTTGCAAATCCAATGTAAAGGACCAACGATGTATATAATATAGGTCAAAATTAACCCTTTGTTCCATTTCTTGATGCGTTCTTACTTCCCCGCGACATCCGTTGATTTGGGCCCATCCTGTAATACCTGGTTTAATAATATGTCGCTTTAAATAATTGTTCACTGTTTCCATAGAAGCAATATTCATAGGTGTTGGATGCGGCCTTGGTCCTACCACCGACATCTCTCCTTTTAATACATTCCAAAATTGGGGGAGTTCATCCAAACTAAATTTTCTTAAAAATTTTCCTAAGGGAGTAATTCTTGGATCATTGCGAGAGGTTTGTTCAAATGTATTAGGCGTTTTATTGGTATACATGGTTCTAAACTTATAACAAACAATAGGTTTGTTATTTAAACCCCACCTTTCCTGTTTGTAAATCACCGAGCCTTTTGAACTAATGCGCACTAATATCCAAATAATGGGCAATAGCCACCAACCCACTAGGATTAAAAATAAAATTGAAAATAAAATGTCAAATAAATTTTTGGAAAATTGATTCTCCCATTTATCCAAGGGTAAAATATTTAAATTAATAACAGATATTAAACCAATGGTGTCTATCTCCTCGGTTTTAGAAGTTAAATCCTCCAACTTAGGCATGATTCTTACACGCACATTATATTGATCACATAGTTCAATACATTTCCTAATTTGACTTTGTTCATGATGTGGTAAAGCAATTAATACTTCATCAATATGTTGTTGTTGAAAAACAGTTTCTAATTGATGCAAGCTGCCTAAATAAGGCATGGCAGTAGTTTGCGCTGTTTCATTAGTAACATTTTCTTCAACATCATCTATATAGCCCACGCACTTGTATCCATAATACACATGCTCTGAAATAGTTTTATTAAAATCGATCGATGTTTCATTATATCCAATGATCACTAATTTATCATGAATAAACCCTTCGGCAAATACAGAGTGTTGCCTTTTTCTTAAAAAATATTTTAAAGCAATGGATAACCCAAAATGAATCCCAATTAAATAAGAAAATCTAAAATAATCACCATATACCGATTTAGATAAAAATAAAAACGCACTTACAAATATTAAAAATAAAATATTGGTGTATGCATTATATAAAATTTCTTCGGGAAATTTTTTATTAATTCGATTACGATACAACTTACATTCATTGGCAGATAAAAACCAAATCAACAATAATATTAGGATAAAACCAAAATCATAAAATGTTTTTGGAAATACAAAACCACCTTTTTTGATAAATACTGCAACTAATAAGGATACAAGTAAGCTGAAGGTATCAAGGCCTATTTGGAGATTTTTATAATACTTATGGTTCCATTTCATTCAGCTCACTTTTTATTAACCAAGGCGTTGAGGTGATAAAGATATAAATCAGTCACCGAATCCCAATCATATTTTTGATTTATTCCTTGTGTTACTTTTTGTTTCATCTGGTTTAATGCCAAGGCATTAGCATCGGCCCAATCAAACCAAACTTGTAAGGAAGATGCATTTTTTTGAAAATAAAACCCATATTCATTTTCCTGTAAAACTTCCCTACTAAACACTGTATCTATAGCTGCAATGGCACAGCCATTGGCCATGGCTTTTAATAAAGTGGGATTAGTGCCCCCAAATTCATGCCCATGCATATAAGCATAACAATATTGATAAAGGCTGGCTAAGCTATCTGGATGATTGACATACCCTGTAAAAACCAATCTAGGATCCTGATAGGATTTTATTTTATCAGCATAAGCATCCTGATAAGGCACATCACCTACAATGACTAATTTTTTGTTTGATTTAGATTGTATAAATCCTTCTATAATAATATCGCTATTATTATCGGGTATCATTCGACCCACAATTAAATAATAATCATGAGGAATAAGGTTCCATTGCTTTAATAAAGCGTCATGGGCTCCCTCATTTTTTTCGGCACCATAAGCAATAACCACCGATTGTGCATTAAATTCATTTTGATAAATAGATTGCATTGCAGTAGCATCGGTGACTAGTACATCCATCAACTTGACGGCCATTCGAGCTGCCCATTTAAAATAGTTGGATCCAAAGCCCTTCCACTTAGGTCTTAACCATTCCAAACCATCCACATTCATCATGGTAGGTTTATGAAATAATTTTGATATAATGCCAAAAGGTCCATTGGATACATTTAATACCAATAGCACATCAGCCTTAGAAAATGCTGCATGCCAAAAAGCGAAAAAAGAATGTATGGGCTGACTTAAAATTTTACTTTTTAAAGTGGGAATATATTTTAATTGTATCCCATTCACTTGTTTTGGTTGCTCCTTAAATAAATAGGAGTGGCAATACACAGTAACTTGAACCCCCTTTGCTACCATTCTTTCTCCTATATGTTTGACCAAGGTTTCATAACCACTATACACATAAGGGTACCCGCGAGATCCTATGATACTTACTTTAAGTGGCATGTTATTTTTTAAGGAACTCATGAACGACTAAATAATGAAATGATATGTTGCTCAAAAGTATCCTTGCTAAAATATTCCGCTACTCTTTTTTTGGCTTTCTCACACATTGTTGCCCTTCTTTCCAATGCTGTAATATTTCCTGTAATTGTTTGTTTTGAGATATGTGCCAAATGAAAAATGGTTGCAGCGCCTTCGTTTATAATGGAAACTGAAATTTTGTTGTTCGATTTATCTATTTCTGGCATGGGAATAAAAATGCCTGTTTCATTTTCGGTAATCATTTCCAAGGCGCCTCCTTGTGGAGTTGATATAACTGGTATACCATATTGCATGGCTTCCAAAACGACCGTGGGTAAAGGATCGGGCTGTAGGGAGGGCAATACTAAAATATCTATGGCCGAATAAAACTTATCCATTTGTGCTTCAAACCCTGTATAAATTACGCGCGTACTTAATTTATTTTTTTTAATATAATCCTGCATTTCCTTTACTAAATATTCATAACCCGAAAAAGCATCACCAGTAATGATAAAATATAAAGGAGCAATTGGATGAGTGATAGTACTATTTTTTAGTGCTTCTAATTTTAACATTTGTTGTGCCATAGCTAAAAAATAATCTTGCCCCTTCCAATAATGAATCCTTCCTGCCATGCCTATCACGATGGCCTCTGTCGGAATTTGATAGACCTCTCTAAAATTGGCTTGACTAAATTTTTGAATCGATTCAATTCCATTATAAATGAGTTTGGTTTTAGAAGCTAGTTTTTCATTGCCTTTAATCCAATGATTTTCTACCGCTTTGGATACACAAATAATAGTATGACTGCTGGTTTGCATCAACCAACTAATGGTTGAATATAAAAATTTTGGCTTTTCAATAATTTCATGCACATGCCAATAATGGGGAATCTTGTTTTTTTTAGCCACCCAGGCTCCAATTAAAACTGCTGTGGTATTGGAATAGACTAATTCAATTTTTTGATCTTGTATTATTTTAGCTAATTGCTTGTATCCATTTTTCCAATTAGCTAAACGATTTATAATACCACTAGGGCTAAAATATTTACGCCTAATAATTCCTAAGCTAAAAACATGAACCCTTGCTCCAGTGTTTTTCAATGCTTCTACCAAGGGTCCTTCATTAGACAATACTACTTCGCATGCATGGCCTTGCTTTTGTAAAATTTGTACAGTTTGTAAAAATATTTTACTCGCCCCATATAAATCCGATGAACTATGTAGTAATAAAATACGCATGCTACTAAATTGCTTTACATTTTTTTGCTATCACCACTTGATTCACTTGTATAAATGTTTGACAATACCTAACTATTTTTTTTCGTAAGCTTAAATTGCTTTTCCAAATATTACCAAAACTATCCTTTACGCTTTCTCCATATTGCTCTATCACTTCAAATCCATTTTGTTCGATGGTTTTTCGCAAATTTATTTTATTAAATATAACAGTATGCTCAAGGCCATCCACAATGATGGGTATTCTTAAATTGATAAAATTTAAAAGTCGATATATTTTATATGCAATGGCGCCTATATTAGGTGTACTTACAATAATGATTCCACCTGTTTTGATTATTCTATTCAATTCTAATAAATAAGTAATCGGATCAATTACATGTTCAATCACATGACAGATATTAATTAATTCAAATTGACCGTCGGTATATTTTGCTGATAATAAGTCTCCATTAAATAATTGCGATTCGGGTAAATAAGGCTGAACAAATGAAATGCAATCCTTATCAAGTTCGGTACCGTAAACCTGATACCCTAATTTTTGTGCAATATATAAATGCATGCCCAATCCAAAACCTACATCTAAATAGTTTCCAATCCCAGTGTAATAAGATACATTTTTATCAAACTGTAGTATTTCTTTATTACTTGATTTTTTGAGGGCTTCAAATTGTAAAATAGTTTTTTGCTTGTACTGTAAACTTCCAAAATTTCCCTTATCGTAATAATTTTTATAAAATTCCTTGAGTTCCTCCTCATTGGCTACTGGGTTTGCAAAAACAATACCGCAGTCCTTGCATTTTGTCCTTGAAATATGAGGAAACTGAGCAGTAAATTTCATTGAATAAGGACTCAAGTGTTCACTTTTACATATTGGGCAAGCATTCAGAATGGTCATATTCTTAAATTATTTTCTGGATTTAATCCACTTAGCGGGAACCCCTGCCACCACACTATAAGTTGGTACATTTTCGGTCACCACCGATCCTGCTGCCACCACCGATCCTTTCCCAATGGTAACCCCTGCTAGTATAATACTATTAGACGCAATCCAACAATCGTCTTCGATCACCACTTCTTTTTTTTCGACGCCTTGATCCTTAATTAAAATAGTTGGATCATCAAACACATGATTTTCGGCGTAAATACTTACCCTTGGCCCCATCATCACATGATTTCCAATAGTAATTTTTCCAGAACATCCTATATAACTATAAGGACCTATATTACTATGATGGCCAATGATTAGCCCTTCGCCTATCGCACCCCCATATAAATTAGAAGGTCGTATAATTGCATATTTACCAATAGTGACTCTATCACCTACTTGAATACCTTGATGTGATAAGCAATTAATTTCAGCGCCATCCTCAATAATTGTATCCGTTCCTAATTGTAAATAGGATGGATAACTAATGCGTACATTTTTACCAATCAATAAAATTCCTTTTACAGATTTTATGCATAATCGATAACAAAGTCCTCTTAAAAAAAAGAAAAACAAATAGTAATAAGTAAGCCACTTGTTTTTTATTGCCCAGCCTTCGTCAAATCTTTTTATAATTTTGTTGCCCATACTTTAAAAAATATTAATGAGTTACTATCAGTTCGTTTATTTCCTTTGCTGCTTTATCCCAACTAAAATCAAAATTTCGTTGCTTCCCTTTTTCAATAAAGGATTGTCGCAGTGAATCGTTTTCAATCATATTCATCATCGCGTCTGATAAATTTTGTATCGCTTTTGATTCATCTACCCCTTCTTCCAAATTCACCCAATAAGCTGCATCCTGGCCTACTTCGGGCAAAGCACCATTGGTAGAACTTATCACAGGCGTTCCAAAACTAAATGCTTCTAATAAAGGCAAACCAAAGCCTTCGTTTTTGGAAGGCAAAACATAAGCAAAAGCATTTTGATACAATGCCGCAGCCTGCGGTGCATCCACATAGCCTAATAATTTGACCTTATTTTCCAAGCCTTGTTTTATAATAGTTTGCAGGATATGATCCCTATCATTTAAATTTTGTTTAGTAGGGGTATTGCCTGCTAATAAAATTTTATAGTTGGGGTATTTTTGAGATACTATTTTAAAGGCCTTAATAAATAATGGAAGGTTTTTTCTTTTTTCTAAAACTCCTATATGTAAAAAATACGGATTGTATTTTTGATAGTCATTTTCTAAATCGGATTGCTTAAATAGCTGCGAAGCCTCGTACACCACTTTTATTTTTTCACTATCGAAGCTTTCGTATTCTAACAATTTTTTTTGAGTGTAGTAACTGGGTACAATGATTAAATTTGCTTTTTTAGCTGCAGGAACGCCTATTCGATGAAAAATTTGTAACCAAAAAAAATTATAATTACTTGGTGTTTGCCAAAAAAAAGCATCATGCAATACTACAATGGTTTTTAATCCTTGTTTAAAATAGGGAACAAAAAAATCGGCACAAAATAAATGTGTACATCCTTGTTGTTTGGCTTTTTGGGGTAAGGTGATTTGTTTCCAAATTTGAAAACGAATATGTTCTAAAAATTTTAATAACATATTTTTGCCAGTATATACTTTGGTAGGATCCTCAATTAAGCAAATAGTTGCATTGGGAATTTTTTCCCATGCTTGAATTAATTGGGTTAAATAGGTTTTAACCCCTGTTTGTGCTATTTGCAAATTTCGAATATCGATGGCTACTTTCATTACTATAAATAACGAATTCCAATTTTAAATAAAAAACTATCTAAGTCATTGGGATTTTGTAAACCAAATCCGCTTGCAGTACTAGGCTGTGTCCAATTATAATTATAGGATCGTTTTGCTATTAAACTTGCAGATAATAAAAAATGTTTATAAGGTTGATCATATAAAATTCTAAAACCCATGTCCACCCATTTACTTACACTTGGATTTTGATATGCTAATTTTGACCCTTCATATATATCTGCGTTATGGGTGGTGCTTTCTATTTGTACAGCTAATTGTTGCATCCCCTTAAATTGACTCACCCGCATCATAAAAAAATTACCACCCGAACCAATAGGCGCTCCTAAATTTTGCCCTAAATAATTATAACCAAATGGACGATAACCTCCATGCACATACCAGTATCCTGCAGATCGGGTAGGAAAGGAACTGGCTTGTTGCAAACGAGTATATTCACTCATTAACTGCCAATATTTACTTGGTGCTGTTTCGTTATAATTAAACAATTTTCTAAAACCATAGGTATATCCTCTTGAATGTTCAGGATCCTGTATAAAATCACGCATATTAAAAAAAGCATCATTGCGTCCCCATTCGGTATAAAATTCGGCATGGGCTGGTTCCCATACCCATCGTAAAAAAACACCTGCATATTGATCTATACTTTCTTCTACTGGATATAATAACCAATTACTAAATTGATTACCATCTTTATCCCTTGAAGCATTTCTAAAAATTAAATTCCAATTGGGTGCAGAGGCTAATGGATTGGTACTATAATCCCATAATAATATTTCTGGCTCTTGTGCAATTCTAGTCACTCCCATACTCAACCCCTTGATCCATTTAGGTTGATAAGTAAGCATGGCACCATTAAAATATCTTTTTTCATCATGAGATTGTCCAGGACCATATCCCAAATAATTTTCTGCTATACCACGATACTCAGGATTAATTTCCTCTAAATAAGCAGCCACCCATTGCCATTCAAAACTTCCTATTTTAGTGCGCCATGGTCGGCGACTGTTAAAACTAATATGCATAAATCCTGGTGCATGCGAACTCATTAATAATGGATTCATAATACTTGGGCCCCAAGTTAAGTTTTCGGAACTCACGCCAACGCTCACAGGTCCTGCATTTAATCGTATACTTGAATTACCCAATAAATTATTTTTTAAAAAAGGATTATCAAATACCTGATTAAAAACTAAATTATTTTTATAGTGATCATAGCTATAACTATCTGGATAATGATAATTTGGTGTTTGAGTAGTGCCTCTGTAATTTTTATTATCGGCCCAAACAAATTGTGGTTGGTATTGAATAGTTAAGGGGCCTAGTTTTAAATACACACCTCCGCTAATATAAGTTTGCTGTCCACTACTTGCTATCATGGGACCATCTAATTCCTGAAAAGGTTGTTCGGTCACATTTTGTGATACTACTTGTAAGGGTAATACGGTGGCATAAAAAGTATTGCCTAAAAACTTTTTACCAATGGGATGCAATCCTTTTTTAAAATAAACCGGATCCAACCATTTTAATGCACTATCCCATGCCCCTATTTTAGTAGGTTGCAGAGGGCGTGACATAAATGAAATATCAGATTCAATTTTTCCCATCAGTTGCAATCTTCTAAGTGCATCTTCGATAGGCAATTGATCCATACTAATGGTTTGTGCTTTTACAATGGTAGTTGTAAATAATACCATTACTAAAACAGCAGTCCGTGTAATTGCTTTTATATTCTTATTTGTTTTTCCAAAAACCATACATTCCTTTTTCTAATTCATAGTTTTCCCATGATTTTTGTGTTCGCTTGGGTTGTTGTTGTGCCCACTGCCACATTTCGGTTAATCCTGTTTGTAAACTTGTAGTGTCCTTATAATCTAATAATTGAACACTTAATTCATGTGAAGGTAAAGCGTCTTTTACTTCATGTCTGGCCTCCTCATGCTTGGTTTCACCAGAGCCGATTACTTGCTTTAAAATTTCAGCTGCTTCCTTAATAGTATAGTATTTCCAACTTCCTATATTAATAATTTGCTTGGATGCTCGAGTATCCGTAGCTGCTTTCCATAACGGCAATAAGCTATCATCTATACATGAAAATGCGCGTTGTTGTGCGCCATCTCCAAAAATTGTAAAAGGTAATCCATTGATATATTGATACATCCAAATACCCAATACATTGCGGTAACGATCCCAAATATTTTGATTGCGCCCATATACATTATGTGGTCGTATGATACACCAATCCAATCCATGTTGCTCTCCTGCTATTTTAATATCCATTTCACAGGCATACTTTGCTACCCCATAAGGATCAATGGGTGATGGTGTATCGGTTTCCTTAAAGGGAGGCGTTCCTATACCATACACTGCCATACTGGAAGTAAATACCAATCGGCCAACTTGATGTTCGATACATGCATTCACCACATTGGCAGTGGCTACTAAATTGCAGTTATAATTAAATTTTCTTATAAATGGACTTAACCCCTCGGCGGCATAAGCAGCAAAATGATACACAATATCAACTCCTTTAAATAAATCACTAATATTAGCTGTGCTAATGTCCATTTGATGAAAGGCTACTCCCTTTGGAACATGTTCAATATAACCTCCTGATAAATCATCAATGCCAATGACCTGCACTCCTGGTTGATTTTGTAAAATCCATTCTGCCATGCGGGAACCTATTAAACCCGCTACGCCTGTGATAATAATTTTTTTCATATTGTAATACTTTGTTGCAAACCTTCGCTAATGCCAAGATACAATGCTTTTAATTTTTGCCATCTGCCTCTTAGTATAAAATAAATACCCACTCCTATATAATAAGCACTTTGATAAATGATAACAGTGGGAGCGTATAGTAACTTGGTATATTTTTTAAGCAGCCATATATGATTACGCGCATTTAAGTAATGTACTTTAGCACTAATATATCCTTCGGCTGTTTTAGTAGATGATTTATGCGACATCCCTGCGATATGATAAATCACCGAACTATTTACATACCCTAATTCATAGCCCGCTTGTTTGATTCTAAAAGATAAATCCACATCCTCGTAATAAATAAAAAAGGGTTCATACAATAAACCAATTTTTTGTAAGGCTTTGGTTTTCACCATAAAAGCACAACCGGTGATCCACTCTATTTTTTGATAAGATGTCTTTAATTTTAATTCGCGCGTTTTTAATTGTTGCCCTTGATCCTTGTATTCGTAGCCCTTGGTTTTAGTCACTCCCGTCCATGGATTAAATTGAGTGCCTGCATTCCAAACCAGTTCTCTGTCATGATGAAAATAAATTAAGGGTTGTACGGCGCCTAATTTTTCATTTTCTTCCAAAGCATTTATTAATGGTTCTAAAAAATCCTTTTCTACTGCAACATCATTGTTTAATAATAAAATATATTCATATCCATGATCCAATGCATATTGCATGCCTTTATTATTTCCTCCAGTAAATCCTGTATTGTTTTCGTTTTGTAATAATATAATATTAGAATGATTTTGTTTTAGTTGCACTACCGAATCATCGGTGGATGCATTATCTACCAATACAATATCATAGTCCCTATAGTTAGTTTGATAAAGTGATTCCAACGTATCATTGGTTAATGTATAACTATTCCAGTTCACTACTATAATGGCTAATTGTTTATAGCGCATAGGTCAAATTAAATTGCAACATCCATTGTTGCTTATCCTCTCCTGGTATAAAATAAAAATCGCCTGCCTGAAATAAGTTCCATTCATAGTTATTGGTTTGCATATAACTTAATCTTGGGCCTACTTGATATTTATTAAATTGCCAATCTATTTTTAGCGTTGTTATAAAGTCGGTATAATATCGTCTAAAATCACCCGATCCTGTAAAAGCGCGTTGATAATAATCTGCATTGTGTATGCGGCGTTCACCAGTAATGCCTATTCGGTTTTTATTTTTACGCCAATTGAATTCAATGGTTTGTGAGGATCCACCTGGCCCTACCCCTGCGCCAATTAATTGTCCATCATTGGTATAACCCTGTCTTACATTAGATCCCAAATACCAACTAGTAGGAATACCAATACTAAATTGATCAGCTACTGTTAATAATTGCACCTGTGTTAACTCGCCCATCAACTCCCAATAATATTTATGTTTGGTGGTGAATATTTTTTTGATGCCCCATGTACTTGCATACCCTTTATCAGGTTGCAAAAATAAATTTCGAAAACTTGTATTAGGTAAATTCCAACCAAACTCCCCATATAAGGTTGTTTGCGCTTCGGGCATAGTATAATTTAAATAAAATGCTGTCATGATGATTGGCTTTTTAGGACCATCATCAGGTATATTAGTAATTATATTTTTTAATGGAAGATAGTCCTGCCAATGTATCATCTCTTTTTGATACTGCATATACATTTGCTCTACACCGATCGTTAAATTTTGTGCCCACTTAGGCTGATAGCTTAGATTAAATCCGTTGATGATGCGTTCTTTATTCTCTTTAGGATAGTATAATAGATTACCTCTATATGCTGCATAAGAATTTGGCGGCAGCCACCCACCATTCGTTAATTTTCCTGCAATCACTTCTACATTAAATTTTCCTATTTTAGTTTCGATTGGTTGCTCAGTAGCAATACTTACATGAGGAAGTCCTGCAGCTGTATTGGATAATAATAAGGCATTTCGTTGCGTGGGTCCCCACCATTTGTTTTCATTGGACAATCCTACTTTCCAATTTTTATAATGCAACTTGATATAAGATTGCCCCAAAGTCAATTTATTATAAGCGGCATTTCCCATTCGTTCAGGCAGTTCAATGAAATTATAAAATCGATAGTAGTCTCTTATAAAAACTGGATTATAATCTGGTTGTACTTGTAGTTGTTCAAATAACTGATTTTGAGCCAAGATCATTTCGGGGGCTATTTGTATTTCAATAAATTTCCATTGCGCATGTAAGCCCACTCTCAATAATTGTTGCCATCCCTTTGCTGGCACCATAGCACCATCATTCCAATTATATGGATGGTCCTGCACATATTGTAATTTATTTAGTAATGGCAACCACCTTAATTGTATACTATCCTTAGTTGTAATAGCAAGCATAGTAGCTTTACTAGTATCCTTCCATAAATTTTGAGTAAGAATATAACTATCCTGTTTAAAATCACTTTGTGCTTTTACAACAAATGAGATTAATAAACAGCCAATAAGTATTTTAATTTTTTGCAAACCTAATTCTTTGTAAAATAAAGTATGAAGTAACGAGCGCTACTCCTTCAATTAACATGGGATAATAGCCTACATATTTTGGATCCAACCCTAATTGCAAACTATCAATGGATAATAAAGAGACAAATAAAACAATAACACCGGCACCAAAATATGCAATGTATTTTTTTTCAAGAAAAATTTCAGCCACATTCAATACATTTAATGCAATTAACATAGGCACAATGCTTATCAGCTGTAATAGTTTGGTTACCTCTACTATAAACGCAGTATTGGTTTCATGCTTTCCTAATAATAATATGATTAACAACTGATCAGGAAAAATAAACATCACCAAGCCTGCTATCAAACAAAACAAGGATAATAACAAATTTTGTTTGAGCTTTAATTTTTTCCATTGACTAAATCCTTGCTGATGTGTCATTGCGGCATGGGGCATCACCGCTGCAGCATAGGCATTCACTAATACCCTGAAACTTGATATTAATTTATCTATAAATCCATAAGCAGATAAATACAATGGCGTCACAAAGGAAGGGATTGCAAATAAAAACAAAGATTGTTGTAAATGCACCGTTAAGCCATTGCCTAATACTAAGCTGTTTGTTTTTAATAACTGAAATATTTTTTCAGCATTAGGAAAATGTCCAGCCACTCCCTGTTTTAAAAATGTTTCTTTTAAAAAAAGAATATTCAATAATAACATCACAAGCCCTGTTCCTAATAAACTTATTTGTATAATATATGGATGATCTCGTAAAATATATATAATAGCGATTAACCCTAATCTTAATACTAGATTGATGATGGTGTATCTATTAAAATGATAAGTGGCCGTTAAATAAAATTGTGGATTAATGAACTCTGCTATAATCATTGGGAGTATCATAAAATAATACACCCCGTTTTTTACAAACAAGGGCAGGATGCAAGTAATCATAACAGCCACTATTAAAGGGATTAACCTTAAGGATAATATTTCTGCGATGACTTTATTTTTTTTATCTTCTGTTTCCGCCTTCTTGATATCTACCACTCCGGTTTGCATAGTGCCATAGTTCACTAAAATTGCTAATAAGGAGCCAAAGGATAATGCTAAAAAATAGACACCTAATTTTTCAGCATTGATATGATGCACTAATATGGGTATCACCATTAGCTGAAACACAGCATTGGTAACACTAAATATAAGAAGTGATACAAATTGATTTATGGTTGGAAAGTGCAACTTCATGTATAGCTTGCTTTACGGCGTGTTAATCACTTTAATAATAATACTTCCCATGGACCATGATTCATCACACAATTTATCTGAGACATTTGGTTGCACTAAAAAATCCTGGAATCGTAAACTTAGTTTGGAATTTGTATGCTTAATTGTTCTATCTATTTTATACACCGAGGTTTTAAATACATCTGCCATATGACAGATACCCGGAACATCCATATAGGAGCCTGTCTTAGGTGGGTTGTTGATTAAACCATAATCGGCTGGATAAGATTGATAAATACAATAGATTGCATTACATGGTGTATTAGAAAAAGTTGCATTTAATACATTAGACCCATCCATAGTGATATTCCAAATATCAGGACCATCAATTCCACCTGCACTATTGTTCCCATCCCAACTATCATGAAAGCGAGGTTCTACCAAAATTTGTATCGCCTTATGTGCTGGTAAATTTTCCAAATCCAAAGTAAAGCCTCCTCGATTATATCTTCCTATTAAATACTCTCCATTGTTTTTGTATAATATAGCCCCCGTTAATTTTTCGGTACTGCCCGATTTAAAATTATTATTATACACCATCACTTCATTGTACCCCGATTTGGCACAACCCATGAACATAGAAATGGTTACAATAACAATGAAGGTTTTCGCTTTTGCGATGAAGGTTTGAGTATTCATAATAAAATGATTAGGAAAGAATAAGTTGAATTAAGTATTTTAGGTTGATCGTTTTTGCTTTGTATATATTACAATTTTATGTAATGCTTCGCCTTTCTTAGTCCCATTTTGAACACGCAAGTGACTAAAAGACAATAACTTAGTTGTATTGTAACAAAAATATTTCAATTCTATTCAATCTCCTAATTAAGGAGGTTAATTCATTGTTTTACCTATCCAGAGGGGGGGGTGGTTGCGGTAGTCTAAAAGTAAGAAATCTATCTGATTTATAATAGATTATTGATACATAATAAGATTATTTATGTAGGAGGATATAGCTGCTTTACTAAATAGCCTTCAGATTATTCAATCACCGCATCGGTGATGACTACATCGCTTAAAGAACCGGTACATAAGCCCTTAATCGTAATGGTATCTCCTGGTTTTTGAGTAATAGGGCTGGTTTGGGACAATGTTACAGACACATTTGAAAAAGCATCTGCCTTTCCTATCATTAATGTGATTTTTCCTACTTGATCCTTACTAATAGTAATAATAGTTCCAGTAATTCGTAATACTTTATTTAAATACAAAGTATTGGCTTTGCTTTCATCTGCCTGATATTTTGCGCTCAAACTATCGGCCTGAATACTTACCCATTTTTCGGATTGTAAATCACGATGATGATTTTTAGAATATACAAAAACATAATAATACCCACCTAAAGCACTAAGGGCAACGACCGCTAGTGCATAAATTAATTTTGTCATTTTTTTCATAAATTAAAATTTTACCATTTAATATCTCTAAGCTCTTTGGGCTTTTTTAATGTAAATACCCTTGAGATATTAAATCCAAAGCGAAGGTCACCTTTTGCCCAACTACCCGCTGTTTCATTAATGAAAGTACGTTCGGTCATACCTGTTGAATTAGATACATGCAACTGAAAAACATGGCCTCCAGTTTCAATGTCCACTCCTACCGATAATGGATCGTAATACCCGTCTAATTTATTATAACGATAAAAATATTCGGTAGTAATATTTACGCGCTTACTTATCTTTTGCCTAAAGCCAATTCCCAAGGAATAAAAATCATTAGGGATGGTTTTATTTTCAACAATATTATAATGCAATAAAGTAGGTGTGATTTGTAATGAAAATTGATCATTAAATTTTCGTGCAATTAAAATTTGATGCGCAAATGAAAATTTATCTGAGGTATAAGGTTGATAAGCTAAGGACAAATCCTTTAATGATTTATAGATACTAGTACCCACATAACTTATACTTAGGGGTATATTATGCTCACCTACTTGTTGACTTACTATTTTATATTTTACAAATGCATCATATTGCTTTTCAAAAGTACTTCGTCCAATACCAATCATTAATTTTTTAGTAATGCCATAGTCTAATCCAAGACGCATAGTAGCTTGATCCAATCCGAAAAAATTATAGCCTCCTTGACTTAACGCACCAAATCGATGTAAGATTCTAAAATCTAAAACCCCTGCACCCACATTTTCGATAGATTGCCCATTCACAATTCGGGTGGTTTTAAAAATACTTGTTGTTACATCAGTTGTAACAGGCGTCCCCGTTTCGGCAAACAAATCAATTTTTTGTGCTTGGCTATTTATTTGCATAGCTAAGATGCATAAGATAAATAAGTAAGAATGTAGTTTTAACATACTTGAATTTTTAATATTGGCAATTCAACTTGATTACAGCATCATTTGCAATTTTTTCACCAATATACAATCCCTTAATACCGTAATCTTTAATTTTCACACTAAACTCCCCTTCGATACTTGCTTTCCCTTGCTTTAAACTAAGTGTCCCCTTAGTACTCACTTTTTGTGATACCCCATGTATATTTAAAGCACCCTCCACTTGGATTGGATACACACCATCCTTAGTAAAATTAACTTCTTTAATATTTAAAATATACCCTTTAAAATCAGCCTTTGGGAATTGCGTTGATTCCATATAGTTTTCGTTAAAATGATCCTCCATCAACTGATTTTGAAATTTGAATCCTTTAATTAATACACCAAAAATAATTTGTCCTGTTGCGTCCACAAATTTGGAATCTACTTGATTATTCACTGCTGCAATTTTTTCTAATCCGCCTGTAGCATTAAAAAATATTTGTCCCGTTTTGGTAGCATATACTTTTTGTGCTTGTAGTTGATTTACCGATAGTATACTTACCAAAATGAAAGCAGAAGTGATGATCAGTATTTTTTTCATATAAATTATATTTTCGTTTAATTATTTAATGCGCCTTTATTCACCCATAAAATCATTTTATTAATGGTACAAACATCTAACTTTGTACCATTTTTAGGCATTGCTGACGCTTGCTCATTTTGTAATATTGAATTAATAAGTTTTCCGTTGGTAACATAGGGTTTCACTGCCGCATAGCTATTTAACAAAATGCCGCCCCCTGATAAATTAGCTGTAGTTGCCCCATGACAACTGGTACAATTAGATACTAAGATATTGGTTACTGTTACACCATAGGTTATATTGGTTGTATCACAAGTAGTGACTACTACTTGAGGGTAGATCTGATCTTTTTTATCATAATAACATGCTGAGAATAATATTATCCCAACAAGTAATATAAAAAATTGCTTATTGCGGATATCCATTGTTAATCCATTTTTGTATTTGTACTATTTTACAATCTACCATTTTACCCGAAGGAGGCATTCTCTTTGTAGCGACAATAGTAGTTGAATAATTTATTGCATTTAAAAAAATACTTTTATTAGCGCTCACATACGCTTTTGCACTCGCATAATCTCCTATATAAACATTGGCTGAACCCGGAGCACTACCATGGCATCCACCACAATTGTTTGACAATATAGTTTGAATGGCTCCTGAGTATGTATATATTGTTGTATCGCATACATTTGTACAATTGGTATTTAATGCGCCTTGTTCAATCCATTTTTTTATACTTGCTATATGAGCCGTTGTCATTTGTGGACTTGACCTTGGAGGCATTCCATTGCCAATGATGGTATAATATTTACTATTAGATAAATTTTTAGCTCTTATACCATTCATAATGTACCCGTAATTAGTTGTTACTACACCTTCTCGGTGACTTCCTAAATCATGGCAACCAGCAGATGCACAATAACTAACATAGATGGGTAAAATTTCGGTATTAAAACAAATGGTATCTGAAGCAGTGGGAGTATTCCCATTAGTAGGTGTAGTTCCTGTAGGGGGTGTCACAACAAAAACAGTATCTTTTGAGATAGTACTTAACTGATTAATAATATCATGCTGGCAAGATGTCAATATTACTAAAGACATAAGAAATATGATAAAAAAATAGGGGTTAAAACGCATAAACTATATTTCAGTTCAAAGATACAAATATTGATTTGTGGATAGCG
>Ga0209829_10001102_pt1 | contig 22726 bp, 29 predicted proteins | sample C_140205_EF_Meta_FD_187311 | JGI IMG/M metagenome (GOLD analysis project Ga0209829, IMG submission 187311) | Freshwater microbial communities from Lake Croche, Canada to study carbon cycling - C_140205_EF_MetaG (SPAdes) (version 2) | ecosystem: Environmental > Aquatic > Freshwater > Lake...
CCAGAACGGGTAAAGACAAAGTCCAAGCATCGAAAGATGTACGAAAATTCGCGTAGTGGTGGTTCGAATCCACTCATAGCCACTTTTTATTTTAATAATGGATTATATATATAATATATGTCACATCTAAGACATGAGACAGTGCTAGTTTTAAATCGTAACTGGCAAGCCATACATACAAAGTCCCCAGCAGATGCGTTTGTCGCTATGTATCAAAACACAGCAACAGCTCTGGACATAAAAGGATTTGATATGATGGTTCCCTTGAAATGGAATGATTGGGTAAATTTACCGTATGATGAAAACGCACGATATGTAAAAACTATTAACGGAGAGATAAAGATCCCTACTGTTATTGTTCTCTGTGAATTTGATAGAGTACCAATGAAGCGTCCTAAGTTTACTCATAGCAATATCTGGGACCGAGATAATGGTATCTGTCAGTATACAAATAAGAAGCTCTCAAAGTCTGAAGCTAATATAGATCATGTTATTCCTAAGACACGAGGTGGTAAGACAGACTGGTCTAATTGCGTTCTCTGCCATAGAGAGGTAAATTCTAAGAAAGGACCACGTACGCCTGAAGAGGCAGGTCTTAAGCTTATTCGACAGCCTGTTATCCCTAGGGAATTACCATCTACATTCTATATCCGTAATAAGCATAATATTGACGACTGGGAGATTTTCCTAAAAGAATTTAAGAATTAACTTGTAGAATTTTTATAAGCTTATATATTATATACGAATTAAGGGGACGTATCACACCCGACTTCTAATCGGTCATTAACAGTGTAACTGGAGTATGTTGGTTCGATCCCAACCGTCCTCACCAAATTTTTAAATGAGATATATCATCTTCAATTTCTTTAAGCCTTGTTTTCCTTCTATATTCTTTATGCGTTATTCTCTTAACCCGCCAACCCCTACTTTGTAAGTATAAATCTCTAAGCTTATCTAAATCTCTGCGTCTTTCATGATGATTGCCATCAAGCTCTATAATTAACCTTAAAGTTGGAAATACAAAATCACAAAAACCGTTTTTATTCACTTCTCTGTTATAGAAATGAACTTCTGTTAAAAAACCATGCAGCGATCTCTTTACTCCTTTCGATATTAACCATTGTGTAAATGTTCTTTCCATATAAGACGGGTTTCTCCCTAATTGATAGCGCTTATTATTTAATTTTAATCTCTGTGATGCCATGAGAGACATATTCTTCTTTCGACACGCTACACTACACATAAGCCTTGTTTTGTTAAAAGGTACTTCAAAAAGATTACCACAGAATTTACAGCTGCATGTAACAGGAGGCTTGGGAGGTCTGTTATTATGAAATCGTCTTAATGCTTTGGATATCTTTTGCCTGACAGAATCGTTCATCGCCTCACGTATTTTATTATTAAAATGAGCTGCGCAGGATTGCGTACAAAAATGATTCTTATACTTCTGCTGATGACTTCTTGTTACTCTTATGGTAATACTACAATTTGTACACTGTTTGTAGATTGTTCCACGTGAATTACCGACATACATATTCTCACATTTTTTTGAACAAAACGTCTTCCGGTTATTTACACTTACATCACGCCATTTAGATTTGTTTTTATAGTATAAAATATTACAATTATCACACTCAAACGGAACAATTTCCCCGTCATTATATTTAATTTTCTTTATTAAGAGTGGATCTACTATACAAGGCATACTATTATTTATGGCTTATGGGGGTTCAAGTCCCTCCGGTTGTACCATTTTTTTATTGATAATAGATAGTCTAGATTATATAATATTACCATTGCACGGGTAGCTCAGCGGTAGAGCGGCGCACTTACACTGCGTTGGTCGGGGGTTCGATCCCCTCCTCGTGTACCATCTTTAAGGGGGTATAGCTCAGTTGGTAGAGCGTCTGCTTTGCAAGCAGAATGTCATCGGTTCGATCCCGGTTACCTCCAAATCGGAACTGTAGCTCAATTGGATAGAGCTTTTCGCTACGGACGAAAAGGTTAGAGGTTCAAATCCTCTCAGTTCCATTATTTTTTACTTGCTTTTTATTTAAAATATACTATTATTTGTATTATGAAAATTGCATCCGCCATTGGTCTTATTATTTTCGCTATTGTATTGTTTATTGCCTGTCCGTTAGGTCTTATCTGGGCTCTCAATACTCTTTTTAGCTTGCATATTCCGTTTACAATTCCAACATGGAGTGCTGCAGCTGTTTTGTATTATTCTTTCTCGCGGTCTGGTCGGTTTAACGTAACAAAAAATAATAAAAATGACTAATGGTTATGTAGTAGAGCGATGGACAGGTAAAGCCTGGTACCCATCTCTCTGTTCTCCGTATAAAACATATAAAGAAGTTCAAGACCACTTAAAAGAATATTGGTGGCATTATACTAATGAAACGCCCTATCGTATTAAAGAATTTAAACCGAAGAAGAAGGTTCAGAGATATGTTCCGAAATATAATCTTCAAAATTGGAATTCTGACGATCAGATGGTATTCAAAATAGAATAGTATTTCTACGCTCTTGTAGCTGAATAAATACTTGGAGCATGGCTTTGCCGTATATTCCAAGTAACCCTTATGCTGTCATACAACCACAGCCTGTTAATTCCTTACCGCAAGGTTTGGTATTATATAATGTACTTTCTAGTTACATTGTTAATGGCTATGTTATAGATCCTGTAGCAGGTTATGAAGCGACAACAATAGGTTGGAATGCACTAGCTTCATTAAGCGCGTTCGCTATTGACGTTGGAACTGATCCTTATGGTAAGGGTACATCGAGAGACCTTTATCTTCGTACTAGTCCAACAAATTCTATATATCTAAGTGCAGCTGGTTTGTACTTAAACGGTACACAAATAACACCAGGCGGTGGAGGTGGTTCATCTCTTTCTGCTATATATGGTACTCCAAATCAAATTACAGCAGTATCAGCAAATAACGCTGTTACTTTAAGTTTACCTAATATTGTAAATATCACAACATTAAATGTGTTAAGTACACTAAATGTAGCAGGGTCGGCAAATTTCTACAATACAAGTAATTTAAATATTAGTAGTGCTATCATTTACTTCGGTGAGGGTAATACAGCTAATTTACTAGATCTCGGTCTTGTAGCGCACTTTACAGACGCAAGCAACAACAGATACCAACATACCGGATTTGTAAGAAGAGCAAATCAAGGCTCACCCGGTGCTTGGACTCTGTTCTCTGGATTAACTACAGAACCCGGTACCTATGGTGTAAATGGTATAAATTGGAATGACCCTTATCTTCAACTCGATACGTTAAGTGCAAATGTTATATCAAATACAATTTCAGCAAATAATATCTATAGCTCTGGTAATGTTGGTATTGGTACTACCTCTCCTTATGTCCCGCTTTCCTTTGGTACAGGTACTGTAGGTTCACCTGGTCAACCAAATATCCTTCGTTTGTATGATCCTGGAACTAGCACAGGTAGCTATGGCTTTGGTATCTCACCTAGCTTATTAAGCATAGTGTCACCTGCTAATACATTATTCACCGCTGGCAACCAGCTAAGTGCTTTATACCTACAAGGGAGTACGGGTAATGTTGGTATCGGAACTGTAACCCCTAACGTTACGTTAACTGTTAATGGCTCAATAAGTGCTACAGGAAATGTAACATCACCTAATATACAGGCCACGTATATGTACAATACTACAGTTCTTGGTACGACAGCGTTACCTTTTCCTCCTAGTACGTATCCTGATGGTACGAGAATAGTTTGGCGTATAACTCAAGGAGCCGGTGGTCCCTATGCAATAACAGTAAGCACAGGTACAGCAGGTTCTTTTAGAATACCTACTAGTACAGGTAGTACTACCCTTCCCTTCTCACAGACCGTTGGATACATGGATATACTCGGTCTCATGTGGGACCAACCAGCTAATCGCTGGGATGTAATAAGCTTTACACCTGGCTATTATACATAATATAATATATGGCTAACTTATATTATTTGGGTTCAGATAGTAATCTCAATAATCCGAAGAATTGGTATTTGACAGCAAATGTTTCTTCACCGGCTAATAGAACCCCTACAACAGCTGATAACGCGATAATTCTATCAAGTGTCGGTCAGACATACAATTATTATAACACCTACTCTGTTTATAATACATTGTGCTGCGTTAATGTTAGTGTATTACCTTCAACCTGTACTCTCTATAGTCTAACAAGCGCTATATTCATTAATAGTAGTACGTGCTGTAGTCTATGGGCATTGAGTGGGTATTACTTCTTCGGTAATTCTGCGTATTATGGCGGGTGGCAGAATTTTTACAATAACGCATATCAGGCATTTGGTAGTGAAGTTAATACTCCGATTGGCGGTATAAATGCAGATAACTATGGTGTTTTTGGACAGGCACATTCTACAAATATTCTTGGAGATCAATATTCTTTATATTCTGGTATAACATCCAATTGCTGTTTCTTTTACAACAGTAGTTTTAACGCTGGTACAATCTACAGTGGTGCCGTTACATACAGCTACTCTACTCAAGGTCCAGGACCTGGCCCTACTATGTACTTTTACAATAGCGCATATAATATTGGTGGTTACGGTAGTTTATTTGGCATCGCTTCTTTCCGTGATAATTCTGCTAATCTTGGCGAACCTGCCAATACTAACTATCATTATAATAATAGTAGTGCTAATTTTAGTTCTAGTAACAATCAGAATGGTACTGCGCTTTCTGCATTTAATAATTCTATAATACAAGGATTATATTCTAGTTATATTATTGATACATGGCGATATTATATATCATTCTATAATACAAGTAGCGGAATAAACATGCAAGGAGACACGTTAGTTGTTACAGCAAATGATAATTCTGTTTTAAGGAATTGTACATTTGCAAGAACAAGTTTAACAGCAAATAATAATTCCATTATACAAAATAATAGTTTTAATTTTAGTAACAATAATATAACTTTAAATAATAATTCTAAATTTTATACAAGTAATTGGTTTACTGGGAATGCTTTAAACAATTATACATATACACTTACAGTAAGTAGTTTAAATAATTTTGCGTATGATGTACCGTTTAACATAAACTTTCCCGGGCAAACCTTATCAAATACAGCAAGTACATTTTTAAATTTCGTAAATACTCAATCCTTAAATCTATCAGGTAATAGTTTTATAAACATTTGGGGGTGCCCGTACAATAGCTTAAATCAGCCAATTACGTCTATAGTTTTTAATAATAGTAGTGCTCTGTATGGATCATATACCAATTTTGCCAATACTAGTAGTACGTTATCCTTTTACGGTAGCTCTACAAATTATGCCTTTATAAATAGCTTAGCTTATTTTACTAGTCCTAATCCCTTCCCATCAAACGGGTATGAATATAATTTAACGTTAGGTTTTTATGATAGTGCTACAAATAATGGCAATATAGTAAACCCTATCGTTAATTTTTATAATAGTAGTAGTGCTCTATCTGCTGGTAGTATAAAAACACTTTATACTAACTTTTATGATTATTCTGTTAGTATTGGTCAGATTAGTAATATAGTGAATAATATCGGTGTATATAATTTTACACCAACTATAAATTTCTGTAATTATTCAATCAACAAAACATATTTTAATTACCAGGTATTTGTAATTAATAATCCGTTTACTATAAACTTGTATGATTTTAGTACAACAAATGGATCATATGTTTATATACCTTCTTTCTTTACAAACGCTTCTGGAGTACAGGTAGCAACACCACTAAGTAGTATACAGATAAATAACTACGCAACCCTTCTCAAGACCGTAAACAGTACAGGTCTCTTATTATAAAACATCATGTCAACAGTATATTTTAACGGCACTATAGCTAGAGGATATTCCTGGGCGACGACTACAAACTGGTTTAATGGACCAAGTGGCACTGGTGACAATTACTGCGGTATTGGTGCTACTGTAATTTTACCTTGTGTCAATGACGATGCTGTTATAGATTCTTGCTTAACCACTTTAGGTGGCGCAGCAAGAACAGTTAATACAATTAATGTTAATACAATAGTCGGTGATAGTTGTAATGTAGCAAATAAAACTATCTGTATTGATAATACCTTGAATCTTTGCTCCGGCGGTACAATTAGTGCAGCAAAAGTCTACATGCCAAATGGCAGTATAGTTTTACCTGCAAATAATTTAGCTAATTTAACACTCTACGGTACTATATTATCTGGTGGTGGTACAGCCAGTATGACTATTGGCTATAATAATTGTGTCAATATCTATGGTAGTGTTGTGAGTTTACCGGCAGGTAGGACAATAGCTAATAATGGTGCATGTGTCTGTTTTTATAGTAATTCCTGTTTTTGTGGTGGTGGAAGCATAGCTACCAATTGTAATAACGTCTACGGTAACACTGGTGTAACTCTTTTTGATGCATCTGTAAACTGTGGTATTGTTTGTAACATTACAGCAAATTCTTGTAATTGTATTGTTTTTCAAAATAGTGCTATAAACTACGGTACGATAGCTAATATTAGTTCTTGTGCTTTTATCTGTTTAGATCATTCTATAAACTGCGGCCCGTTAAACAATTGCGGTACCTGTAACTGTTTATACATGTGTAACAATTCAATAAATTACAATTGTATTTGTAATCTCGGAAACGCTAACATTGCACTTGCTAGTTGTGCATTAATAATGGACAGTTGTAATTTTGGTTCTATTACTTCATCAGTTAATAGCTGTATAGTAGTTATTGGCGGTGTATCTTATAACTACGGTAGTATTGGTGGAGTCGCGTCATACCTTTGTGATAGTACGATAAACGCAATATCAGGTAGTTATGTTGGTACTATTTCATCAGCATTTTTTGACTGTGGTAGTATAAATCGAGCTTGTGTGAGTTGTGTAGCTACCTTTTGTACGAGTACATGTAATGATTTAGCAGGAAGTGCAGCTTGTGCTATATTCTATGATAATAGTTGTAACCTGGGTAAGGTAACAACGTGTGCCAGCTTTGGTACATCAGGCAATAATGCTTTTAATGCATATGTTGTAAGTGCAAACTGTGGGTGTGTAATTGGTAATTATAGTAACTGGTCAAGTCTACCAAATTATGGATATGTAGGAGGTACGGCTTGTTTTATTTTATGTGATAATAGTCCAATTGGCGTTATAAACACATGCGCGTGTTTTCTAACATATTGTACGTATCAGCTTACTTCCGGTCAAGGTGGTTACCTTTGTAATTGTGGTTTAATATGTGGTAATGCTACATTTGGCAACACATTACCGCAGACAATTTCAAACCCGACATACGGTACAAACGTAGGTACAATTTGTGGTAATGCTTTTTTTGGATGCTACACACAAAATGCTAATTGCAACAGCCTATGTACACCTACTATTAATTCACAGGGCTGTTATAACGCTGTTGTTTGCGGTAGTGCATGTTTTTATGGGTATGGTACTAGTAATTGTGGTACGGTTAAAGGACTTGCAACGTTCTGTTGCTGTGGTAGTCAAGTTGCAGGTATTTTAAGCGGTGGAGCTGTATTTCTCTCTGCAGGTCCTTTCTTTTGTGGTGGTATAATAAAAGGAACTACTTGCTTCTTGGGCACGTCACTCAGTGCAATGAACCCAATTAACTTTGGTAGTTATAGTGGAAACATAAATGCTGTATGTGACGGTTATGCATGTATATGTGGTGCACTTTGTCTACCACAAATAGCTGGTACTTTATTAACTGTACCTAGTGCTTTTTCCATATTCTCTGTATCACCTAGTGCTTATTATAATTCAACAGGTGGTTTATTTACATGTATGAAATTCAGTGGTGTACCTCAGGGTGGTACTGTTTTATGTCCTCCGTCATATAATACACAATTTACTTCTTTGTCTTTTTACGGGAATGATTATAACTGCACGAACTTAACATACCCGACGATAAGTGCTTTTTTTACAGGATGTTGTATGCCATCGACTAGTGCTCTTTCTGGTATCTATTATGCCTCAAATCTTGGTTCAATATCCGGTACAAGTTACTTTAATCGTTTTTCGTCAAACTGGTGTCAAGTTAATACAATGTATCTTCAGCCTAGTGCCTCAATGGGATACAATACAACAGTCTTAGGTAATCTATATGTTTACTCAGGTCCAGGTCCGTCGTTAACAGCTAATTCATGGACAGCTGTATCCGGTGCGTTTGCTCAATGCACCAGTGTGTATGGTAACATGTATGTATTATCCTGTGATTCTTTTTTATCAAATACTTGGAATTTAAGCGGTATCTTTAATTGCAACAATCCAAATATTCTAAGCGTTACTTCCCCTTCATTCCTAGGTTTATATGCATATCAAGCTGGCTTTAATGTCGCTGTTTCCGGTAATATTTTTTATAGATTATCTGGTGGTAATTCTGTTATAAACAACTTTACATTAAGTGGTGGTGATATTATGGGATTGTATGGCTCGGTATTTAAAAACTATGGTTCTAATTTAACAAATATTTCTGCTTATCAAAATAGTAATCTTTGTTTAGGTGATTTTAACCCTCAAGGTACTATTACACTTAAAGATAACTCAATTTTAAATATCACTAATTGTACAACCAATTATACTAATAAGGTAGTAAGCTGTGATAATTCAATTATAAATGGCGGTATTGTCTGCAATCTTACATTAGCGAGTCCTCTTTTAAGTACAACAGTATCACGAGTTTGTTTATTGAGTACTGGTAAATTTACAAACTACCCTAGTGTAGGTCTAACCAATCAACAACTCTATACTACAGGTAATAATTTTAATATTAGTCTGTCAAGTAATGCATGCTTATTAAATTCAACAAATCAAACTATAACAGCTCTAGTCTTCTGCTCCAACGGTAATAATTACGGGTGTGTTAATATACCATCTTACTACCATAACTGCACATATAATAGTGGCTTTATAACGACGAGCGCTTTCTTCTATGACTATTCATATACCTCACCGACTATTCTAGCAGCTGGTATTGTACCTGTTAATATATGTCAAGTATGCTATCCTACCTACTGTAGTCTACAAAAAGGAATAAGTGCCTCTAATGAACTTGGTGTAATATGTACAACTAAATATATCTTATAATGAATACTAATTTTGTTACATTTAATCTACCAAACGGTGATCCTTTCTCTCTTGATCTTAATACTCTACAGGTATTAAATGTAAATGATAATTTACGTGATAGAATCTATGCTATAGTAAAAAATTTCCCTAATCAAGTCTTGTTATGGGACGGATCTACAGAATATCAACAGGCAGGTAATTGGACAAATGATTCAGTTATAGCAAGACTTACTAATATGTTAAAAACAAATAACGTCAGGTTATTAAATTATTTCTATTTTCCACCTGACGAACCTGTAGAGAACTTAGATTCAACGACACCTGTGGTGTCTGCAGTTAGCTGAGTGAACATGAGGCTGTACTTTAGCTTTGTTCTTCTTCTTAACATACTTTCCGGTTTTTGTACTTAAGATTGACTTAACAAAGTCATCTTGATTAAAAAGGATATGATCCTCTTCAAAAGGACATTCATGGAATCTACCGCCTGTCCAATCATCAGATTCAAGATAAGAATCAATTCTATGTCTAAATGAATCAGAGTCATTAGCAATAATATTATTGTGTACACTATGACCAAATACAACAGGTGAGTTCGAGATCCACCCTACTGTTGCTTTCTTACCTAAAGCAGCTGCTGCATGCTGTACCATGGAGTCCATACATAGAAAGCTATCTGAAATAGCAAACAAACCAAAGAGTACTCTAAGCATATCTTTTGCTTGAAGTGTATTTTCTAAAGCAGGTTGATCATCACGTCTTACATGATAGATTCTCTCGTAATCGTCTTTAACAGCGTTAACAACATCCTGAGCAAAATCCTGAGGAAGATCTCTGGACCATGAATATGAATGACCTTGGTTCTCAGCACCACCGGATGTTTGTATAACAAGAATAGGCCCATCTTTCTTTACCTGATCGGAGATAAATCTCTGCTCTCTATTAGCAATATAAATCTTAGGTTCTTCAGTAACGCACGGTATATCAAAACTATCACACCAAATTTGTGACAATGATTTTCTACGATACAATAAATCTTCGGAGTGATACGGTTCATTACGTAAGATTCTAGTATCTTTGTTTAGAATATAATCTTCGTAAAAATAAGGTATCATTCCAAATTTATAAACTCGATATACATTTGGGTTGTGTAGAAATACCTCCGGATAACCAGTAACAACAATTAATTTTCTATCAGGGTATGCAGCTTTAATAGAAGCGCAAACTGATGTAGCTATAATATTTTTACCACAACCGCCCTCAATATGAAAAATTACGTACTGGTCCATACAACTAATTTAGCTTATGAAGCTATAAAATCAATTTTTATGTTAAGGCTTTTCTACCTTTGGTGGCTTGCTGTAACATCTATGACTTCTTACGAATGCTCCCTGTCCCTCGGTAATTAATTGTGTACGAGTTTTATAGATGGTAACAGGTACAGGTTTTGGTTTTTTAGGCTTAAAGACATTGTCTATAATTTCTTTAAGCATACGCATCATAAGATAAAATTATTTAGTGACTACTGTCACTAAAATTCTACCAATAATTAAACTTTAATAAAAAAGTTTTTAGGCTAACAGTACAAGTAACGGACCTGTACCGTTGATGGTAACACCAGTGAAGGGACCGTAGATAATTTGGCCTACTGGTAGAGTTACGTTAAGAAGAGCTGTAAGGTTTGAATTTGTAGCAGTTACAGCTGTGAGCTGAGTACCACTAACAATAGCCTGAATACCCATAAACACGCCGTAAGCTGAGCCACTCGCTGCAACAGCTGAGAGACCGTTTTGTGCTGGTATAAAGTCTTCAGAATTTACAACGTAGTTCAAGGTTGCAAACTTAGGAAAGATATTGACTGAAGTGAGAGATGGAGGTGGGTTATTTGGTGTCCAGAAACTACCAGAGAGAGGTTGAGTACCGAGCTTTAAGTTAGATGGGATATAGGCCTGTGTATTATCTGGCCATGCATTATCCGTCACTACTACTGATGAGATAGCTGGAAAACGATTGTCACCGGTAATTTCAACATAAATGCCCTGTTCGTATTGTGAGCGATTGACATAATACGAAGGATTATAAGCGTAAGGTAAGGGAATCTGCGGTTCAGCCATAATATATAATTATTTAATGTAGCGGTTATAAAAATAACAATTGTTTTTTTACTTTTGGAGTATAATATAACTATATGCCTGACAAATATATTGTATTCCATGTTGATGGAGGTGCTGGTAAGAATGTTATTGCAACATCTGTCTGCCGTTCAATTAAAGCAGCTTATCCTGAACATAAACTCGTAGTAGTAACTGCATGGCCTGAGATCTATCTTCACAACCCTAATGTCTACCGTGTTTATAAGTTTGGTAATATTCCATATTTTTACGATGATTATATTAAGAATAAGGAATCGAGAATTCTAAGACTAGAACCTTATCATACAGAGGATTTTCTCTACCGTCGTAAGCATTTGAGTGAGATCTGGTGTGATTTGTTTGGTATTCCTACAACAGGAGAGAAGCCAGAAATTTATCTCACACAGAGAGAGTTAATGTTTATTGAGCGTCAGCTTCAAAAGAACGGACCTGTTCTTTTAGTTCAATCATCGGGCGGTGCAGAAAATCAACCTCATCCCTATAGCTGGGCTCGTGATCTTCCACCTACTATTGCTCAGGATGTTGTTAATTCTCTTAAAGATAAGTTTAATAAAATCCTCCATGTTCGTCGAGATAATCAACCAGCACTAGAAAACACTATTCAAGTGACTGACAACCTAAGAAATCTATTTTGCTATGTTGCGTTAGCTGATAAGATTCTTGGAGTCGATTCTTTAATTCAGCATGTAGCTGCAGCTTTAGGTAAACCCGCTACCGTATGCTGGATAACTAACGATCCAAGAATTTTTGGATATAACCTCCATAACAATATTATGGCTACAGGTCATAAGAACTTTAGTCATCAGATTGATCATTACCTTGATCAGGCAGACTGGATTGGTAGTAATTTCTATCAATGTGATTATGCCGATCTCAATCAAATCTTTAGCAGAGAGCAAATTATTGAGTCAATTCTCGGTTCGAAGAATGAACTAGTATTTGATTTTGACGTTAATAAGAATACAATTACAGTATAATGATCTTCTTTAATTCATCTATGCCTCGGTCGATGTCGACCTTGCTTCAATGTATTCTTAATCAGAATCCCGAGATTGCTGCTACACCTACAGATGGTGTATTAGAGTATCTCTACGCAGCTCGTGCTAATTACACAAGTACACCAGAGGTTAAGGCTATTGACCCGGAGTTAGCACTTCGTACATGGAGAGGCTTTTGCTGGGGAGGACTCGAGGGTTATGCAAAGACTTATACCGACAAGCCTAATCTCTGTATTAAAACACGTGGTGCTACAATTCACTACGAGTGGTTTCAGAGATTCATGCCGTATGATATGAAGTGTATTGTTATGGTAAGAAATATGAAGAGTATTGTCTGTTCGATGGAGAAACTCTTTAGAGCAAATCAGGAGAATCATCAAGATATTCAAAATCATTCTCAAATGTCAGGCACCAACACACCAAAGCGTGTCGACGCTTGGTTTGCAAATCCTCCTATCGGTCTTGCATTGGAGCGGTTGAATCAATGCTTTCTTGAGGGTACGAATAAGCATTTCCTATATGTACGAGCTGAAGATCTTACAAGTTATCCAGATCGGGAGATGTCAAAGATTTATAAGTATCTTGGTTTACCAGAATATAAGCACGACTTTGATAACGTAGAGCAAACAATTAAGGAAGATGATTCTGTTTATGGTATCTCTTCTAGTCTTCATACTATTAGAAAAGCTGTTCGACCGCTAACGCCTGATTATAATCAAGTTCTAGGGCAACAGGTTTGTGATTGGATTGATAATGCCCATCAAGGTTATCAGCGTTTATTTGGCTATATTAAATAAATAATCTATGTGAGCAATGTAGATTATAACGCAAAACAACCGTTTTTTAATAATGTCTATGGTAAGCTTGTACTGTATGTATTAGCTGCAGCATTAACGTCTCTTGGTAATGATCTCGGTCATTATACTTGCCATGATTCTGGATGGAAGGATATTACACCGGTACATTGGGCTACAATTATTATTAATTTAATTGTACAGGGAATAATTGCATGGAGAGCGTATATCGATGGTACAGCTGAGATACAAAAAGAATACTTACAAAAGACTGAAAAATGACATTTAAAGAATACTTAAAAACACCGGCTGGAAGGAAAGCTGCTATAAAGTTATATAGAAAGCTCAAAGCTAAAAAAGGAATTACCGATCACCCTACTTCAAAGGAAACTAGACATATGGATTCAAGTAATATGGGTACTACTGGTGGTTTACCTGCACCAACGAGTGGTAATCAGCCCGGAATGAGTTGAAAAACTGATACTAAAGAATAAATTATCTATATGTCAAATACACTCGAAACATTTAAGACAATCGTTGATACATTCACTACAGAAGTTACTAAGTTCCAGGCTGGTAATAATTCAGCTGGAACCCGTGCTCGTAAAGCTCTTCAGGAGCTTATTAAGTTTGCACGTACTGAGCGTAAAACAATTCAGGAAGAGAAGACAGCTAGAAAAACTGCTAAGTAATTGCTTTCCATGTCCCAAGAGGACATTCTGTTGTCGTTAATTTAAGCTTTACAATAGTAGAGCAACCACATTCAGTACATTCACCGGTATTATTGAAGCCTGTAGGATTCCAACTCTTACAGGCTTTACATTTATCTAATCGATCATCATACTGTTGATCAGTTACAAGGCCAAAGTCATTCTTTGACCATTTAACAAGTTCTTTAACTACACTTTTAATCTTCTTCAATTTCTACAAATCCCTCTCTAATTAAATAACTAGTAAGTTTACAGAGAACGTTTTCTTCTATATCTTCATCCGAATTTATATACTGAATAAAGATAGTTGTATCGCCACCTTGTGTTAATACCTCTACCTCATACTCGACACCTTGAAACGTAATATCAAAGTATCTAGCGTCACTTTTCATTAGGGCACTCTACGGAGTATTTGAATCGCTTTTGGAGCTGAAAAAATATTTAAATAGAATTTCTTATCACCCTTCTCGAAAACCGTACCCCAATTGGATGAGTTACTATAGGTTTCACGCTGAATAGAACCAGTATGCACCCAACCGTTTAGTTCAAATGCTAGTTGCGCTTCAGCTAAAACACGTAAATCGTTCTTAATAGATTCTGTAATCATATACAATATATTAACGCCTAATAACAGGAGATTCTACTTCTTTTTAAGCTGTATCTCTGTTTTCTCTAACTTATCGCCTTTCTTCCAAGTCTTACCCTCACAGTCGCATTTGTATTCAACTTTCTTACCAATAATATTACCCTTCTTACCTTTAATGTTCTTTACAGCAGTTACAGTGCCTTTGCTTTTATGCTGCTTACAATCTGGGTTAATGTTTTCTACTTTATCACCAGGTTTAAATGTCTTTTCTACAAATGCTTTAAACGTGTCAATCACGTTAATATTTATTATCGACGTCGCTTAGCTGAGATAAACTGTCCCTTCTTATTACGAAGACGCTTTACAGCTTTTTTAGACTTGGTAACCTTTTTCTTTGTCTTTACTACCGGCTTCTTAACAACCTTAGCGGGTACCTTCTTTGATTGTTTTACATTCCTTACTACAGTCTCCTTCAGAGACTTTGCATTATGAATAGCAGTTTGAATCTTATACAACCAATCCTCGTGATTACGATCATAGAGAGCGCTAATTGCTTCGTTTGTCAAAAACTCAATCCTCTTAAAGATATACTCTTTATGCCAGGCATGATGGCTGCCGCGAACGAGTTCTTGAATTGTAAGGAGAGCGTTCTCAACGTTATCCTCACCACCCTTATTGTACGATGCTTTAACGAGAATATCAGGTTGATAGCTCATTCCATAAATCATCTTAGCTTTATGATTAATCTTCTTAAGAAGAGAATTATTGTGAAGATTTAGTTTACTGAAAATAGGATGTGTTGAAGCGTTTACTACAAGAGGTGTAAGATTATGATAAATTACCCGGGCTACCTTTGCTTCAATTGTCGGTGTTGTCGTTGTGCTCATATTTCAATTGATACTAGTTGACTTATTAAGAGATGGCAACTGAATAATTTCAATATTGTAAAATTTAAAGATATCTAAAGCGCTCATATCTTTTGTATAGTTGTCTCGATAAACGACTTTCTTAATGCCGTGAGCAATAATCTGACGAGCACAACATGAGCATGGTAACAAAGTACATGCAATCATTCGACCTTCCCCGCGCTTAAACAAGGAAAGTAAATTCGTTTCAGCGTGTAAGATATACGGTCGTCTTCCATCTCGATCAGCCCAGAAGTAATCTGACATTGTTGTACCTGGCGCTAGTCCATTATACGCTACACCAAGTACTCTATTATTATAATCCAAAGCACATGCCCCTACTTGAACGTAAGGGTCTTCACTTCTCATTGCAGCTGACTCTGCTAAGGCTAAAGCATATTGTTCCCAAGAAGGTCTCATAATTAAAAATCGACGTGTAAGACAGAATATGTCTTAATAAGCTTAGAAATAGGATCTTGAACTGTATATCCAGTTAAAAGTAACGAATGATCCTTTTTAATATCAAGATTATACTTCTGTTTCATGTCAGTATTTATAATGTCTAATTTATCGTTAATAACGTAGGAGACAACGTTTGTGTCACCGGCAACCATACTGCAAATAGGTAAACTTAATGCAGCAATAAGCGCTTTATTCATATCACCGCTTATAATAGGCTTTCTTTTTATTAAATGCAAATTGATAAGGTCGACTATCGGGATCGTAGACCTTACATTCCTTCCGTCTTTGTTGGTACCAAATATATTCTTCTTTTGAGAGAACTACCTTTTCTATTTTCTCTTCTCTATACATACTTACAACCGAATGCTCTCTGGTTTTGTAGAACGGATATAAACTTCTCCGTAAACTTCTAAGATGCCCATAGCTGCTTGGAATTCACGCTGAGACATTTTATCCCAATCCTTAAGCTTCTTATAGGTTTCATCAGCCATCATCTTGTAGTGCTTATCTTTATCCTCCTTCTTGGCATACTTGATGGAATCCTTATAAGGCTTTATCTTAGCTTTATAATGGATAGCTGTAAGAAGACTATAACCGCCCTTCTTCCGTGTCATCTTTTCAATCTTAATAGCTCCAGCTAAACGCTTATGTAGAAACTCTAAAAAACTTTCAACTGTGTTTAATCCTGACTTAACTGATTCCATTAATGCTTCTAATCTCATAGAATTATTTATGACTCACAGTTAGAGCACGCTAGGATTGAACGAGCAAGCTCTTGAGCAGGGTTAGCAGAACGCTGGTAATAAAGAGCTTTAATACCCTGCTCCCATGCAAAGATAATAAGTTCATTTACGTCTTTAGGCTTTGTATTTGGAGGAATCATTACATTTAATGATTGCCCTTGATCAATAAACTTCTGACGACCGGCAGCCTGGATAATAATTTCTTTCTGTGGGATCTCACCAAATGTCTTAAAGACATCCTTTTCATGCTGAGTTAAAAAGTCGAGATGCTGAACTGAACCACCTTTCTTTAAAATAGACATCCACGTTTCATCATCATGCTTACCTTTCTCCTTAAGAAGTGCTTTAAGATAAGGATTCTTATAGGTAAATTTACCCTTAGCTAGATCCTTAACATAGTAGTTAGAGTTCTGAGGTTCAATAGATGGGCTTACCTGACCGAGAATAAATGAACTTGATGTTGTCGGAGCTACAGCTAATGTTGTAGTATTACGACGACCATAACCCTTAAGTAAAGGTGGCTCACCAAATTCCTTAGCTAGGTCTTCGGAGGCCTTATCAGCTTTCTCTCTAATTGTCTTCCAGACCTGATTATTAAGAAGCTTAGCAGCCATTGATTCAAACGCAATCATCTTCTGTTGAAGTAGGGAATGCCATCCTAGGACACCAACACCGACGGCACGTTGATTGATAGCGAACTTTCTCGGTGCATCCATAAACTTCATGCCTTCGGTCTTATTAATGAATTCTGTCATTACAGCATCAAGGAAGTATACGAGAGTCTCAACAGCATCTGTATCCTTTAACTCTTCCCAACGCTCTAAGTTAAGCGAAGAGAGATCACAAACAAATGACTCATCAACACCATCAGAGAGCATGATCTCCGAACAGTTATGAACTAATATTTTATTAGCAAAGAAATTGGCTGTCTTTTTTACGGTAATATCATAGACTGGTTCTGTTTGTTTGTATCTTTTAATCTTAATCATAAATTTGTTGTTACTGAAATATTTGTCCTGTTAGTCTGAATGTATTTATATTCGGTTCTTGCTTCAATCTCGTTATAATAACCTCTTCTTCCTTGATTATCAAATCGAGATTTGATATTTTTTAACCATTTAAAATTTCTTTGTTTAGACAATCTCATCATCTCACTCCACGATAAAATTCTACCAAACTCTTTAGCTGCTTCAACACCCCTGTCAATCAAATATTGATCAGTAAGACCTGAGTGATTGTTGTTATTAGCTCCTCTTCCTAACATTTTTCTTTTTAATCTCTCTGTATCAGATATCTTTCTACCCTTAGTATGATGAACCCATGTTCCATCTAGAACGCTAGGATGTTTATTAGAGACAGATCCAATCATTTCACCTGTAATACGATTTTTCACTACAATTGTACCTTTTCTAGCTTGTGAAATTCTTTGTCTCCCGTCTTCCGTTTGCCATCCTTCTGTCTGTCTAAGATTATAGGCATGAGCTTTTATCCATGCATAACCCATTCGAATTTTTTTGTTTAATATTTTACTAAATTCTCCCTTAAAAACATTATCGCAATTATATCCATTAAGAGAAAATCTTACTGCCAAGATATCTTCTCTCTTTCTGTATATCTTATATCTTAACATATGCAAAAATATATGCTCTTCTGGTAATACTTCAACAAGATTATCAGAACTATTGTTGCCGCCGAGAGACCTGGGAATAATATGATGTACTTCTTGATATAAGGACATATGTTTCAACCTAGGGTCATTAGAGCTTCTTTGAATTAATCTTGTTTTTGGTTTTGTATTCTTAAAATATATAATAAATTTATCGTGGATATCTTTGTAGTTCATAATTTCTAAGCATAAAATTTATGCTTAGAAATACTTATTCTTTTTAGCTCATTTATTCCGCGATATTGACGAGAATATCATCTTCTCTCAAATCCTGTACCTGCACGTACCCTCTATTTTGTGTATATATTTGATGCTCAGGTGTACACTTAATAATGTTACCTTGTTCATCTTCAATCTCAATAAGATCAATGGATTCTCCTGTTTGTGCAAATGCTATAATTTCGGAATATATTTCTTGCTTCGTCTCTGTATCGTAAGATTTAACTTTGATATTAGATGACTTTCTCTGATAATACTCGAGATCTTTAATTGGAATCTCAAGATACTCTTGTTCATCAATAAGAATTTCAATCTTAGTGTCTCCTGTTACACAAAGATTACTATGATGAATCTTTAATCCTTTATCCTTATAGACTTGTGGTGCCTGGTTATTAGCATTATCAGTAAAGAAGATATAAGGGTAACCAGATTCAAAACGCTTCTTAATAACTAAACCCCAGATAGCACGCTTCTCCTTATCGCCCTCCATCATTGACTTCATCCATTTATCTGTAACGCAAACTCCAATTGATAAATTTTGAATATCATCACCTTCACCTCTAATCTTTAGAAACTCTTCAATGTCTCCATGATCAATTGGAAGGTAAGCTGCAAATGAACCACGGCGAACATTGCCCTGAGAGATGTAATTCGTTAATGACTCAAAGACAGATAGCTGATGATGTACACCTGTTGCCTCTCCACCTGAAGAGATTGCAGAGCCTCTTGGTCTGATAGCACCAAAATATCCTGATGTACCGCCTCCGACCTTTGACATAACACCTACTTCAGACATCTTATAAAGGATGTCATCCATATCGTCATTTACATATGAACCGAAACAAGAGATCGGAAGACCGCGATCACGACCGAAGTTAGACCAGATCGGGCTTGAAAGAGAATAGAATCCCTTATGCATATACTCTTCAAATTTATGAGCAAATCCCTTAAGCTTAAGATATTTTTCTGCAGTCTTCGCGATGTCGGTAATACGTTGTTCGGCAGTTTCTCCTTCTAGAAGGTAACCACGCTCGAGAAACTTTCTCGAATCTTTATTAAGCCAATAGATATCCTTATGCATATAGTCTTATTTTAATAGATAAAAAAGAGAATACTAGTGTCTCTTTTTATGATGTTACACGCACGGGTTCCCAGTTACCGTTAACTTGAATTTCCCAGCCTTTATCCTTGGTCGGCCTCACACTATTTCCTTGTATTAGAGCAAGAGCTTTGGATGGCTTGATATTTTGAAGCAAGCCCATAATCTTCTTACCTAATAATGCTCCGCCACCAATAGCTGTAGCAGCAATTGCAGCGCCACCAAAACCAAGAACATGAACTGCTGATTGTATAATATCAGGTAAAGCATGTGCTATAGCCGATGCAGCTATACCGCCTAGCCCGCCCCCTCCATGCTCATGTCCATCACTGTTAGGTGCTGATTCATCAGGTGGCTTCGGTACTTCGCCTTCTTTATATTTAGGGAGGTCTAAAAGCTCGACAGAATCAGGATTATGAGAGATGAAATCAAACATGAATTCTACAATATCTTCTATTTGCTCTTTAAGAGAATCATCACCGCAGAGACGTAATAAACGTCTGGTGACTAATTTTTTAACTTTTTCTCTCTCTTCTGATGTTATAATCATTTCAGTTTTAGCGGTACGGTTCTTCTTTCTACTTAATTCAATATATCGTTCCTTTTGACCAGTGTTCCAAAACTCAGTATGATTCCGTACTCTCTTATCTTTTTTTTCTAAATCTTCAAGCTCTACCTCTTCTTTTGGAGTGAGATCGTTTCCAGTAACTGTTTCTTTCTTCATACCTGCAAGACTCAAATAATTGCGAATAATTGGATCGAGTCTACTATATGTTAGAAAGATTAAAAGTGCACGAGTTTCAGACATTGCTGCACGCTCAATATTCATTTCACGCTCCGTACCATGTATGTCAATATCTTCACCATCAGGAGTAGTTGTTGTGAGCGTTTGATTTGGTTCATAAAGATTTACATTATTAGATCCTGATACGCTAATATTCCGTTTATCTTTTGGTGCTTTATCTTCCTTTGTATGCGAGTATTCTAAAAAAAGTTCTTTATAATAATTACCAAGACAAAAATTAACAAGGGTATTAACGCTATCTGACTCTTTAAAGAGATTAATTCCTTTACTTTTAGTATAGTTTTCGAAGATAAGATGTATATCTTTATTCATGTGAAATTCTGTTAAGTCAGCTATTGTTATCAGTTTCTCCGATATGCATGATCTGTATACTACCGTCTTTCTCAGGATGTCCTTTTATTACTACGTTTTTACCATCATATTTTCTTAATAAATGGCTATTGGTAAACGTTCCATCAGTATTAGTACGTAATAGTTTCGGTTTAGTATCCCATGCATATTCACCTGTTGTCTTATTCTGTGGTGGATTTGATTTTGGAATAAAAAACGGCTGCATGCTCTCGCTTTTTGATCCCTTAGCCCAGATTCTAAATTCAAGTTTACCGTAATAAGATTTTACTTTTTTTTCTTCTGCGTCCTCATCACTACCGTTATCCCAATGCCAAGGAGGTACACCAGCGACTATTTTGTCTTGACCGTCGGTAATAAAAAAACTACTATTATCACAATAATCTAAAAGCTCTTGGACGCTCATGAATTCGCGATCTTCATCTACCATTCCATATTCAAAATCGCCAGTAAGGTTATCTTGATTGACCTGCTGAAGAAGATTCTTTAACGTATTAGCTGTATACCATTTATTTGCTTTATCATCTTGCTCTTCATTTTTCCAGTACAAGGAAAAAGGACCCATAGGACTAGCGTCGTGGTTTTCAGTAAAAAGACGCATATAAGAATTTGCTAATCTATCGAACTTCATAATAAGATTATTTATTCCTTAGAATAGATCGTCTTCAGAGAAAGATTGATTCTTTTTTGAATATTCCGTGGGTCTGGAACTGAAAAAGTCGACCATGCTATTACCATGTAATTCTTCTGAAAACCACATTGTAGATTTAATTAAATCTTTATCAACTTCAAATGGTTCATGAAAGCCAATACCCCTGAGAGACTCATTAACTCTATCCTTAATAAATTCCTTTAACAGTGGTGCATTAAGATTCTCTTCGTTAATATCATTTAACATCCAATCAACAATATTTGCTTCGGCTTTAAACGCTTCGTGAGCTTCATGAAGAATTTTATCCTCAAGCTCCTTATCAAAAAGCTCCGGATACTCTTCACGGATTGTATTAATAATTTTTGTACCTACAAGACCGTGAATGTTTTCTTCATTGCGAGTGTACTTTACTTGCTGATCGGTATCCTTGAGAACGTTCTTGAAACGTGCAAACCAATTAATGACATAGAACTGACTAAAGAGTGATACATTTTCAATAAGAAGAGTAAAGAGAATAATAGCATAGAGATACTGCTTCTTAGAATCCTTAAAGCAACGCTTTGTATACTTCTTAAGATATTTTACTCGACCCTGAATCCAAGGAAGTTCTAAGTTCTTTTCGAAGATATCTTCTAACCCGAGAACAGAGAGTAAACGCTCGTAAGCATTATTATGAATAACTTCCGTGTTAGCCATAACATACCCAAGATCATAGATAGAGGGATGAGGTAGATTATCCCCTAGACGTGCCCAGAACGTCTTGACGGATACTTCTATCTGACCGATAGCGGATAGTACTCTAATAATAGACTCCCTCTCTTGGTCTGATAAATTTACTTTAAATTGCTGAACATCAGCTTTAAAGCTAAATTCCTTATCTGTCCAGAAGCCATTGTGCATAGCTTCTATAAACTCTTCTGTCCATTTGTAGTTGTTAGGTTTGCGGGATATTTGTTCGTCGAAAATCATGGTTGTAGTTGTTTTTATTTATCAGGTTCTCACAAGTCATCTCGTAGGTAAAACGAAACTTTAGTGTGCAAATCTAATACAATAATAGCCTAAATACCAGCTAAAGCAATAGATACTTTTATAAAGTAAAAATTACTATAACTAATTAATTATGAACAATTAAGCGCAAGTACTACGCGAAAAATTCTTAACACAACTCCTAGCACCCACAGGCTCGTAATACATCTTAGTCTCAGAGAAAGACTTAGGAGTCATGATCTGAATCTCGGCGCCAGTTTTATGCGAGAACACCATTCTCCCTAGCCTTGGCTTTACAACGTTATGCTTATGGGCACAGGATGAACAAAACAAAGTATTTGGAAGTACTTCAAGGCGTTCGTGTTCAATAGTATCATTACAGGTAACGTCGATGTAATTCTTTACAACCGTGCAGGATATTCTCTAATGTCAACAACTAATACAATATTAAAAAAAGCAGTTTAAGACAATTTGTTTTAAACAAACCT
>Ga0209829_10001105_pt1 | contig 22713 bp, 18 predicted proteins | sample C_140205_EF_Meta_FD_187311 | JGI IMG/M metagenome (GOLD analysis project Ga0209829, IMG submission 187311) | Freshwater microbial communities from Lake Croche, Canada to study carbon cycling - C_140205_EF_MetaG (SPAdes) (version 2) | ecosystem: Environmental > Aquatic > Freshwater > Lake...
GCCGGAGATCGTGCCCCTCGACACCTTCCTGAAGCTCGCCGCGAGCAATCCGACCTTCAAGGTGCGCTACAAGGACGTGAAGCCCACCGGCAAGGCCTGGGACGCGCAGACGCAGTGAGGCGGATTTCCGAAGTAGGGCGGGGTCTCTGACCCGCCTTGTCCGGGGAATACCTTGCCGCGGATTACGCTGATGGACGCGGATAACTGGTCTTGATCCGCGTTGATCCGCGAAATCCGCGGTAAAGGTTCGCGGAGATTCGGCGGGTCAAAGACCCCGCCCTACAGTCCGGAGATCTTCCCCTCGGCTAGTTTCCGCAGAAACAACACGCACAGCTGCGCCCGCTCAACGAGGCTAGGCAGCACACAGAATTCGCGGTCGCTGTGCAGGTGGTCGCCGATGACGCCGAGGCCGTCGAGGTTCGGGAGGCCCGCGGCGGAGAGCAGATTGCCGTCGGAGCCGCCGCCGGCGTGAACCCAGGAAAACGGGGCGAGTCCGAGCTCCTGGCCGCACTGCCGGTAGGCGGCGAACACGGCTTCCTCGACGGGACCGCACTCCTTCGGCGGGCGGTTGAAGCTGCCGGTGATCTCGATCCGCAGGCCTTCGCGGGTGTTGATGGGGGCCGCGAGCTCGGCGAGGCGCGCGAGGACGGCGTCGCACTCCACTGTGCGCGTGATGCGCACGTCGAGCAGGGCCTGGGCGAAATCGGGCACGACATTGGTGGCTTCGCTGCCGCCGCGGATGAGGCCGATGTTGAGCAGGACGCCCGGCATTTCCGCGGGGATGCGATGGGCGCCGACCAGGAATTCCGCGAGGGCGGCGATGGCGTTGCGCGCGTCGCTGGGGGACTTGCCGGCATGACCGGCGCGGCCGCGGGTGGTGGCGACAAAGTTGCCGGTGCCCTTGCGCGATTGTACGAGGTTGCCGTTGGGCCGGGCGGGCTCGAAGACGAGCCCGAGCCGGTGGCGCTTCGCCGCCTCCGCGAACAAGGTCGCGCTGCCGAAGGAACCCGTTTCCTCGTCGGGGGTGAGCAGCACCTCGAAGCCGAGGGTGGGTGGCGGGGTGGACGCGAGGTAGGACTGCAACGCGGCGAGCATCACGACGAGCCCACCCTTCATGTCGGTGACGCCGGGTCCGCGGAGGGTGCGGTCATCCACGAGTTCGCAGCGTTGAAAGGGATTATCCGCGCTGTAGACGGTGTCGAAGTGCCCGCTCAGCAGCACCTGGTGTGGCGCCTCCGGCCGGTAGCGCACACGGAGGGCTTGCGCGGCGGTGTTGGCGCAGGGGACCCGCTCGGTCTTCACGCCGGGCAGGGCGGCAAAGTCGGCCTCGAGCAGACCGAGCATGGCGGCGAGACCGGCGAGGTTGTCGCTGCCGGAGTTTTGATTCGCCCAGCGGATGAGCCGGTCGCGGAGAGGCGGAAGAGCGGAAGTCACGGGAGCGGGATAATCGCGTTTCCGCGAGAGGGATTGGATGACTCAGCTCCGGCCGTTGATGACGGCTTCGATGCGGTAACCGTCGGGGTCGAAGACAAAGGCCGCGTAGTAGTTTTTGCCGTATTCGGGATTTAGGCCTGAACCGCCGTTGTCCTTGCCGCCGTGTTTCAGCGCGGCCTTGTAGAATGCATCCACGGCCTTCCGCGAGCGTGCGACGAAGGCGAGGTGGAAGCCGTCGCCCGTCATGATCTTCTCCCGCTTGCGCAGTCGGAGGGCGAACTGGTCCTGGTTTTTGACGAGGCCGTAGCCGATGACCCGCTCATGCGTGTACACCCGCTTGTAGCCCAGCGCCTTCATCACCGGGTCGTAGAACGCGGCCGAGCGTTTCAAGTCTCGGGACGGCAGCGAGAGATGATGAATGAAACGCATGCGGGCGGCCTAAACGTAGGCGATGCGCTTGGCCTTGGGCCGCACGCCGGATTTTGACCAGTCGTAGGGTACGAATCCGAGTTTCAGGGCGGGGGAGTTTTTCGCGAGCCGCCAGGTCCGTTTGCCTTCGGTGAGTTTCGGGTCGGCGACGATCGTGAGCTGGTCGTGTCCGGCCTTTTTCCACGCGGCAAAGCTGAGCTTGTGCGGGTTGCCCTCCTTGAGGTGTGTCTCGGGGTTCAGGCTCGGGGCGAGCGGGCCACCGGGAAACCAAATGCAGTTGGCGTTGGCGACGAGAGCGCCGGATGCGATGTTGCCCTTGTAACCGCCCTTGTAGAGCGACGCGCTGGGGCCGAGCAGGATGTTGTTGAAGAAACTCGCGCTGAAATGCCCGGGCTCGATGCGCGAGACGGAGCAGAGCGCGTTCTTGCCGCGCGCGAAGATGTTGCTCCGGACGATGTTCTCGTGGCCGTAGTGGATGTTGAACGGGGCATCCTTCGTGTCGTGGACGAGATTGTGCTCCACGAGAATGTAGGAGCTGCCCTCGTCGAGGTACACGCCCCAGCCGCCGTAGTCGTGTGAGTAGATGTCGTGCAGGTGGTTCCCGCGCAGGACGGTGCCGGGCTGGATACCGAGCGTGTAGATGCCACCCATGTCGCTCAGGATGCCGGCGCCGATGTGGTGGATGTGGTTGTTCTCGATCCGGTTGTTGCAGCTGATCGTGTCGCGGAACCCCCACGTCCAGCCGGTGGAAATGCCGGTGTAGCACGTGTCATGGATGTGGTTGTGCGCCACGACGCAATCGGCGGCATGGGCGAGCAGCACGCCGATGCCCTGGTGGAAAATCCGGCCGATATGGTGGATGTGGTTGTCGGTGATCCGGAGATTGCCGGTGCGGCGCTCCGCGAAACCGTCGAGGTCGGCGCCGCCGGCGCGGATGCCGCCCGCGCCGAGGTCGTGCAGGTCATTGCCGATGGCGGAGCATTCGCGGCAGCCAGGCCCGAATTCGAGGCCGTACAGGCCGACCAGCTCGATCGTGCAGTCGGTCACGGCGCAGTCGCGGGCAGCGCGGAACGTCAGCGCGCCCGGCACCGCGATGGCGGCCTGCGGGCTGCCCCCGATGGGGGCATCGTTCCCCTCGAGCAGGAAGTGGCCGAGGATGTGCGCCTCGGTCAGCGGCGAATACCAGTCGGCGTGACGGAAGGTGAGGCCGGAGAATTCCAGGCCGCGCACCCGCAGCGTGCCAAAGACATCGAGACGGTCGCCGGTCTCGCCGAAGAGTTTGCCACCGGCCCGGATAAAGGTGTGCAGGCGCGGCGCGTAGATCGCGGTGTTGGCGGGGGTCTCGCCGGGACGCGGCAGATAGTAGAGCCGGCCGGTCTCGCGGCTGAGGTACCATTCGCCGGGCTCGGTGAGCGCTTCGAAGAGATTATCAATGTAGTAACGGGCGAAGTTACGTCCGCCGGCGGAATTGACGTAGGCCTCGTACAGGGTGAACGCGGAGCGGCGCGCGAAACTCAGCCAGCCGGTGCGCGGGTTGAGCGCGGGCTTCGGCAGGCGCTCCTCGATCCAGTAGTGCAGCAGCACGAACTCGGCGTCGGGCAGCGAGGCCCACGCAGGGGAGACGTCGCCGGGCTTCGGCTTGAACGTGTCGCGGCCGTCGCCCAGGCCGACCTTCTCCGGCTCGAGGATATCGCCGATGTGAAAAACGTTCTTGGTGCCTTTTTCGTCCGGGGAGAATTTTGGCAGGCGGGCGCGGGGCGCGCGTCGGCCGTTGACGAAGAGCGAGCGGAAGTAGCGCTTGCCGGCCACGACGTCGGGCAGATCGAGCGTCCACTCGGTCCGGCCATTGCGCGTGCCCACCTTCCAGCCGGTGAGCTTTTCGCCGCCGTCGAACACCGGCGACGCGCCGGGCGCGGCGGCATAGCGCGTGTGCGAGTCGGTCTGGTCAAATACGAGCATCTCGGCCTGTTCATAGCGGCCGGCGTGCACCTGCACCGTGACGGGGTCGGACAGCTTGCCGGCGGCGCGGAGCTGGCGGAGGTTGTCACGGGCGCCGGCCAACGTGGCCCAGGGGCGGGTAAGGGAGCCGGGCGCCGAGTCGCGGCCACGGGGTGAAAGATGGTAGACGTGCATGGGGAAAGCAGGGCGAGCCAAGCGCGGCTGCCCCGTCTTGCGAAGGCAAATCGGGCGGGGCGGCCGACTATTTCAAGGCGCGGACCGCGGGGAAAACGCCGCGAGCTTGGCCTCGTTGCGCACGTCGTTCGTCCGCACGCTGCTGCAGAGGTCGAAGCCCTGCGCCTCCACCTAGGCGGAGGCGCCGTGGGTGACAGCGGTGCGCGCGGCGGCGGCGGACTTGATGCAGCCGATTTTGACGACGGGCAGAGAGGCCATGGCTGCGAAATATCGTCTGCCGGGGTCCGGATCAGAGCACGATGACCGGCGCGCCCTTGCCGGCGGCAATGAGTCGCACCACCACGTTCTGCCCGCGATGCGTCCCCGTGATATCCCAAGCGCCCGAGCCGGAGGTTACGTGGAGATTGCCATGACCCTCGCCCTCGGGCGCGGCGGTGCAGACGGTGAGCAGCGAGTGCTCGAGCGCCGCGGCGGAGCGGATTTCGGCAAAAGGATACACCCCGCCGCTTGCGGGCAGCGCGAGCTTGCCGGTGGCCAGCGTGCTGGGGGTGGCGGTGACGACCCGGGCGCGCAGCGTGGCGTGAGGGCGGGTAATCGTGAAGGTCGCGCCTTCGACGGAGACTTGGCCGGCGCCATCTTCGTTGAACACCTGGAAGCGGGCCGACACGGGCAGCGGGTCGGTCAGGAAGATGCGGTCGAAAATCACGAGCACGTCGGGCTTCACGTAAACGAGCGTGCGCTGCACCAGCTTCGCCGGCAGGCCGGCACGGTGGTAGGCACCGGCCGCGTCACTGGTGACGGCCATCCAGTTGAGCCCGGTGCGGTAGTCCTGGATCGCGGCGTCGGCGGTCGAGGAATTCACCCCGTCGCGGCCGTCGTGGTAGATGTGGCCTTGGCCGTTGATCAGCACGGCGGTATGGGCCTCGGTCTGGCGGAGCAGCCATTTCGGGTCCTTCGTCGAGTAATTGGCGTGCAGCGGATCGTTGAAGAGCCGCTCGCCGTGGGCCTTGAAAATGACGCTGTTGCGGTCGGCGTGCTCGTGATTCACCGGGCGGCCACTGCGCAGGGTCACGACGGTGTCCTTCTCTTCCCAGCCGGTGCGGGAGATGATGATCCCCAGGTCCGTCTGACGGTCGAGCAGGGCCGTGGCCGGCAGCTTGGCGGGTACGGCCGGATCATACCAGATGGCGGCCAGACAGGTCAGCCAGGAGGAGCGGACCGCACCCGGTTGGAGCGCGAGGTATTGGGCGCCGGTGTCGCGGAACTCGCGGGCGATCCACATCAGGGGCACGGCCCCGGCGGCGGTGGCGGCATCGCCGATGCTGATGCAGTCGTCGGGATGACCGGCGGTCGGCATGCTCATCTCGAGGGCGTAGCGAGCCTGCGCGGGAAAATCCACCAGCGCGCGCTCATCCACGCCGAGTTTCCGCCGGAGGAGCTCGAGGGCCAGGGTGTAGTGGGTGAACGTGTAGTCCCAGTAACCGATGCCCTCGGGGAACGAGCCGTCCTTGGGCAGGCGGGAGGCGTAGAGCTGCAGACTGCTGCGGGTCATCTCGAGCCACTTCGGGGCCTCCGGATGGCGGCCCCACAGGTGGCAGGTGGCCGCCGCGAGGCCGGCGGTGCAGGTGATGCGGAGATTGGTGTCGTCGAGGATGGTGGGCCAGTTGCTCACACTCATGGGCGGCAGGCCCTCCTCGCCGGGCTCGAGGCTCCACGGGCCGACCTCGGTGTGGTGGGTCATGTCGTGCAACCCGCGGTATTGGGCCGGGGCGCCTTCGTTGCCCATGCGCGCGGTGATGGCGGCCTGTTCCGCGGAACTCAGGTCGGCCGCGAGCCATTCGGCGGCGAGGGCGAGGGCGATGCAGGTGCCGCCGCCGCGCATGACGCCGACCGGACGCTGCTGGCTGTCGCGCAGCCAGTCCCAGCGCGGATAGCCCAGGATCTTGGCGAGGGCGGTGCGCGCCAGGGCGAGATGCCGGGCATCGGGAAACAGCAGATGCACGAACGCCGAGCGCTGCATGATGACCTGGGCGCGGGCCAGATCGACAACGTGGTTCGCGAAATGCAGCTCGTGGTTCAGGAATTTCTCCTCCGCGGCGAAATCCACCTGGGTCATGAACGTCCAGAACTCGCGGAATTCCGGGCGCTGTACGTTGGCGCGGAGGCGCGGCAGGTCGGCAGGGTCGAAGAGCAGGCCGCGGGGCGCGGTGACGGAGGTGGGCGCGATCAGCTCGGCGGCACGACCGGTGCCGCGCAGGGCAAGGAGAGCGCCGAGACCAAGGCTGTTTTTGAGGAACTGGCGGCGGGGGATGGGCATGGGCGTGATCTGCTTACGTTGGCGGAGAATCCAGCGGGAGTTTGTCGGGGGCTTCAGCGATATCCAGAATCTTTCAGGGGGCAGAGAGGAGGAAGTAGGGAGCAGGGATCAGGGAGCAGGAGAAAACACAGGATTCTGATCGTGGACAGCTTTCTCCCGTTTGCTTCTTGCTCCTTGCCCCCTGCTCCTCGCTCCGACCGCCTCGATGAGGCGGGCTATTCCACGTCCGGGGGCAGCGGGGTGGGGGCGGAGAAGACCACGAGCGCGACGCCGGCGATGACGAGGGCGCTGGAGGCGTAGAAGAGCGGGCTGGGCAGTTCGCGGAAAAAGAAGAAGCCCAGCACGGTGGCGAAGACGAACTGGGTGACGTTGCAGAGGCTGACGACCTGGCCGCGCAGGTGGCGCACGCCGTAGTTGATCATCGAGTGGCCGAGGATGGTCGGGATACCGGCGAGCCCGAACATCAGCAGCCATTCGCGGCCTGACCTGAATTCGAAGGTGCCCAGCCACGGCAGGGAGATTACCAAGCTGATGAGCCCGGCCTGCAGGTAAACGGGAACGACATAAAGCCAGAGGGAGGGAAAGTCGCGGTTGCGCCGGCCGAGGGCGACATAGCCGGCGGCCGCAATCATGGATCCGAAGCAGATGATGTTGCCCAAAAACCCCGGGCTGCTGTCGAGGAGCCCCGGGACGGTGAGCGCGACGACGCCGCCGAGGGCGAGGGCCGTGCCGATGATCTCCGCGCGGTTGATGTGCTCCTTGACCAGGTAGTGCAGGAAAAACGGCAGGGCGATCGGCACGAGGTTGGAGATGAGGCTGGCGGACGCCACGGGGGTCAGGCGCGAACCGTAACCCCACGAGATCAGGTGGACGGCCAGCAGGGCGGCCGGCAGCAGGGTGCGTCCACGGTGCTCGCGGGTATAGACCGCCTGGTGTTTCCGCCGGGCGTTCCAGTACAGCGGGGCCAGCAGGACGGCGGCGATGAGCAGCCGCAGGGCGGCGAGCACCGCCGGGTGGGTATGGCTCAGCCGGATCATGATGACCGCGGTCGAGCTCGCGAAGACGCCGATGAAAACAAGTATGTAACGCCAGGGCATGAACCGCGGAGCGTGGACCCGGGGGCGCCCGAGTCGAGTCGCGAGGGGGTCAGCGGATGAACCGTGTTTCGGACCCGGAAATCCGATCCGTTTTTACCGCGGATTACATGGATGGGGGTGAGAGCGTCATACCGCAGACCATTTTTACAGAAGATAACGAAGGGAACGAAGGGTAACGCTTACAGAAGTCGCTTCGTTCCCTTCGCGACCTTCTGTTCAAATTCGAATCAGGGGTCCGGCAGTTTTATCCGGATGCATCCGGGTGATCCGCGGTAAAATGGTTGCGGGATTTGAGCGTGAAAGTGCCTGCAAGCAGGCCGCCTACGCGAAAACCCGTCAGCGCGTGAACGGCATGGCGCCGGGGTAGAGGCGATATGGGCCGTAGCCGGGGAAATTGCAGGGAGACAGTCCCTTGCCCTCATACTGGGAGTAACCGACGAGCACGCCATAGCGGCCCGCGGGATCATCGTAGGTCAGGATGATCTCGCCGCCCCTGAAGCTGCCGCCCTTGCCCCAGCCGTAGGTGAAGCCGATCTCGCCGTGGATCTCGAGCTGGGCGGTGGGCCGGTTGGGTTTGACCGCGGTGCCGGTCGACGAGGCGATTGTGGTCGCGTTGGCCATGGACGCCGGCGCGATGCCGGTGATGCGGTACCCGATGAGGTCATCCAGCAGGGAGACTTGGGCCGGGGACAGCTGGTTGAGGCCGGAAATATCCCGCTCGCGGGGGGTGCGCCGTTGGGAGAACCGGGTTTGATCCACGGCGTTGTCCTTGAATTTGCTCGCGGCCTCGTCCAGGCGGACAAGCCCGTCGATGACGGCGAGGTGGTCGGGGGTCAGCTGGCTGAGCCCGGTCCGGTTGCGCAGATCCGGGTTGAGGGTGGCGGAGAAGCGCACGTCGGAGGCGGCGCGCGCCAGCAGCGCAGCGCAGCCGCAGAGGAGGGCGAGGAAGAGTCGGCCGCTGAGTCGCATGGAATGAACGCTGAGACTACGGGCCACGCCCGCGGGTTCCATCCCCTTTTGGAGTGGGCCGCGGCGGGTGGCGGCAGCCCGGGACGGCGCGCCGGGTTACCTCAGTATATTCCGTACCATTTGGTAGGCGTCATCGCCCTCGGCCTGCAGCTGGCCGTTGGGACCGTAAACCTTGAACGCCGGGATGGAAGTCATCTGGTACTGCCGGGCCAGCGGGGAGGCCCAGTCGATGCCCTGCACGCCGGGGCGGTTGAGATCCACCTCGACCACGACGATATCGGCGTGGTCGGCGTGAAGCTTGCGGAGCAACGGCGCGATGGCGCGACAGGGCGGACAGTATTCGCTGGTGAAGTCGAAGATGGTGGTTTTGCCCGGCACCACGAAATCCTGCAGGTTCACTTCCTTCCCGTGCGCGATGCGGGCCGGGGTGGGCGACTTGCGGGCCGTGCTGCCGGCGGCGTTCGCGCTGGCGGCACTGGTGGCGTCAATCACGCCGGAGCGGTTGCAGCCGGTGCAAACGACGAGCAGCGCCGCGGTGCCGAGGAGGATAAATTTTTTCATGGGAGCGGGCCCGGGTGACTCAACCGTCGTAGCCGGTGGTCTTTTTTTCGCCCGGGGGCTGTTCCAGCCCGCGCTTCTGGAGCAGGGGCTCGAGTTGGGGTTCGCCGCCGGTGAAGTTGATGAACAGGCTCGTGGCGTCCTGGCTGCCGCCGCGGGACAGCACAGTGCTGCGGAAGTGGTCGCCGTTGGCGCGCGTGAGGCCGCCGTGCAGCTTGAACCACTCCGTCGTGTCGGCGGCGAGGACCTCGCTCCAGAGGTACGAATAATAACCGGCGGAATAACCAAGGGCGAAGACGTGGGAGAAATAGGTGGTGCGGTAGCGGGGGGGCACGGGGGCAAAGTCCAGGCCGACCCGGCGCAGGGCGGCGGCTTCGAACGCCACGACGCCGTCGGGTCCGGGCACTTGGTCGGCCTTGAGCTGGTACCAGGCCTGGTCGAGCAGGGTGGCGGCCAGCTGTTCGGTGGTCTCATGGCCCTGGTTGAATTTTTGCGTGGAGAGGAGCTTCTCGAGCAGGACGGCGGGCATGGGCTCGCCGGTCTGGTAGTGCTTCGCGTAGTGCTGCAGCACCTCGGGCCAGAAACGCCACATCTCGTTCGCTTGCGAGGGGAACTCGACGAAGTCGCGCGGGACGTTCGTGCCGCTGAAGCGCGGGTATTTCACGTGCGAGAACATGCCGTGCAGCGCGTGGCCGAACTCGTGGAACGCGGTTTTGACCTCGTCCGCCGTCAGCAGCGTGGGCTGGCCGTCCGCCGGCTTCGGGATGTTGAGGTGGTTCGCGACGACGGGCTTCAGGCCGAGCAGCTCGGACTGGGAGACGTACGCGTTCATCCATGCGCCGCCGCGCTTGGACGGGCGGGCATAGTAGTCGATGAGGATCAGCGCCAGCGGCGAGCCGTCGGCGTTGAAGACCTCGAACACCCGCACATCGGGATGATAAACCGGCAGGTCATGGCGTTCCTTGAAGCTGAGGCCGTAGAGCTGGTGGGCGGCGAAGAACACGCCGTCGAGGAGCACGTGGTTCAGCTCGAAATAAGGCCGGAGCTGGGACTCATCGAAGGCGTAGTTGGCCGTGCGGACCTTCTCGGCGTAGAGGGCCCAGTCGGCGGCGCCGAGGGTGAAGCCGCCCTTCTCCCGGTCGATGATGGCCTGCATCTCGGCGGCCTCGCGGCGGGCATTGGCCACGGCGGGCGGGGCGAGGTCGGCGAGGAGCTTGTTGATGGTCTTGACCGACTTGGCGGTCTGGTCCTCCAGCTGGTAATCCGCATGGGTGGCGTAACCTAGGAGGGCGGCACGCTCGGCCCGGGCGCGGGCGAGCTGGGAGACGACCTCGCGGTTGTCATACGGGCCGCCGTGGCTGCCGCGGGCGAGCGAGGCGGCCATAAGGCGCTCGCGCACCGCGCGGTTTTGCAGCGAGGCGAGGGCGGGCTGGCCGCTGGTGTTGAGGAGGGGGAGCAGGTACTTGCCCGGGTAGTTCTTGGCGGCCTTCGCGGCGGCGGCCATCTCGGTGTCGGACAGGCCGGCGAGCTCGGCCGCGGTGTCGACGATCAGGGCGTCGGAGTTTTTCTCCTTCTGCACCTGCTGCGCGAAGGTGGTCTGGAGCGTGGCGATCTGGGCGTTAAGTGCCTTGAGCTTGGTCTTGTCGGCCTCGGAGAGCTTGGCGCCGGCGCGGACGAAATCGAGGTGGTAACGCTCCAGCAGCCAGAGCGACTCACGGTTCAGTCCGAGGTCCTTGCGCGCATCATAGAGAGTTTGGATCCGCGCGAAGAGCGCGCCGTTCAGTTTGATGGCGCCCTCATGGGCCGCCAGCCGGGGGGCCATGGCGCGGTCAATGGCCTCCAGCGCGGGATTGGTGTTGGCGCCGGTCAGGTTGGAAAAGATGGCGTTGACGCGGTTGAGCTGCCGGCCGGAGCGCTCGAGGGCAACGATGGTGTTCTCGAAGGTCGGGACTTCGGTATTGTCCGCGATGGCGGCAACTTCCTTCAGCTGCTGCGCCATGCCCTCCTCGAAGGCCGGCGTGTAATGCTCCTCCTTGATCAGGTCGAACGGTGGCAGGTGATAGGGCCGGGTGCTCTCGGTCAGGAGGGGATTGGCGGTCACAGGGGGGAGAGTGGCGGCCAACGGGACCGGGAGGCCTAGGCCGGCGGTGAGGAGGGTCACCAAAGTCAGGCTCAGAGATGGAAAAATCGACAGTTTTACCATGGGAGTAAGGGGTGGAGGGGGGAGGTTGTCTAGAGGTTGAAACGTTGGCTCGATTGGGGAAATTGGCAAGGCTGGGCCGGCGTCGGGAAATGAGGATATCTCGCCCCGGCCGCGAACCGCGGGCGGTTTGACGATACTAAGAGGGCATGAACTCCCTTAAATTCTCCCTCCAGGTATGCGCGCTGGTGGTCCTCTGCGGCAGCGGTCTGGGCCTCGTCTCCCTGCAGTCCGGCTGCGCGGCCACGCCGACCAAGGAAAGCACCGGCGAATTTGTGGATGACAGCACCATCACCGCCAAGGTGAAGGCGGCGTTTATCCATGATGAAGTCGTCAAGGCCTTCGATGTCTCCGTCGAGACGTTCAAGGGCACGGTCCAGCTGAGCGGCTTTGTCGACACCGCCGCACAGCGCTCGCGCGCGGTGCAACTCGCGCGCGGCATCAAGGGCGTGCGCGACGTTGAAAACAAAATCACGGTCAAGTGAACCGGCCTGATCAAACCACCTCATCATCATGAAACACCATCCGCTCAAGCCGGCTCTGTGGGGCCTGCTCCTCGCCTCCGCCCTCACCGCCGTTTCCGTCTCGGCGCAATCGGCGGCCGTGGACCCGGCCGCGCCGGTCCAGGTCAAGCCCGACAACCGGCTGACCAAGAACATCAGCGGCAAGCTCGCGGCCAAGACCGCCACCACGATGACGGTGGATGGCCGGACCGTCACCATCACCAGCGCCACCACCTATGCGAAGGGCAGCGCCTTGATCGGCAGTGGTGACGTCAAGGTCGGTGACACCATCAACATCGTCACCTCGGACGACGGTCAGGTGGCCGTTTCCGTCAACGTGCTCGCGTCGATGTAACCCTCCGGCGCCTCGCGCCGCTAGCCTGCAACCGTCCGCCGCCGGATTTTCCGGCGGCGGCGCGGCGTCAGGGCGTCGCCAGCGCCTGTTTCAGGTGTGGCACGAGCCGCTTCGTGAACTCGATGGAATCCGGCGCCGACAGGTGCGACCACTCCGGGCAAATGAAGCCGGTGAGTTCCGGGTAGTCCTCGAAATAGATGCCGGGCGCACCAGATTCCTTCAGAATCCGGCTCCACGGACCTGCGCGGGGCGTCGCCTTGTCCTCGAGCTCTTTCAACGGACCGCTGACCGGGAAGCGAACGAAGACCACCTGGCCGCCGCGGGCGCGGATTTTTTTCACCGCGGCGGCGGTGTCGCCGAAGCGCGCCTCGATCGCCTTGCCGACGCCGGCCAGGAAGGCCTCCTTCGGCACATAGCTCGGCGGGGGGGGCGGCGTGAAGAGCGGCGGCCAGCCATATTTCACGCGGTCCTGTAATTTGCCCGGGTGCACGGCCTGGTCGATCATCCAGTTGCGCCGGTCGAGATCCATGTTGGCAAAATATGGCGGGCCGGGAGGGGGAATCTGCGCGTCAGCGCGGTTGTGGACCGGCAGATGGTCCAGCAGGGCCTCCAGTGCGAGGTCGTCCTCGTTCAGGAAGGCAATGTGCCCCTCCAGCCACAGGCCGAGGTAATGACTGGAACGCTGCGCCAGGGTTCGGTTGCGATAGCGATGGAGGGCGCGGATGGACTTCTGGTAGGGCGGGGCCGGCGGGGGGGCCAGCCAGATCATGGGGAGCAGGCTGCTGATGACGGTGCCGTGGAAACTCTCGTCGTTGGCCAGGTTCTCGAGGATCGGGTAGGCGCAGCTGCCGACGAGGGCGAGCTGCACCGGGCGCTGGCCCAGGCCCTGTTCCAAGGTGTTCAGATCCGAGTCAAACAGCGCGCGCGAATCGCCGATGATCACGATCGAATCCGGTTTCACCTGGCCCCGGCGGTCGGCCCACAGGTCCGAATCGTCCGCGTAGGTCGGAACATAGCCCCAGGCGCGCACGCGGATTTCCCACGCGACCGCGGCCACCGCGGTCACGACAGTGACGGCCAGAAGGATGCCGCGCCAGGGCAGGTCCGGCACGGGCCGGACAAAATCAAAATTGGAAGTAGATGAAGGCATGGCCGTTTCCTTGCGTGAGGATGATGGCGCCGAGCATGAGCGTCCAGAGCGCGGTCACGAGCCAGCGCGGCATCCGGGTGACTACCGCCTCGATCGAGGTGTCGCGCAACGCCCGGTGCGCAAGCAGCAGGCCGGCGATGACGACGCCGACCTTCCACAGCGACAGGGTGGACAGGAGCGCGGCGCCGACCCCGTGGGGGATCTGGCCCGCCATCGCGGCCACGATCCGGGCCGCGGTTGAAAAATCGTTTGCGCGGAAGAACACCCACGCGAAGCAGACCGCGGCATAGGTGAACAGACCCACGAGGAGCCGGGTCATGAAGGCCTCGGTCCAGGCTGCATCCTTGGTCACGGCCTTGACGAGCCGCTCGATGACCAGCAGCACGCCGTGGATCAGACCCCACACCACAAAGGTCCAGGCGGCGCCGTGCCAGAGGCCGCCGATGAACATCACGATCATCAGGTTGATCGCCGCGCGCACGGGGCCGGAACGGTTGCCGCCCAGCGGGATGTAGAGGAAGTCGCGCAGGAACGTGGAGAGCGAGATGTGCCAGCGACGCCAGAAATCGGAGAACCCGACCGCGGCATACGGAAAGCGGAAGTTATCCTTCAGGTGGAAGCCGAGGCAGAGGGCCGCGCCGATGGCACAGGTCGAGTAGCCGGCAAAGTCGAAGAAGATCTGGCCCGAGAAAGCCAGCACGCCAGCCCACGCGTCGAGGGCCTGCAGCGGACCGCCGTAGCCGAAGATGGTGTCAGCCGTGTCCGCGAGCATCGTGTCGGCGAGGACAATTTTCTCGAACATGCCGAGGGTCATCAGCAGCAGGCCCCAGTAAAACTGCCCGCGTTTCAATCCCGGGGCCGTGACGAGCTGGGGCAGGAAATCCGCCGCGCGCACGATCGGGCCGGCGACCAACTGGGGGAAGAACGAGACGGCGAGGGTGAAGTCCCGCAGGGATTTTGTCGGCTGGCACACCTTGCGGTACACATCGAGCGTGTAGGACAGCGAGTGGAAGGTGTAGAATGAGATTCCGATCGGCAGGAAGACGTCGAACTGCGGCGCGTGGTACGCGACGCCATACTTGGACAGCGTCCACTCGAAGTTGGTGAGCAGGAAGTTCCCGTACTTGAAGAAGCCCAAGCTGCTGAGATTGACGGTCACGCTGGTGATCATCCATGCCCGGCGGGCGCGCGGGTCGTCGGCGGCCGCGATGCGGGCGCCGAGGTAGAAATCGAGCGCGGAGGTGGCGAAGAGCAGCAGCGCGAACGGCGGGTTCCAGGCCCCGTAAAAGATGTAGCTGGCGACCAGCAGCAGGTTCTTGCGCGCGGTCCACGACCGCATCGTCCAGTAGGCGCTCAGGACCAGGACGAAAAAGACAACAAAGGTAAGCGAGTTGAACAGCATGCGGGCTGGCAGGGCCGCCGAGGGCTGAGGCGGAGGCAACCCGCTGAAAGATCCACGGCAAGGTCTAAACCGTTGACATTATTGATATAAGATAAACCAGCCCGGAGGCGTCGGCGCTATAAAATTTTCCATAAATCGCGGTTTTGCCGGGTAGTTAAGCCCATCCGCTAATTCCACTTTTTCGCTCAGGCATGGACTGCCAGCGGCGTGGCGCTGGGCGGGTTGGGCTCCGTCGCGGCGGATGGCACCGGGGCAAACAACTGCTCCAGCGTGTGGTGGAACGTGGCGGGGAAAATCGGCTTGGGCAGGATCGAATCCACCGCGAATTTCCGGTACTGCGCATGCACCTCGTCGCTCAGCTCGGAGCTGAAGACCACGATCTTTCCGGAAAAGGGCGTCTGCCGCGTGCGCCGCACGAGTTCGAGACCGTTGATGCCGGGCATGTGGTGATCCGTGACGATCAGATCGAAGTCGTGATTGGCCTCTTTCAGCCGGAGGAGGGCGGTGTCGCCGCCGTCCACGGTCTCAACGCTGTGGCCCTGGCGCGCGAGCATGTCGCGAATGAGACTGCGCAGCTCGGGCATGTCGTCGGCGTAGAGGATGCGCAGGGGCCGGATGGGCGGTGCGGCGGTGGGAGCGCCGGGCGCGGTTGGGTTCGATGTTGGCATGGAATTGATCATGTTTCTTGGACGGATGAAAACGAACTTTGTTGTGCAAAAACCCCATGAAAAAGCCGGCGGCATTCGGCCCTGTTTTTGCCGCCATTTGACGGGGAGGTGCGCGCGCTTGTCATTCGGCGCGGACCGCGCGTGGATGCGGGGACATTCCTACCCTGACCCATGCAGCCGATTCAACCCGAGCATCTGACCCGCCATCTCCGCCACCTGACTGAGACCATCGGGGTGCGGCTCGCGGGTAGCGCGGGTGAGGCGGCGGCGGCGGACTATCTGGTGCGGGAATTTTCCGCCGCGGGGGCCCACGTCCACCGGGAGGTTTTTCCGGTCCAGACGCGGGAAGTCCGCGAGGAACAGCTGCAGGTGTTTTTCGACGGGGCGTGGCACGACGCGGGCGGCCTGGCGTTCGTCAACACCCCCGGCACGGACGGCGCGTGGTGCGAGGCGCCGCTGGTGTTTTTTGACGGGCCGACGGGTTATCAGCGGCCGGACCTCGGGGCGGAGCTGCGCGGGAGCATCGTGCTGCACCTTGGCTGCCACATTGAATCGCGGGAAAACTACCGGCGGCTGATGGCGGCGGCGCCGGCGGGCGTGCTGATGGTGGATGTGCGTTACCCGGGCGCGGTGCCGCTGGCGGACGCGATTTTTCCGGCCTACGCGCGCGCCTGCGGGGCCGTGCCCACGCTCAATGTGGCCTATCTTGATGCCTGGCGCTGGCGCGAACGCGGGGCGACCCGCGCCCGGCTGCGGATTGTGGGCGGCATGCGCCCGGCGGAGTCGGCGAACATCGTGGCCGAGCTGCCGGGCTCGGATCCGGGGGCGGGCATCCTGTATCTCGGCGGTCATCACGACACCCAGGCGAACTCGGTTGGCGCGGACGACAACGGCTCGGCCACGGCGGGGCTGTTGGAACTGGCGCGGGTGCTGGCCCCGCTGCCGCGGCGGCGGACCATCCGCCTGATCTCGTTTGGCGCGGAGGAGCAGCTGTCGGTAGGCAGCTCGCATTACGTGCGGCGGCACCGCGCGGAACTCGCGGCGCGGGGCTGCTGCCTGTTCAACTTTGACAGCTTTGGCTCGCTGCTCGGCTGGAACACGCTCTGGGGCAGCGGACCGCGGGAGCTGGATGCGCTGCTGCCCGCCTATTTTCAACCCCACGGCCAGCAGGTGCGGCGCGAGTACGGCGTGCTGCCGTATGCGGATCATTTCCCCTTTCTGGCGGCGGGCGTGCCGGCGCTGACGCTGATGCGGTTCAACTGCACGGCCGGGCGCTTTTTTCACCACCGGCCGGATGATGATCTCAGCCGGGTGGATCCGCACCTCATGGCGGCGTCACTCGGCGCGGTGGCGGATTTTACCGCGGCGATGGCGGTGGCGGACGAGCTGCCGTTTGCCGCCACGATTCCGGCCGGAGAGCAGGCCGCGATCGCCGCGCACTGGGAGGATCTCTTTGGCGGCTGGGAGAACGCAGGCGGATCTACGCCCACCCCATGAAGCCGAGGGGGTGATGCTCGGGGTCGCGGCGGATCTGACCAGGTAGAGCAGCCAAAGATCGCGCAGCCTGTCCTGCACCAGCCAGCTGACGCAGACGACGACCAGCAGCTGACCGATGCCGGCCACGACGATGGGGATCAGGCCGTCGCTCCAGGGCTTTGCCATCCGGTGCAAGGCAGGATCGCGGAAGCGCGGAGGGGCGGAAAAACCGGGAATCCTATCCGCCTTCAGTTCGACGCAGTATTCCAAGGTTTTCTCCCGGTATTTCCGCCCCTCCGCGCTTCCGCGATAAAATGATCGCGCCCGGGTGGGGCGGGACGTTGGCTCGGCGGGATGAGCAACCCCGCGGACAATGGCTGGAGCAGATCGTCGGGGTCGTGGCTGCGCCTCATGGAGCAGGGCGATCCCAACCGCGTATTGCTGCTGGACGAGGTGATGCTCGGTTTGTGCGGCGAGGTGCGGGGACGGGACGTGCTCGACGCCGGCTGCGGCGAGGGGCGTTTTTGCCGCATGCTCGCGGCGCGCGGCGCGCGCACCATCGGCATTGACCCGACGGCGGAGCTGATCGCGGAGGCGCGACGCCAGCAGCCGGGCGGCGTGTTTCACGAGGCCGGGGCGGAGGCGCTGCCGCTGCCGGATGCGAGTGTGGACCTGGTGGTCAGCTATGTTTCCCTGGTGGACATCCCGGATTACCGCGCCGCGATCCGCGAGAAGGCGCGTGTGCTGCGGCCGGGCGGGCGCCTGGTAGCCGCGAACCTGAACAGTTTCTCGACGGCGAGCACGCTGTACTGGGCGCGGGATGAGGACGGCCACAAGCGGCACTGGACCATGGACAACTACATGGTCGAGCGCGCGGTGAAGGCCGAGTGGGCCGGCATGAACATCGTCAACTGGCACCGCCCGCTCTCGGCGTACATGGCGGCGTTTTTCGCGGCGGGGCTGGTGCTGGAGCACTTCGATGAGCCGCTGCCCAAACGCGAGGTCATCGCCCGGCATCCCCAGATGCAGGACTTCCACCGACTCCCGCATTTCTGGACGATGGTCTGGCGGTCGCCGGCCGGCTAGCCCGGCGGTAACTGCCCGTTGCGGCGAACGCGCCCGGAATCCTCAGGGCTGAAATTCGACCGTCGGAGCCGGGTTATCCGCGGCCGTGGTTTCAGCCGGGTCAAAGACGACCAGGATCTCACCCACGGCGTCTGCTGGCATGGACAACTCGAGGAGAACCCGCGTGCCGGCAGCCAGCCGGCCGCGCACCCGCGTGAGCGGGGTGGACCACGCATAGCCGCGCTCGGTCGGGCCGGGGTTGGTGAGCAGCAGGCGGACCGCCGGGCGTTCCGTGGTTTTCACCAGCAGATCGTAGGTGAGGACCCCGGCGGTGATCGTGCGCTTTTGCCGGTAGACAATCGGGGTTGGTTTCTCTCCCGGCGCGAGCAACCGGTAGGCGGCCAGACTGACGGGGTTGTTCTCGTCATCCTTAAACAGCCAGACACTGGCGGCGACGCGACCCTCGCGGCCGAGCAGACGACCCGCGGTCACGATCAACCAGCCCGGTCGGCCGTGTAGAAGTGCCTCTGCCGTGGCCGCGCCGCTCTCCGGTTCGGGCCGGAACTCGACTTGGCGCGCTGGCGACTGCCGGTAAAAAGCCCCGATCGGCCGCTCCTGGGACAAGGCGAGCTGGAAGGGCGCCTCGGGGTGATCGAGTTGCTGCGACCATTCCCGCCAGCCCTCGGCCACGAAATAACTCAGTGAGCGTTCCGGGCTGACGACGGCTTTCCATCCGGCCTGATGCGTATGCATCGTGACGTGCCAGCCGACATCCAGAGCGGCGAAGCCGGCCAGTAGCCAGACCGCCCGGCGCCAGGACGGGCCGAGCTGTTCAATACCCCAGGCGGAAACCAGCGCCACCCACGGGGCCGCGAGCACGAGGTAGCGGAAGGCATATTGGTGCCACTGCTGCATGAAATGGAAAAACAGCAGGAAGACCAGCGTGCCGGCGCCCCACACCGCCATCTGGCGCGCCGCCGCGTGCCGCCAGCGGAGCACGCAAAAAAACGCCCCGAGGGAAAACAGCAGGAGCGGCATCAGGCCAAACGCCACCGCGTCGGCGTCGGGCTCGGTGCGCTGCAGAATCTGCCCCAGCACGGCCCGGCGATCCATGCCGTCCAAGGTGTAGGGATCGGTCACTGGCAGCGTTCGGACGAGGGTCCGGGCGGTCCCGAGCGCGAGGGCCCGCAGCGCGTCCGGCTGCGATTGTGGCTCGAGGTTCTGCGCGAGCGAAGCGGTCAGGTTCCACTGGAGCTTGTGCAGCTGGCCGGAAACCGAGTCGAAGCCCTGGTGATGTTTTTTGACCCACGCCGCCGGCCCGAGGAAGCCGCCGTAGGCCTGCCAGTTGCGCAGGTAGGACGGCAGCGCAAACAGTCCGATCCCCAGCAGCCCGGCCAGCAGGGTCTGTTGCCACTTTGCCCAGGGCAGGCGATGCTGCCAGGCCAGCCATCCGACCCAGAGCAGCGCGCCGGGCGCCAGGTAGAACAGCGTTCCCTTCGCGCCGAGCGCGAAACCGGCGCCAACCGCGCCCAGCCACGAGACTTCGCCGCGCCGCAGGGCAGCGAGCCACAGGTAAAACGACGCCGCAAAAATCCCGGTGGTAAACAGGTCGGTCTGCGCCGCGGTGAACTGCACCACGACATTGGCCATGCCGAGCAACAGTCCGCCGGCGAGCAGCGACGCCCCCCGGCTCAGGCCCGACTGGCGTGCGAGTCCGATGGTGGCGCCGACCGCGAGGATACCCGTGAGCGCCTGCGCGAGGACCACCAGCCGGAATCCCGCGCCGACACCGCCGGTCAGCCACGCCCAGACAATGTCCGGGATGTCGGCCACGAAGTTCAGGCGTGCGTCGGTGGTGGCCAGCACATGGACCCGGCCATCCTGCAGCCAGGCGCCGATCCGCGGCAGGTGATAGGTCAGCGCATCCAGCACCGCGGGTTGGGCGAGGGCTGCGATCACGGTCAGCGCCAGCAAGAGGACCAGCAGCCCCGCCGCGATCAGACGGTCGCAGCCCGGCGTGGCGAAAAACTGCCGGACCTGCCCGCCCGTGCGGCCCAGGAGTTCCCGGTCGGCCGCGAGTTGCGGGCGCCGCACCACCACCAGCGTGCCTAGCAGCGCGCTATGGAAAACGAGGAAGCCAGTGGCACCGAAGCCACCGGTGAAACCGAGGATAACGCCCGCACCTGCGGCCAGCGCGAGCAGCGACCAGAGCCAGGCGATGCCCGTCTCAAGGAAACCGTGTTTGGCGTGATCGCCGGCGCAAACCAGCAGCCACGCGGCGGCCATGGTCACCAGCACGTCGATTAGGAAAATTGCGGCCACGGGGGTTGGGTCGGCGCGGGGATACGGGTTGGAAGTCGAGGGGCCACGGCCGGATTAAACCATTTTGCCTGGGGCGGCTGCGGCGGTGCGTCCCCGCTGGTCCACGAAAGTTTTTTCAACGAGCGTCTCGATGGAGTCCGGCCGCGTCGCCTCGATCAGGATCTGGTAGCCGAACATGCCGGGCCAGAGCTTTGCGAGTTGGGCGGACACCCAGTCGAGCAGCTTGAGGAGTCGCGAGCCTTCCGTGCCGAGGTCGGCGAGGGGCGGGCCGAAGCAGCGGACCCGGTCCACCTGGAAACCGGCGTTGCGCAGCAGCCGCTGGAACGAGCGCACGGTGAACAGGCGGGTGTGGGTGAGATCGAGGATGCCGCGTCGCCCGTAGTTGAACTGGCCGATCAGGTGCATCCCGCGGATCACCCAGAACGAGATGTTGCCCGTGCTGGCGTAGAGTTTGGCGCCGGGTTTCATGACGGCGAAAATCTGCTGGGCGGTACGCTCGGGAGTCAGCATGTGCTCGAGCACGTCGAGGACGAAGACCGTGTCGAATGCCCGCGCGCCGGTTGCCGCCGGCCAGTCGCCGTCGAGGTTCGCCGGCACGCGCCGGAGATTGGGCTGGCTCGCGGCGCGTCGGCCCAGTTCGTCATCCACGGTGGTGAGCTGGTCCACCACCACGAGGTTCACGCCGCGTTCCGCGTGGGCCAGGCCTGCCGCGCTGCCATCGCCGCCCCCGAGATCGAGCAGCCCGGAACCCGGGACGAGCGGCAGGCGGCGGATGAAATGGTGGAGGCTCGTGGGTGCCTGCTTGACGGTGTACTTCCGCGCGCGGTTGGGGATGTCGAACTTCGGGTTGTAGAAGATCTCGGCCTGCATCAGCCGGTATTGCAGGGCGGCCGTCATGCAGGCCCAGGCGTATTTCATCCCGTTCACGCGACAGATCTCGTCGCCGTAGTAGGTCGGGATGGCGACCTCCCGGATCGTGAGGCCGGCGGCGTGAAATTGGATGATGATATCCGAGTCGAAATCGAAGCCCAGGCTGTTGGCCGCGTAGGGCACCCGGCGCAGCGCGGCCGTGCGGTAGGAGCGGTAGCCGCTGTGCAGCTCGCTGAGGCGCGTGCCGATCAGGCGATTCTGTGCCCAGGTGAGGATCCGGTTGCCGGTGAACTTGTAAAGCGGCATGCCGCCTTTGAGCGCGCCCCATTTCGTCAGGAAGCGGCTGCCATACACGGCGTCCGCGCCGGAGGGGCGGGAGTATTCCGCCAGCAGGTCCGGCAAAAACTCCGGCGCATACTGCCCGTCGCCGTGCAGCAGCACGACGAGGTCGAAGCCCTGGGCGAGCGCGTAATGGTAGCCGAGCCGCTGGTTGCCGCCGTAGCCCTGGTTGTACGGGGTCTGGAAGATCTTCAGCGGCGCGCCGGCCCACTGCGCCACCACCGCCCGTTGCACGGTGCTGTCGCGGGAGCTGTCATCGATGACAAACACCTCGGCGAGCTGGCGGGCGACCCAGTCCGGGATGCGCCCCAGCACCTCGTCAATGTGGCGCTCGGCGTTGTAGCAGACGATGAAGACGGCGACGCGATTTTCCGCGAGAGTCTGGACGGCGAGACGGCGGGTCTCATCCGGGCAGGTTCGGGTGATCGGCATCCCGGAAAACTGGTTTATTTTTTCCGACTTACAATCCGGGAGTCATTGGCCCGCGACTCATGCGAATCTCCGGGGCGGAAATTGGGCCGGATTGCTTTGCGTGGATTCGTGTGATTCGCGGGGAGAAGTTGAGTAGGTTCAGACCAGCGGGAGAGCGGCGAGGCTTTGCCAGCTCACTAAGAGCAAGTAATGACTCAATCATGTAAGGACTAAATCAAACAGGCTGAGATTAGGGGCCAGAAGATGCATGGGGTCCGTGGGACGAAGGCATAAAACCTCGAGTCTGATCAGCTGATCAGCAGCAGGCGCGGCGGGTCGCCGACCCCGGTGGCGGGGGCGCGGTGGATGCAGGGCGGGACGGCGCTGCCGGGCCAGTCGACGGCGATGCGCCAGAGGTGGCCGAGGCCGAAGGCGTAGGGCCGCGCGTCCGGCAGCAGTGCGTAGTGCAAATCGTAATGTTGGTCGCGCAGGAACTCGCGGAAACCAGCGTCGTCGGCGCCGCCGTACTCATGGAGTAGTGCGGTCCGGGTGGCGGGATCCTCGACCCGCCGGAGGGCGTCTTCGTTGCGCAGGCCTTCCGATGCCGGTCCGTGGTAGGTGCAGAGCCAGGTGGCGGACTCGATCGGGGCGCTGTCGGCGTGGAACGAGTAGACATCGGTCGGCACGGCGGCGTGCGTGTCGTCGCGGGTGTAGCCATGAATGCAGTTCAACTCGGGAGCGAGGTCGTGTGCGCGAAGCAGCGCCAGATCCGCCAGCATGAAGTCACGCGCCACCCGTCCGGCGGGCGTCAGCGGGAGGGCGCGGAGCCGGGTTTCGTCGAGCGGCATGACCCCTTCGCCGGCGCCCAGCCGGGTCACAATTTCGCCAAAATCCCCCGGCAGGGTTCGCGGCCAGCAGACGGCATTCACCCCGGCGGCGAAGGGAGCGGCGGCCAATTCCGCGAAACTGCCCACCGTCCGGATGCGGGGGTGACCGGGGGGCGGGGTGAAGGCGG